>ERZ779842.869-NODE-869-length-28756-cov-29.541235_pt1 | contig 28756 bp, 25 predicted proteins | sample MGYA00511095_ERZ779842 | MGnify/ENA primary metagenome ERZ779842 (study PRJEB29588, sample SAMEA2154036) | human gut metagenome | biome: human gut; feature: human-associated habitat; material: faeces | place: Denmark | collected 2008/2010 ... | reverse complement strand
ACGACGAACACGGATGGGATGACGAAGGTGTATTCAACTACGAAGGTGGTTGCTATGCTAAAGTTATCAACTTGGATAAGGAAAGTGAACCCGATATCTACGCTGCTATCAAACGTGACGCTTTGCTGGAAAACGTAACAGTTGATGCTAACGGTAAGATTGATTTCGCTGATAAGAGCGTAACAGAAAACACTCGTGTTTCTTATCCTATCTATCATATTGAAAACATCGTTAAACCTATCTCTAAAGGTCCTCACGCTCAACAAGTTATTTTCTTGTCAGCTGATGCATTCGGTGTATTGCCTCCGGTATCTATCTTGAACCCTGAACAAGCTCAGTATTACTTCTTGTCTGGATTTACAGCTAAATTGGCTGGTACAGAACGTGGTATTACTGAACCGACTCCGACATTCTCTGCTTGCTTCGGTGCTGCTTTCTTGTCATTGCATCCTACTAAGTATGCTGAAGAATTGGTTAAGAAGATGGAAAAGACTGGTGCTAAAGCATATTTGGTTAACACTGGTTGGAACGGTACTGGTAAACGTATCTCTATCCGCGATACTCGTGGTATCATCGATGCTATTTTGGATGGCTCTATTGATAAGGCTCCTACTAAGGTTATTCCTTACTTCGATTTCGTTGTTCCTACAGAATTGCCGGGTGTTGATCCGAAGATCCTTGATCCTCGTGACACTTACGCTGACGCTGCTCAGTGGGATGAAAAAGCAAAAGACTTGGCTGGTCGTTTCATCAAGAACTTCGCTAAGTTCACTGGTAACGAAGCAGGTAAGAAATTGGTTGCTGCCGGTCCGAAATTGTAATCTGAATTTTACAGATTTAACATATAAAAAGTGGTTCCCGATAGGAACCACTTTTTTTTATGCTTGAAAATGCCTAGATTTGTTGCAAACCAAATATGATAGCAAATGAAATTATTTAGATTAATGTTAGTTGGTGCAGGTATGTTCGTATTATGCAGCTGTACATCGCAAGGTTCTCAACAGAAGGAAGTTGTTACGGATAGTGTTTCCGTGAGTCAGGTAGACCCTGTAATAGAAACTATTATGAGCCGCCGTAGTATACGGAAGTATAAGCCCGAGGCTGTGGAACGTGAAAAAATGCAGACTATAGTGGAATGTGGAATCAATGCACCTAATGGAATGAATAAACAGTCATGGGAGGTTCGTGTAGTAGATAATCCGGAATTTATCAATGGTTTGACTGAAATTTTCAAAAAAGAAAATCCCAAAGCGGCAGAACGTCCGGGATTTCAGAATATGTTCAATAATGCTCCTACAGTAGTGTTTATTGCTAACGATCCTGCATATGATATGTCACAGATAGATTGTGGTCTGTTGGGTGAGAATATGATTTTGTCTGCTTGGTCAATGGGAATAGGTTCCTGCTGTTTGGGAGGGCCTGTGCGTTTTATGAAATCACCTGCAGCTGTCGAATATATGAAACAGTTGGGATTCAGTGAAGGGTATGAGTTGCTTTATGCGATTGCTTTCGGTTATCCCGATGAAATGCCGGCTGCTAAACCTAGAGAAGTTAGTAAAGTAAAGTTTGTAGATTAAAGATAAAAAACCCCGAAGGTAATATGGCCTCCGGGATTTTTTATATTAAAGGTAGATTGATTAGCTTTTGTTAGCTCTCTTACGTTCTGTTTCGTCAAGAATCACTTTACGCATACGCATACTTTTTGGAGTAACTTCTACATATTCATCTTCCTTAATGTATTCCAATGCTTCTTCCAACGAAAATACTACCGGAGGAATGATGCGTGCCTTGTCATCAGAACCTGATGCGCGCATATTGGTAAGCTTCTTCGATTTAGTTACATTGATAACCAAGTCGTTTTCATGAACATGTTCACCTACTACTTGCCCGGCATATACTTCGTCTTGCGGATAAATGAAAAATTTGCCACGATCCTGTAATTTGTCAATAGCGTATGCAAAAGCTGTTCCGCTTTCCATAGCAATCATAGAACCGTTGCTGCGACGTTCTATCTCGCCCTTGTATGGTTGGTAGCATTTAAAACGGTGAGCCATGATCGCTTCTCCGGCCGATGCTGTCAGTACATTGGTACGAAGACCGATAATACCGCGCGAAGGCATATCAAACTCAATGTTTACACGGTCACCCTGTGTTTCCATAGAAACTAAATCACCTTTACGGCGGGTTACCATATCGATCATTTTACTGGAATATTCTTCGGGTACGCTGATCGTTAATTCTTCGATAGGTTCGCATTTTACTCCGTCTATTTCTTTGAAGATAACCTGAGGCTGGCCCACTTGTAATTCGTATCCTTCGCGGCGCATGGTTTCAATCAGGACAGAAAGATGAAGCACACCACGTCCTGAAACAATCCATTTACCGTCCTCCAGTTCGCTTTTGCGTACACGCAATGCCAGGTTCTTATCCAATTCTTTGGTCAAGCGGTCTTGGATGTGGCGTGAAGTCACAAACTTACCTTCTTTGCCGAAGAAAGGAGAATCGTTGATAGTGAATAACATACTCATGGTCGGTTCATCAATGGCGATGGGGGGCAATGGTTCCGGATTTTCGAAATCGCAGATAGTATCACCAATTTCGAAGCCTTCTACACCTACTACAGCACAGATGTCTCCCGATGAAACGGCATTTGTCTTTTTACGTCCTAAGCCTTCAAAAGTATGTAGCTCTTTGATTTTAGACTTTATCAGACTACCATCACGCTTTGCTAGTGTAATATTCATACCTTCTTTCAGCGTACCACGATGTACACGTCCTACAGCAATACGACCTGTATATGCTGAATAGTCTAAAGAGGTGATTAACATTTGAGGAGTTCCCTCCAACTGCTTCGGTGCCGGAATATGCTCAATAATAGCGTCCAACAACGGAACCAGGTTTTCTGTCGGGGTCTTCCAATCAGTACTCATCCAATTATTTTTGGCAGAACCATAGATAACGGGGAAATCCAACTGATCTTCTGTAGCATTCAGGCTGAACATCAAGTCGAATACCATTTCGTATACTTCTTCCGGACGGCAGTTGGGTTTATCCACCTTGTTCACTACAACTACAGGTTTCAATCCGATCTGTAATGCCTTTTGCAATACGAAGCGTGTCTGCGGCATCGGGCCTTCGAATGCGTCTACCAATAAGATACATCCATCAGCCATATTGAGTACACGTTCTACTTCGCCACCGAAGTCGGCGTGTCCCGGAGTATCAATAATATTGATTTTTGTTCCTTTGTAGTTAATTGAAACGTTCTTTGAAAGGATAGTTATCCCTCTTTCGCGTTCCAAGTCATTATTATCCAATACCAGTTCACCATTTGTCTGGTCGTTGCGGAACAAATGTCCCGCCAGCATCATCTTGTCCACCAAAGTCGTTTTTCCGTGGTCTACGTGGGCGATGATCGCAATGTTTCTAATGTCTTGCATACTATACCTATATATTTGGCTGCAAAGGTACGATTTTTATTCTAAAAAATATTTGGCTGTTAACGATTATTTTTTATCTTCCGTATCTTCTTTACTTTTAAATGTAGAGGGAGTGGTGCCATAGAAATCGACAAAATGCTTTCTGAAGGTGGAGATGTCATTATAACCAACCATCTCATGACAGGTATCATGACATCCGTTATTACAAGATCCGGTATTAAGTATAAAGGAGAATGTTATGAGCAGCCTGTTAGAAATCATGGATAAAAAATCATGCGGTAAATGGTATGCCTATGAACAGTCTGCTTTTTATTTGAGCCGGATGATGCTTGAGCTTTCTTTAGACCGTTATGTGATGGAAAATGCTTTGTGGCTGGCAAGGGCGGAAATTGATGTAAACCGGATTTCTTGGGATAAAGTTATCAGTCATAGCCAATCCGAATATGTATTGCACTATAGGTTCCATGAGTGGCTGGTTGAAATAAAATAGCGATAGTTTAAAAAGGGTCCAGTCCGAAATTCGTGAAGAAATGGTTTCGGACTGGGCACTTTTATTCATCGGATGGAGAGAAATCGGGTTTACAATTTCATTCAATGTCAGTTGGGCAGCCTTTGCTATAATGTTCGAAGATATGCTGAAAGATGCGACAGTAAAAGAGATAGAAGATTATTTTTAAAATAAATCGCTCTAATTCATTGTGATATAAAAGATAATGTCTATCTTTGCACCTGCTAAATGAAAATTTTATATATCAAAAAATCTAAGAATTATGTATTTAGATGCAGCTAAAAAACAAGAAATCTTTGAAAAGTACGGAAAGTCTAACACTGATACTGGCTCAGCTGAAGCGCAGATAGCTTTGTTTTCATACCGTATTTCTCACCTGACTGAGCACCTGAAGCTCAACAGAAAAGATTATAGCACTGAAAGAGCTTTGACAACTTTGGTAGGTAAACGCCGTGCGTTGTTGAACTACCTGAAGAACCGTGATATCGAAAGATATCGTGCTATTGTTAAAGCACTAGGATTACGTAAGTAATTCAATCTCTATTGAAAAGGACTTAAAGAAAAGCCGCTCTCTGAAAAGAAAGCGGCTTTTCTATTTTCTGTTATTACGTTTCTACTGTTCTGTTGTTGAGAATTACTCTTTAGTAGGATAATACAGATTATCTTTTGTCATGTGTTCCAATACTTCATGCAGATATTTGGCCGACTCCCATTTGGCCATAGGCAGGTCATGAAGCAAGTAGTTACCGCAATCTTTAGGGGCGGCTCCCGGAACTTCGCCTTCAAAATCGGCTACAAAGCGGAACGTTTCCTGCATCAGTTCTATAATATCTTCCGATTTTAAATCGCCTTTCATTAACAGGTAGTTACCGGTGAGGCATCCCATCGGTCCCCAGTAGACAATTTTGTCAGACCATATAGGGTGGTTACGCAGGTAGGTAGCGGCTAGATGCTCTATGGTATGCAAGGCTCCTTGCCCCAAAGCAGGTTCCCGGTTGGGTTCTTTCATGCGGATGTCAAAGGTTGTGACCGTTTCACCGCCCACTTCGTCTTTTCTGGATACATAGATACCGCGAAGCAAGCGGATATGGTCAATGGTAAAACTGGGTATTGTCTTCATATTATTCGTTTTTATAAATTAGCTGGTAATGAGGAAAGGAAGGTATGAGTGACCTCGAAGGAACGGTCGGCTATAGTCTCCCAAAAATTTGTGTATTGTTCCCAATGGTTGTCGGATCCCGGCGTATCGCTGATGATACGGAAACTGATGAACGGTACCTTATATATATAACAGATTTGGGCGATGGCTCCCGATTCCATATCTACTGCCAGCCCTTCGTGGAACTTTTCTTTAATGTCGTTCAGTTCGGAACGGTCGGTGATGAATTTGTCTCCGCTGCATATCAGACCTCCATGAATGGCGGTCGGAGTATCCAGTGACATGGCGCAATCAAACAATGTGGCATTACCTTCGAATCGGGCGGGAAGTCCTTGTATCTGTCCGTACATATTGCCTTCTCCACACCATACATCATGATATACAATTTGTCGGCTCACCACAACATCCATTATTTTCAGGCAGCTGTCTATGCCTCCTGCTACACCGGTGCTGATGACACAGTCGGGTTGGAAGGTACGGATCAGTTCTACAGTACCGGCAGCAGCGTTCACTTTACCTATTCCGCATTTCATCAGGATAATGGTATTATTTCTAATGCTGCCTTCAGTATATTGGAAAGGACCTTCGGTGTATTCTTTCTTGTTTTCGAGCAGTTGCGCTACTTGTTTCTGCTCGGAACTCATGGCTGTTATAATTCCTATTTTCATAATTCAACTTTATTTATGGCTGCAAATGTACGCATTTTATCAGAGTATATCGTATCTTTGCAACGTTAATAAACAGATATACTTATGAACTTATTTAAAAGAATACTACCTGATATAGTAGTGATTATCCTTTTTGCTGTCATCTCATTCGTCTATTTTTTTCCGGCAGTGACAGAAGGGCGTATCCTTTCACAACATGACTCTGTGGCGGGCATTGGTGCCGGTGAAGAAGCGAAAGAATATCTGGAACGTACGGGAGAGCGTACGCGCTGGACTAATTCTATTTTTGGTGGTATGCCTACTTATCAGATGGCACCCAGTTATGATTCTACGGATACCCTGAAGGGAGTGGAGAAGTTATATCATTTGTATCTCCCGAATTATGTGTGGTATGTATTTGTCATGCTGTTGGGCTTTTATATATTATTGCGTGCATTCGATTTCTCGGTCTGGCTGGCTTCATTGGGGGCTGTGTTGTGGGCGTTTTCTTCTTATTTTTTCATCATTATAGCTGCCGGACACATCTGGAAATTTGTAACCTTGGCTTATATTCCACCCACTATAGCCGGTATGGTATTGGCTTATAGAGGGAAATACCTGTCAGGTGGTTTGCTGACAGCGGTTTTTGTTGCTTTGCAAATAGTGTCGAACCATGTGCAGATGAGTTATTATTTTCTTTTTGTCATGCTCTTTATGGCGGTTGCGTTCGGAGTGGATGCTTGGCAGAAGAAGGAAATGCCGCGATTTCTGAAAGCAACTGGTGTGTTGTTGATGGCCGGTATTTTGGGAGTTTGTATAAATCTATCTAACTTATATCATACGTATGAGTATAGTAAGGAAACGATGCGTGGAAAGAGTGAGTTGGTGAAACCGGATAGTCATAATCAGACAAAAAGTGGTCTGGAACGAGATTATATCACTCAGTGGAGCTACGGTATCGGTGAGACTTTCTCTTTGCTTGTCCCTAATGTGAAAGGTGGTGCTTCCGTACCTTTGGCAGCTAACGAAAAGGCGATGGAAAAGGCGAATCCTATGTATAATAGTATCTATAGCCAGATAGGTCAGTATTGGGGTGAGCAACCCGGTACATCCGGTCCTGTATACGTGGGGGCGTTTGTGATGTTTCTGTTTGTTCTTGGGCTGTTTATAGTGAAAGGTCCTATGAAATGGGCGCTTTTGAGTGCTACAGTTTTGTCTGTCCTGCTGTCATGGGGAAAGAATTTTATGGGATTCACCGATTTCTTTTTGGATTATATCCCGATGTACGATAAATTCCGTGCGGTTTCTTCTATTTTGGTCATTGCTGAGTTTACCATACCTTTGTTGGCTGTCCTTGCTTTAAAGGAGGTAATGGCACGCCCTCAGTTGGTTAAGGAACAGGCCCGGTCGTTTTATATCAGTCTGGGATTGACAGGTGGCATCGCTTTATTGTTTGCATTAGCTCCCGGTTTCTTTTTCCCGTCGTATGTTTCAAGTATGGAAATGCAGGCATTGCAGGGTATTCCGGCAGATCAGCTGGCTCCGTTACTTGCTAATCTGGAAGAAATCCGTCAGAGTATCTTTACTTCGGATGCATGGCGCAGTTTCTTTGTTATTATGATAGGTACGGCAGTTCTTTGGTTATATGGCATGGGCAAACTAAAGGCGAAGGTGACGATTCTGGCATTGGCTGTCCTCTGTCTGGCAGATATGTGGAGTGTGAACAAACGTTATTTGTATGATGAACAATTTGTGGAGAAGGTGCAGCAGGATAATTCCTTTAAACCGACCGAAACGGATAAGGCAATATTGGCCGATAAAACGTTGGATTTCCGGGTACTGAACCTAGCCGGCAATACGTTTAATGAAAATACGACTTCTTATTGGCATAAGAGCATCGGTGGATATCATGCCGCCAAGCTGCGCCGCTATCAGGAAATGATAGAGGAGCATATCAGCACTGAGATGAATGGCGTGTTCAAGGCTGTTTCGGAGGCGGGAGGCGATATGCAGAAGGTGGCTCCGTCCGGTTTTCCTGTGTTGAATATGCTGAATACCCGTTACTTTATTTTTCCGCTGCAAGGTGGAAAGACTGTCCCGATACAGAATCCTTATACGCTGGGCAATGCTTGGTTTGTAAACGAGGTGCAGTATGTGGATAATGCCAATGAAGAGATAGATGCTTTGCATCGGATAGATCCGGCAAAAACGGCTGTCGTAGATAAAAAATTCAGTGCGGAGGTAAAATCGGCGGCTGAAACAGATACACTGGGTACAATCAAACTGACTGCGTACGAACCTAATGACTTGAAATATGAGGTTAATTCGAAGACAGGAGGAACAGTGGTTTTTTCGGAAATTTACTATCCTGGTTGGCAGGCATATATTGATGGTGTGGAAGCACCGCACGGAAGAGCGGATTATATTCTTCGGGCGATGAATGTGCCGGCCGGAAAGCATGTAGTGGAATTTAAGTTCGATCCGAAATCGCTGCATGTTACGGAAACGGTGGCTTTTGTGGCGTTGGGTGTATTGACCTGTGTGCTGGTCTTGTTCTTATTCTTGCAGGTCAGAAGAGCCCGTAGGAAAATTGATTAAGGCCCGTCGTAAGCCAGACTCCGGATTATTTGTAAAGCAGGCGCAGAACGAACCATAAGTGGTGTGTCACTGTGCTTGCCCATCCATAGTGACGGCTCATAATACGGAAGCGTTCTTTCAAGGAGGCTTTATGGTTACGGGTGGTCATTCCTTCATTCAGGTAATCAATAAGAGTAAGATGGGTGTTATGGAGTACATCCGCTTTCTTCATGATACGGATACACCAGTCAAAATCTGCCGAGAACCGATATCTCAGGTCATATGGTTCCACCAGATCACGGCGGGCGAAAAAGGCTTGATGGCAGACTAGCATTCCTTGCTTGAAGCTTTTCCAGGTAAGCGTTGCGGGTGCGGACAGGCGGCGCATATATAAAAAATGCCCTTGACTGTCCACAATTTCTGTTTCTCCATATAGCACTCCCGGCAGGGCTGTTCCATTGATGGAATGTACCATTTGCAGCAAAGTATCATCCTCGTGCAGGCCGTCACCGGCATTCAAGAAACAAAGATAATCTCCGGTTGCCAATTTTATTCCTTTGTTCATGGCATCGTATAAACCTTGGTCGGGTTCACTGATAACAGTGGTGATATGTTCCTGGTATTTGTGAATGATATCCAGTGTTTCATCTGTTGATCCCCCATCTACAATAATATACTCCAGATTCTTATAAGTTTGTGTAACAATACTTTGTATAGTATCCTCCAATACTTTTGCGGCGTTGTAGGTGACAGTAATAATAGAAAACTTGGGATGAGGATGATGGTTATGCATGATTCCCTGTAATCTTGTTATAGATTTCAACATATTTCTTGGCGATGGTACTTTCCGAATAGCTGGATACTGCCTTACGGCAGGCTTCTTCGCTCAGACTTTCATATTCTCCTTCGGTCAATGCCCAGTGAATTCCGTTTGCCAGATCCTTGGAAGACTGATATTCGGCAACATAGCCGTTGTGCAGGTGGTCAATCATTTGTGGAATACCTCCTACATTGAACCCTATGCACGGAATACCACAGGCCATTGCCTCTACGATGGTATTGGGTAGGTTGTCTTGTAAAGAAGGTGTGACGTATAAGTCGACTGCGTTGTAAATATCTACCAGTTCCTTCTCGTTGCTGACATAATTCATCGGATAGATAGGGAAAGGAAACAGGGAAGCGTATTGTTCGGCTTGGTTGCCAAAAACCACTACACCTAACTCCTTACTAAAATCAGGATACGAGGAAGCTATTTGTTTGCAAGCTGATACCAAATAGTCTATTCCTTTTCTCTTGTCTGTAATTTTTACGGAGCCGAAAAGCAATAACTTCTTGTCTTGCGGGAGGTGGCATTTTTCTCTGGCCTGTTTTTTATCACGAGGTTTGAACAGGTTGGTGTTGATTGCATTGGGAATATTGGTAATGGTCTGACCTTTAATCAGATCACTTTTCTTAGCCAATGATTCTAACCAGCGGCTACAAGCTACAAAGGTGATTTGTGCTCCTTCAAACAGTTTTTTCTTTTTCTGGAAAGTACGGTAGGCTATGTCTTTCCTGCTTCCTTTGTAAAGTTGCGGACAGTTGTGGCATTGTGTGGCATATTTATCGCAATCTCCTGCATAGTGGCAGATACCAGTAAAAGGCCACATATCATGCATTGTCCAAACGATGGGCTTGCCGGATTGGATGATACGCCGGATATCTGTCAGTGACAACATACCTTGGTTAATCCAATGCAGATGAATGACATCGGCTTGGGTAAATTCGGGCAATGCTGTGATATTGGTGCCGGTATTCGCTATGTCAACGGCAAACAAGTTATGTTTCTTGAAGTGGTTGGCTTGCCAGATAACGACACGCTCCCAGATGAATTGCCATACTTTCCACCATGATTTCTTTAGTTCAACGACACTTATCTGGTCGGTCTGCTTGTCGCGTACAAGCATTTTTGTCTTTATTCCGTTGTTTTTTAAAGCCTCCATGAGGCGGTTGGCTGCAATGGCGGCTCCACCTATTCGCTCAGACGTATTGATGATAAGTACTCTCATGTGCATAAAAGTTTATGCAAATGTACGTTTTTTAGGGGACATCTTGGATATTTCCAGTAAGCTTTCTGCTATTTCACGGGAAAAGATTTCCAAATTGAAACGTTTTTCTGCCAGCTTTCGGGCGTTGGCGCCCATTTTTTGGGCTTCTTCGGGATGGTCGGCTATGCGATGAATGGCATTGATCCACCCTTCCACGTCATCATAGGCTACGGTAATTCCTATTTCTTCTTTGTCTATATCCATTTCAAAATTAGGATTACGTGAGCAAATGACAGGGATGCCTAATGCAAAGGCCTCTACCAGTGTGGTAAGACCTACGGTATAAGGAAAATCCATGCAGCAGATGACAACACAGCTTTTTCGTGCCACTTTCTGTGCCAACAAGTATGGGATGACACCGTCCGTATAATGTACTCGTACAGAATCGGGCAGACAGAAGCTTTCAATAATCTGTTGGTAGTTTACACTTCCATTGGTGGGGGCTATGTACAAGTCCAGTTGTTGATCGGTGGCGCAGAAAGCTTGCAGCATTGTGTCTACATCCCGGTTTTCTTTCCCGGTGGAGATAAAACCTTCCGGTTTCCGATCCGGCATTGTTTGCAGAAGATGGTCATAGAAAGCGAGGTCCGGCCCCCAATGGATAAGCTGAAGCTTTTCTTCGGGAGCTTTTCCGGTTGCTAATGAGTCTTTAATCAATTTTTTACTGAACAGGAACATATGATCAATGCCCTTATAAAAGAAACGTGAGATGCGTTCTCTTATTTTTCTGGATGAGGTTTTTAAAGCAGTGTGATGCCAAATGACAATGGGCTTGCGGTAGAGGCCTAATGCTCTGAGTAGGATGATAAGTTCCAACCCACGGAAAGATGTACCGTAGAGCACTTCGTATGGCTCTTTGCAGCACAGAATCTCTTTAGTGGCATAGAACATTAGTTTCAGACGGCTGGGGAAAGCTTTGTATTTATGCATCACCGACCGGATTCCATATTTTTCCAGCAAAGGAAGTCCGTAGAGGATATGTCCCGGAAACTTATAATCTTTCCATTCCTCGTAACTTTCACGGGTTAATCGGGTGTGATAAAAATAAATAGTGAGTGGTTTTACCGGTGTTGGTCTCTTTTCAGCCATTTGTTAATTCTGTTTTTTATTGCTTTAGTGATGATGGAAAAATTGCCGTATCGCAGGTTCAGAAATAGTTCTTCAAAAGAACGTCCTATCTTAATCCAGGGATGTCCCCACCCCATAATGCGGTAGACAGCTTTTTTATAAGCTACATTCTCAATGACATAACGAGGATGCTTGAGAGGAAATTCTACTTCATACCGTTTCATGGTGAAGATGCGGCGGTATCCTTTAGGTAGTGTATGCACAGAACCGGCAAAATGGGTGGAGTCTGCCGTGGCTCCCAAGTTGTTAATCATGTTGCGGGTGGGCACGATAGCCAGTCCCGAGTTGAAAAGCATGGAAGCGTGGAAGATGGTTTCATAATAGGCTTTGTTGTTTTCTTTATGGCGATGGCACATATAGATAAAGTCTTTACGGAATTTCCGTTCTTTAATGAGCTGTTCCAGTTGTTGCATATTGAACTTGTCTTCTAGAAAAGTATAATGTTCGTCCCATTGGTCAATGACCCTTTTCCAACTGGCCCATCCCCAGATAGAGAAAGTGGAGGCAAAGAAATAATCGTATGGTACACCCGGAGTAATCTCTTCGTTATTGAAACCCGCAATCATGGTGATACGGGGGTCTTGCTCGTATTTGTCTAACATTTCTTTACAGAATGTGAAAAAAGAAACGGAAGGCACATCGTCATCTTCCAATACGATACATTTGTCAACCATAGAAAAAGCCCATTTTTGTGAAATGTATTCCGAAGGGTCGCAACCGTAGTTTTTTTCCTGATACATACGGTGGACTTCGCAGTCCCAGTCTATCTGATCTGTCACTTCACGACATGCTTTTATACCGGGCAGGTCGTGTTCGCTGCGTGGTCCGTCCTGATAGAGGAAAAGCTTGGAGGGACGGGCATTCCTGACTTGTTCAAACACTTGCGACAGCTGTTGCGGGCGGTTGAAGAACAAAATGAGTACAGGTACATCTACAAGGAACGGTTTCATAGTTCAATCTCCTTTATTTGTAAAATTCGAGTTTGTTGTAATGCGGATGTATATTCTCTAAATCTGGTAATTGCATATAGTCACCGTATATCTTCCTTAGCACAGCATCTGTTTGGCGTGGTACGGGGAACATTTTTCCTTCAAATTCCATTTCTGTCAGTGGAAAAATATCGTCTGTATAGCGCGGTTTGAAATAGGCGGTGCCAAAAGAATGGCGTAATTCTTTTCTGGGGAATAACTTGGCAATGAACCTTAGGATGGGAAAACCGATGCGGGTATTAAAATGATAAATCCTACGAATCCGTTTGTATAATGTGCTTTCTTTTATATTTTTATTATTCAACTGATTGTATATCTGCCCTTGCATGTGTCCTCCTATCCAAGCCAGACAATAAGGGATCTTTTCTAAAGGAAAAATATCAATGTAGATACCGGTATAATGGAAAATACGGTCATATGAATTTGTTTCTTCCAAATGAGAATCCTTATCACGTAATTTGCCGTATATAAAGATGTAATTGGGATCTGTTTCATTAGTTTGCAATGCAAGATTGTCCGGAAGTTCTTGAGGAAGAACTTTCAGCAGACGCAGGTAATCTGAGCGAAGCATTTCTATGTCCAGATCATCATCCCAGGGAATGAAACCTTTGTGACGTGCTGCACCTATTAGAGTTCCGGAACTGAGCCAATAGGGTATTTGGTGCTTGCGACAAATCACATCAATAACCTCCAGAAGCTCTAACATACGTAGTTGCTGGCGACGGAGAAGGGAACCATCGGGATTAAATCGCTTTCTTAGTTCACTATCCATACATTAATTTTTTAGTAGTTTATAAAACAAATCAGCGTTGATGTAACCTGTTTCTGACAGGTCTTTTCCTTTTAATTCTCCTTCGTGGATATATTCTTTGTTTAATACATCTTGCCCCCATAGCAATATTTTATCAATGTTTGGGGTACAAATATTTAATACATCTGCTATTGATTTGATTATCAATAATCCAAATGGAAAATCCTCAGTGAAATACCGGCTTTTGAAATCAGGCAGAAATCCTTTTTCTGTTTTTTCCATAGGAGCTGGAATATGTTTGAAGGCAATGATGGAGCGTATCTTGCGGGTAAGTGACCTTGCATCATAACTGTCATAATATTCCAATAAAGTAGGAATTGGCTCTATTCGGACTGGCAGTGCTTTCAGAATTTGTTGGAATTCATTGTCACAAGCAATGAGGAGCTCTGAACTTTCTTCATCCCAACTATTATAGAACCCGGGAATCTCATGATATGCTTTTCCTCTACTCCAGGTATGGAAAAGTGAATAAAGACGGGCTGGATGAAGCAATGGATTGCTATTGGTCAGGCTGGCTTCTAGAAAATGATGAAGCATACGCACCGGCGTATCTAACATTTCTTGAAGAGTTCGTAGTAAAATATCGGATTTTGATATGTTTACGGTGGCTATTTGTAATTCCTTTTTGTATCCCAACAAGAGTGCTTTTTGGCCATAGGTTTGCACACGGGCAATGAATGGAGCACGCTGGAATCCGAAAAGTGAAGCTGTTTTGCCTAATATTCTATAAGCGGTAAAGAAAAAACCGGTACAACTGACTACACTTCCTATGCAAGTTTTTTCCTGCAAGAACGGTTGTATGTGGAGAAGTTCTTCCTCAATGGCAAATCCGGGGAGACAAAGCAATACGATATCAGAGTGTGGAATGACCTCTGCCGGGTTAGCCGTAACGCAGGCTAATGAGCCGGAGAATGTATTTCCCCGGCAATTTTCAATGAGTAATGATGGATTCCATTGCTCGGGATGCCGGGTGAGGACGGAAACATTAAAGCCTTTATGTGCAGCTACTCCTGCAATGACGTGCCCCAGACCGCCACCGCCACAAATACAGATATTGATACTCATGCTTGCAGTTTTTTTAAGTTTTCAGCCAGATAATTGTTGTCTTCAGTGTCGCGTATGGCGATACGGATGTAATTCCTGCCATTGAATCCTGTCTTGGTACTACAATCTTTTAACAAGAGATTATACTCCAGCAATAAAGAAACGAGTTTGGTGGAACTGAAGCGGGAAGTTACTTCGCACAGGAAATAATTGGCTTGTGAAGGTATGACACGTAGGAAGTCAACCTGTTGCAATACCTCGAAAAAGCGTTGGCGCTCGGCTATGAATTTTTTACAGGCATTTTGATAATCATTATTATACTTGCTGTATATCTGTAAATAGAATTCGGCGAAGGAGTTTATATTCCATATAGCCATGTTTTTTCGTAAATAGGCTATTATCTCTTTGTCGGAAGATGCGGCTATCCCCAAGCGTAATCCCGGAACTCCATAAGATTTGGAAATACTTTTAATGACTGTGAGGTGTGGGTATGTTTCCAGAACTTCATTCTTAAGCAGCGTATTTTCGACACTTTTTTCGCTGAAGTCAACAAAAGATTCATCCAGTATTAAGTGGATATTTCGCTGCTGCGTCCATGCCAGCAAATCCATAAGTTCGTTAAGGGGGATGAAGTTACCTGATGGGTTATCCGGATTGATCAAGAGTAAATGGCGGATATCTTTGTCCGCATAAAAAAGCATCAGTTCTTTTGCCGTATAATGAAAATCGGCATTCTGTGGATAGAATGCAATGATTTCTTCTGATTGCCGGTTGGGATATTCTTCGAAAGTGGGATAAATTACTCCCATTTTGCCATCTGAATGTTCCATCAGCGCTTTGATGATTTCGGCGGCTCCGTTGCCAACAACCACATAATCTTGCCGGATACCGAAGTTTTTTGCCATGACAAGCGTGTTCACTCCCATGCCGGAAGGGTATTCACGGAGAAGCACATTAAAATTAGCCTGTAGTTCTTCACACATTTTTTGTGGTGGAAAATAGGGGTTTACTAAATAGCAGAAATCTTTCAGCTTTGGGAAACGCCAGTATCCGCCATATCTTTTTTGGTAGCGTTGTAGCTGGTCCTGTTCGGCAAAAATGGTTTCAGCGATGTCAAGATCTTGTATATCATCAATCTCATACCAGCGTTCTCCTTCCAAAGGGAGTCCTTTCAGTTCACATCTCTCCAGCAGGGTGATTACCCGTAATACCTGTTCGTAATATTCGTTATTACCTAGGGCTTTGCTGTAGGCTTCAAGAAATGGCACATAACTGTTGCGGAGAAACTCCTTACTGAATTTATAGATATTGACGGTTTTGTAGTAATCGTCAATATCTGCGTAGCGGAACGTTTTTTTTGAGATAAAATCAATGATGTCATTTTCAGTATTGAGCCGTACCATCGTGCCGTCCATCCATGGCTCATATTTAGCTACAAGTGCCAGATTGGGATAGGGGTTATTTAAAATTTTGTGGAAAAGTGTATCCTCAAAAATCAAATCGGATTCAATTAATAAAGTATCTTGCTTTTGCAATTCCTCTTTAGCAAGATAGAGAGAATAGATATTATTGGTCTTATTGTAGACAGGATTGTAAATATATTCTATCGGAGTATTTCTACTTTGTTTCTCTATGTGGGTACGTAATTTCTCTCCTTGGTAGCCTATGACTAAAATGATGCGTTCCAGATTTAATGAATCTAACTGTGAGAGCAGACGGTCTATCAGATAGGTCCCGTTTACTTTAATCATACACTTGGTGTTATCTTTGGTAAGATCTCCCAAGCGCTTGCCCATGCCGGCGGCTAGAATGATTGCTTGCATAATAAATTAGGTATATATATTGCAAAAGTAGTAATTAATTAGCATTTATAAGCGATGTTATTTATATTTGCCTCAAATTTTAAACAGGAATGGGTAAAATAACATTTGTACCGGTAGGAGGATTGGCCAACCGTATGCGTGCAGTGGCTTCGGCGGTAATGCTGGCAGGAAAGACGAAAAGTGAATTAAGCATCATTTGGTTTCAGGATTGGGCACTGAATGCACCGTTTTATCAGTTGTTTAAGCCTGTAGACAGGGAAGTGGCTTGTTTACGGGATGCTTCGCGGTTGGATTATGCATTATTAGACAGACCTCGTTCCAAGAATTTTCATTTCCCGCTTTTGTTTCAGAAACTGCTTTTCAAGTCTTGTCTGTACGAGCGTTCCATTACTCCTTTATGTAACCGGCATTTTGATTTTGAACGGTGGGTTAAAGAAGGTGGCTGTGTTTATATGGCATCATACACCGCTTTCCAACCTTATGATTATGCATGGATCAGTCGGTTGTTTGTTCCGGTAGACGAGATTATGGAAGAGGTAGAAAACCGTTGTCGGAATTTTTCGGATGCTATGATTGGTGTGCATATCCGTCGTACAGATAATCTGGCTTCTATCAGGCAAAGCCCTATCGAGTTGTTCTATCAGAAATTAGATGAGAAGATAAAAGAGGACGGCAAGGTGGCTATCTATTTGGCTACAGATTCGGAAGAGGTGAAGCGGGAGATGAAAGAGCGTTATGGCGACCGGATATTCTGTTCCGGAAAAAAGGCAGACCGTGGATCTTTGGAGGGAATAAGGGAGGGTATCACGGATATGTACACATTGGCTCGTACACAAAAAATATATGGTTCTTTTCAGAGTTCATTTTCGGATATGGCAGCTCAGATAGGAGGGGTTCCATTGGAGATTTTGAAATTATGAGTTGCGGAAATAAATCATTGTTTTAATGATTATCTGCAAACATTTTTATTTTTGCTCCTCTTTTTTCTATGGCATTTGCCAATTTGTTTTCTATTTTTCCTAATAGCAGCCGTCTGCTCCATTCTATAACAAGCGTTGTCAGACAGATAGAAACAAGTGTTCCCATAAAATACAGAACAAGTAGGTTGCTGTCTGCATATGGGACATACCAGGGTTGTAAACAGTGGATAAGAAGTCCTTGAAGCATATATAAGGCAAAAACGTATCCTGCTAGGTAATTGATGATGCGGGATGAAAAATGCCACCGGGTAAACTGGTAGAAAATCATGATGGAGGCGATGATAATCAGTAGATTATTATCTCGGGCGAATCTCAGTATGATATTTCCACTCATTGCTGTAAGCAGGGAATTTAGTATAAAAATACAGGCAAGGCTGCCTGACAAGATTTCCCGGCTATGTCGTTTCATATTTTCCGGAAGACCATAGGTCTTCAGATATTGTCCTATGAGATAAGCTAGTGTGACATTGATAATTCCCTTGCCCGTGTCATTCTGAATTTCAAAAAACAGGATTGTCGGGGCAAATACAAAAAAGAATCCCCATAGTAACAGTAGTTGTTTATAACTTTTTTGTGAGAGGTTATGAACCAGCCGGTTTAAATAGGGCGAGAAACAATAAAGTACTACATAGCAGGTCATAAACCAGTATTTTTTGCTAAGTATCGGTAGCAATGAGGAGGCCAGCCCTGTCCAGGTATGCGGAGTGTGAAGCCATATTGTTTCGATCAGATAAGAAACGATGGAATAAAACCATACGACAACCAGCATTTTGAAAAATTTATGTGTATTGAAACGGATTCCAAAATAACCTGAGATCAGAATGAACAAGGTTACTCCGGTGTTTCCCAGTGTATTGATAAATAGTATGAATTCTTTGTTCAGCCAGTTACTGGTGTGGAAGGTATTTCCTAGAATATGCATGGATACAATCAGTATGATACTGATAATTCGTAAACATTCTAATCCGGAGTGACGTGTAGCAGCCATTATTTCTTGATTATATAGTGTAAACTCTCTTTAAAAGTGACGGAGCCGCTCAACCACAGGATGGCTGTGTAGAGTGTGCCGGCTATGATCATTTTGCTTGCCATTAATAAATACAGATTGGCAAAGCCGATAGTGATATAATAGGTAGCCGCCATTACCGCGGTAGCTATGAAGGCAAACGGAAGGATGTCTTTCAGCGCTGCAAACAAGCTGAGCCGTATTTGTTTCCATACAAAATAGTGCCATACAAACAGCCAGCAGATATTGATGGATACATACACTATAATCATGGTATGTACGCCGTATGGATAGAGCAGCAGCATGGTTGTTAACTGGATAATGCCTAAGCTGATGGTATTCCACATATAGATATCCGATTTTCCTTTGCTGATGACTAGGTTGGAATACAAATTGGTTATGGGAATGAATGCGCCACCGATGCAGAGCAATTGCAGGATGAAGGCACTGGGTAGCCATTTGTCTGTAATAGTCAGTATAATCAGTTCGGGTGCGATTAATGATAATCCTAACATAGCCGGAAAAGAAATAAAGGCAGTGAAGCGGAGCATCTTCCGGAAAGCGCGTTGTTGGCGTTCCCTTTCATCCGACAAACTGGAAAGTACAGGTTGGGCCACACTGTTGACTGTTCCTGAAATTAATGAATGTCCCATATAATTCCATTTATTAGCTTGAGTAAAATAGCCTACTTCTTGTCCCGAATAGAATTTACCAAGGATAACGGTAAAGATATTATTATTGATGTGGTTGAATATATTGGTTACTAATAATTTGCTGCTGAAAGAAAGCATCCCTCTCAAAGGCTTGAAGTCGAAAGTAAGTGTAGGTCGCCAGGGTGAGAAGCACCAATAACAGATATTAATGGTTCCTACATAGACAATGCTTTGTGTGGCTATCCCCCAATAGGCAAATCCCAAGCAGGCCATAGTTATACCGATAGTTCCTGAGGCGGTTAATCCGATAGTGACCGCCATTGCCTTTTGCTTGACCATTAAGTTGCGGAACAGGTAAGCACTGTGGGCAATGCCCAAACTGGCTACAAAGAAACCGAGGAAAGTGTATCGTGCCAAAGCTGTCAGTTCGGGAGTGTGATAGAATTCGGCAATGAGTGGGGCGCAAAGGAACAGAATGAGGTAGAGACAGGCACTTAGCCCGGTACTGAACCAGAATACGGCATTATAGTCTTTGTGGGAGATATCCCGTTTGTTGGCTAGGGCGGCCGTGAACCCGCTTTCCTGCAAAGAGCCTGCAATAAGGGAGAAGATGGACAGCATTCCCACCATGCCATAATCTTCCGCATTCAGAATGCGTGACAGGAATATCCCGAAAAAAAGATTCAGCAGCTGCTGTACTCCATTGCTTAATCCGCCCCAGAAGAGGCCTTTTGCTGTCTTTTCTTTCAAGGATTGTTCTGTCATTTTTATAGATAGATTATAAAACAGTCAGGCTGAAAGCGGACGTTTCAGTTGCTTTCAGCCTTTTCTGTATTTGGGTGTATATTATTTCACTTCACTGCCCGGCTTTACCTCTCTTAATAAAGAGGTCACCGCTAAGGTGCCGTCAAAGTTTTCAGCACTCAGGATCATGCCTTCGCTCACCAATCCATTCTTGAATTGGCGCGGAGCAAGGTTGGCAATGAATAAAACTTGTTTGCCCACCAGTTCTTCCGGTTTATAATGTTGTGCGATACCGCTGACGATGGTACGGTTCTCCAGTCCGTCAGCAATCTTGAATTTCAGCAGCTTTTTCATTTTAGGCACTACCTCACACTCTAATACGGTACCTACACGGATATCTAACTTTTCAAATTCTTCAAAAGCAATTACCGGTTTTATCGGGTTAGCTTTATAGTTGGCAGCCTCGTTTGCTTTTTTGGTAGCCAACAGTTTGTCTACTTGTGCTTGAATGGTTTCATCTTCGATCTTTTCGAACAACAGTTCTGCCTTATTCAATTGATGTCCTTCTGCCAGCAGATCGGTACGTCCCAGTTGGTCCCATTCAAATGTTTCCATATTCAGCATTTTGCGGAGCTTTTCGCTGCTGAAAGGCAGGAAAGGTTCGAATGCAATAGCCAGATTGGCAACTAGTTGCAATGCTATGTTAAGAATGGTGGCTACACGGTCCATATCAGTTTTTGCCAGTTTCCAAGGCTCTGTATCGGCTAAGTATTTATTACCGATACGTGCCAGGTTCATTGCCTCTTTTTGTGCATCGCGGAATTTGAATACATCCAGTAGCTTTTCTACTTCTGCCTTTACGTCTGCAAATTCTTTTAATGTTTCTTTGTCGTAGTCGGTCAATTCACCGCAAACGGGAACTTTCCCGTCGAAATATTTATGAGTCAGCACTAAAGCACGGTTTACAAAGTTACCGTAAACAGCCACCAACTCATTGTTGTTACGTGCTTGAAAATCTTTCCAGGTAAAATCGTTGTCTTTTGTTTCGGGGGCATTGGCTGTCAATACATAGCGCAATACATCCTGTTTGCCGGGGAAGTCCTGCAAATATTCATGCAACCATACTGCCCAGTTGCGTGAAGTGGAAATCTTGTCACCTTCCAGATTCAGGAATTCATTGCTAGGTACGTTATCCGGTAAGATATAGCTTCCTTCCGCTTTCAGCATAGCAGGGAAAACAATGCAGTGGAATACAATATTGTCTTTTCCGATGAAGTGAATCAAACGGGTTTCTGGATCTTTCCACCAAGTTTCCCAACTGTCGGGAAGTAATTCTTTTGTATTTGAAATATAGCCGATGGGGGCATCGAACCATACATAAAGTACTTTTCCCTCAGCGCCTTCTACAGGAACAGGGATTCCCCAATCCAAGTCACGGCTTACCGCACGGGGTTGCAAGCCCATATCCAACCAGCTTTTACATTGTCCGTATACATTGGGGCGCCATTCTTTATGATTTTCAAGAATCCATTCACGCAGCCATCCTTCGTGTTTGTCCAATGGCAGATACCAATGTTTGGTTTCACGCATCACTGGTTTACTGCCACTGATAGCACTTTTCGGATTGATCAGGTCGGTCGGAGAAAGTGATGTTCCGCACTTCTCGCATTGGTCACCGTAGGCTCCTTCTGCATGGCAGTGAGGACATTCACCGGTAATATAACGGTCGGCCAGGAACTGATGGGCTTCTTCGTCGTAATATTGCATGGAGGTCTTTTCAATGAACTCACCTTTATCATACAGGGTTTTGAAGAATTCGGAAGCCAGTTCGTGGTGTGTCTTTGATGTAGTACGAGAGTATATATCGAATGAAATTCCAAATTCTTTGAATGATTCTTTTATCAAGGTATGATAGCGGTCCACCACATCTTGTGGAGTAATACCTTCTTTCTTTGCACGAATGGTGATAGGTACTCCGTGTTCGTCAGAGCCTCCGATGAAAAGAACATCTTCTTTTTTCAGGCGGAGATAGCGCACGTAGATATCAGCAGGAACATATACACCTGCCAGATGACCAATATGTACCGGACCGTTTGCGTAGGGCAAAGCGGATGTGACGGTGGTTCTTTTGAATTTATTTTCCATTGTATGATGTCTTTTTTGTTATTTCTACCAGTAACGTGCAAAGTTAGTGATTTTTAGTAAGTATATGGAATAATCAGAAATATTTCTCCCTTAAAATCTCTGACAGGCCGTACTTATTATAAAATATGGTTATTCGGGGGCTTTGTCGGAAGAAGTGAAAATACAGAAAAATGTTATATCGTGATGCAGTGATTTGCACTTATTTGCATTTAATCTTAAGGAGAGAAAAATGATGAACTAAATTTTACTTATCCTGTTTTTTATAAAACCTTAAGTCGAACGAGACATGAATACGTGGTATAAATTCATTTTAAATGCACTTTTCTCTAAAAAGAGAGAGGATAAAGATTGGGAAACGACCGATAAGGAAGAGGATGTTCTTTCAAATTACATTGAACTGGACTCATTGATGCAGGTCATTTATCATGCAAAGGAAACTGAGTCGGGCAGCTAAACTAACCGGCCCAGTCTTCTCTATCAAGATTTCTATAGCTTATCGCTTCTGCCAGGTGGATGGAAGTAATGTGTTCGCTGTTGTCCAGATCGGCAATGGTACGCGCTACTTTTAGAATACGACCGTATGCGCGCGCCGACAGGTTGAGGCGTGTCATGGCAGTTCGTAATAATTTTAGCCCTGCTTCATTGGGTTGAGCGTACAGATGGAGTAACCCGGCTTCCATTTGTGCGTTGCAGTAAATACCCGGATGGTTGGCAAAACGTTGAGCTTGTATTTCCCGGGCCTTGATAACCCGTTCGCGTATGCTTGCACTACTTTCCGCATGATGGCGTTCTGCCATTTTTTCGAATGGAACCGGAACTATTTCTATTTGGATATCTATGCGGTCCAGTAAAGGACCGGAGATACGGTTCAGGTACCGTTGCACTTGTCCGGGATTACAGACGCAAGCTCGTGTGGGATGATTATAATATCCGCATGGACAGGGATTCATACTGGCTACCAGCATGAAACTGGCCGGATAATCCAGACTGTATTTAGCTCGTGCGATGGATATATGCCTGTCCTCTAGGGGTTGGCGAAGTACTTCAAGTACACTTCTGTTAAATTCCGGCAACTCGCTATTTGAAAAATACTTGTATAGTTGTGAGATTGTTTATATCTTTGTAGGCAGAAGAAGTACTAATATTAGAGCTAAATATATTATGCTCTGATTTATAGATGTAAATGTAGTAAAAACAACTGGAATAAGGTATGAAAGCGGCATTTTTAATAAGATGTTCTACTAAGAATCAAGATTTAGATAGACAGACAAGGGATTTAACTCGGTTGGCTAAGTCTTTAGGGTATGAATATGATATAGAAAATCTGGTATTTGGAGAGAAAATAACTGGTAAAGACGATGTTACTATTAAAAATAGAGAGAGTATAGATAAATTATTAAGAGCTGCCAAAGAACAAAAGTTTGATGTAGTTTTAGTAGCAGAAGTTAGTCGTATGAGTCGTGACCCCGCTTCTGGTAGAGTTTATGTAAGACAGCTTATCAATATGAGCATACCAGTTTATTTTAGGGATATTGATACTTGGACTATTAACCCAGATAACGGTAAAAGGGTTAGAGATGCAGAACAAGTTATCGGTGCTGCTTTTGATGCTGCTTGGAAGTATCTTAGAAGTTTGAAGACACAAGTAGCATCTGGTAGAAGGAATGAATTAGATAATAATCAAATTTCTGTAGGACAGCCATTCTTTGGCTATACTCGTTATGGTGGTAAAGATAAGAGTAAAAAGAACTGCTGGATAGTAGATGAAGTAGCTGCTGAGGTTGTGGTCTTTGTTTTTAATGAGTATATAAAAGACGGTTCTACTCTTAAAAGTACAGCTTTGGCTACTACGGCTAAATATGGCGAATTGCTAGGTAAAAAATTTAGTGTTGGCTCTATAGAACATATATTAACCTATGAGAGTTACCATACTGGCATTAAGAAAATAAGTCTTACTGACCCCGATACAGAAGAAATAGAGGTCTTTGATGTGAAAGTGCCTATCTTAGTAGATACGGAACTATTTGAAAAAGCAACTGCTAAAAGGAAAAATAACAGAGTAAAAAGTGAACCATATCCGAAACAAACTACTTATATATTATCTAAGCTCCTTAAATGTCCCTACTGTGGTTATACAATGACCCCAAGAACTAAAGGAAATGATAGTAAAGGAAAAACAACCAATGAGCGTTATCGAATAATTAATGGGAGAAAGGCTTTAAGTTGGTTGTGTATGAGTGGTATTAATAATGCTACCAGTTGTAGCAATCGTATTTCTGTAGCCAATGAAAAGGCAGAGCCAATTATATGGGAGCTTGTTAAAAAGGAACTTATAGTCTTTGCCAATCTTAACAATGAGGAAAGGGAGTTAAAGGTAGAAGAACTTACTGAAAAAATTTCCCATTTAGCTTCTAATATTGATAACTATAATACTCATAAGAGTAGTTTACAGAAACAATTATCTAAAGCCTATACAGTGGCTACTATGGCTGATGAATCAGTATTAGAAATGGCTATGACAGAATTTAATAAGACAGCTAGGACTATTAGAAAAGAAATGTCTGACTGTGATAGTGCTATTGAACAGATTAAAGGAGAAATAGAGAATCTCGCTAATCTAAAAATATTTTATAGCCAACCTAATCTACCATCTGATATAATAGAAAAGGCTGAAACTGATGAGGCTGAAAAGAGAAAGCTAGTAAAGGAATTAATAAATAAGATAGTACCTTATAAGATAACCACATTTAAGAAGCGACATAGAGATAAGGGATTGGTTACTCTTAATTTTGGTGTAGTATTGCTAGAGGTATATACAGTAAATGGTATTTACTATGTATTTTATAATGCTAATGATAGGGGAGATATTCGACAAGCCTATTATATTAGTGGTGTCTTTGCTAAGTTCCAAAATTCTATAAATAAGTTTGATGCCTATAAGGAAGGTGAGTATTTTGTTATTTCTAATGCTGATATGGTAATGGAAACAAAGGAGATAGACGAGCTAATTACTGTAAATCAGATGGTGGAAATTGCTATTAATAATGGGTGGGTCTTATCCTATAGTTATAAACAAAAATAACAATCTTATTGTATGCCTAGTATAACTATAGTTCCAAGTAAAGTATTACTGGTATAGGTAGTACATTATATGGCAGTATAGTAGTGGGTACTATATTACCGCTATTACCTCATTACTAGTGTTAGCTGTAGAAGTACACCTATTTTTAATTTATTACAGAAGCAGTACCTATATCTTGGTAATGTTCCAGAAGCTATATATCATTGTATATGTGGAACTTAATATTTTATAGCTATAAAAAAACTATTGGTAACAGAGAAATAATGCGAAACTATTTCTCTACTATTGGACTTACTCCTACGGTGAAGTCTAAAAGATGATGTTAATATTCAGAATTTAAAAAAGCGATATTTGGTATTATGCCAAATATCGCTTTCCCATTGCTTATTCACATTATTAATTAATAATCAGTCTGTAATTCACCAATTGTTAATCCACCAATTCTACTCCAGTAAACACTGTATGTTGAATAACCAAAACCGTGTTTGAAAGGTACAAAGTGTATGTTTTCAGTGCTTATGTATCTATTCCTAGTATATTGCCCAGTCTGATTGTTGTAATATCTCGTTTCATCGTTATCAAAGTCAAAGTATATTGTAAATTCTTTTTCTTGGACTTTCCATGTTTTAATAGGCTTACCTAAACGATAATAAGATTTATATTCAATAGGCTGATCGTTTTGGTAGAAATAAATAAGAACGCTGTCGATGGGAATATTTACAATTTCCTTTTTTAAAATCTTTCCACTATATTCATTTCGTCCTATATAGACGCATTCCCCTGTACGAAATCCATCTTTATAAGTAATCAAAGTTGAATCTGTTGGTATATATTTTCTTGTTTTATTATTATATCTTTTGCAAACATATACCCATTTGCCGTTTTTCAGACCATCAACATATTGTCCTTTAATTTCCATTCTTGCGCCACCGTATTTCTTCATATTTTCCCATCGTAACTTTTCAATTCGTTGGTATAGCTCATCATCAAATATTGTTTCTCCTGTCAAAGGAATTGCACCAGCTTTGAATTTTCCGCTAAAATAAAATTTTCCGCCATAAATACGTCTTCCATCTACGTTTGAGTAATAATCATATTGAGCTTCCCCAACACAATAATCAGTTGAATATCTTCCATTGTATGTCTTTATAGGTCCCCCCCATGTTTTTGGAGTTTGTGCCAAAATATTAATAGGGACAAAAACTAATATAAATAATATAAAAGTTGTAAACGCTCCTATTTTCTTGTAGTTACTTTTTATTTCGTAACAGACCTTTACAATCAAATTTTCCATAATCAAACTTCGTTTATAATAAATATTTCTCTAGCTATATTCCCAATTATATTGGTACTTACAATATCGAATGTAGCACTTATTATTCCTCCGATAAAAGGTACAGACTTTCCCATATTTATAACCCCTTTTTGCCCGAATTTTGTGAGTAATCTAAAACCTACGGCTTGATTTATCCGTATTATGGTTTCTTTAGATAACCTTTTTATTCCTTCTTTCATCAATTTTTCTCCCAATTTTAGCCCAAAAGTTTTAGCTACTTCAGCTGTAGAATTGGCAGCCACACATGAATAAACTAATGTCTTTACCCTATCGTCTTTTACATCATAACCTCCCATAATTGCAATAGCTGCAACCATACGAATTTGTATATACAAAACACTAGTGATATTGGTTGGCAATGTGACAGGCATAGTGAGAAGTCCTCCTAATCCTGTAATAAATCCACTAGTGCCTGCCTTGGTATTCTGCCATTTAATTAAGGAGTTAACTTGTTCTATCAGAGTTCCTTTTCCTTTTAAGTAGTTATTCGCTAATTCTGCGGCTGAATCCAGTCCTTTAACTCCATAGATAGCTTTTTCGTATGCCCAATCTAATGATTTAAGAACAATATTCTGACTTAACAAACTAAATTCATTTTCCATAAAAATATTTTTTATAAATATATGCAAATTTAAATGTACTATTTTAAAGCAGCAATAAATTTTACATAAATTTTGTTAAGTCTGTTTTGCGTTAAACTAGCTTTCTCTATCCACAATGCTGTGGTTATAAAAATTGTATTTGCAAAAATGTTATTTTTTATGTTTAGAACTGAAAAAGCCAACTTATCCGTAATTGGATAGGCTGGCTTTTACTATTTCTATTTGTTGTCTATTACGATTTATTTCTTTATAAAATTCATTGTTTCATAAACTTCTACTTGATTATCATCCAATATTTCAAGTGTAAGTTTTGTTGCTGATATAGATTTTACTTTGAAATAGTCTGCTTGGGAGAAATATTTACTTTCTTCAAAATCATATTGATAGCAAGTCATAATGTTTGTTTTAGAATCAAACGTATATTTGTATTTCTCTCCGTTGTTTCCAGTAACAACAGAAGTGTTTTCTGAAAAATAGCAATACCCATCTTCAATGATGAAATAAGGATAATTCTCATTCTCTCCATTAAACCATATCCCTTTAAGTTGTGCAATGGTTGTATTACTATCTTCTTCTTCATCATTACTGCAAGAAGTAAAGGTCACACACAAGGCTAATAAAGCCATTCCGATTAATCTAAATGTTTTCATTTCTGTTTGATATTTAAGTGATTAATTATGTTGATTAAGATATTTCTTGCGTTGTTCCGTCTGAAAAATAAATAATGATTTTTCCCATTGTCATAAACTTATAGGTAGGCTTGGGATTTCCGTATAAAAATGCCCGGTTTGATTCTTCTGGTTCTACTGTTACTTTGGTTGTAACATCTTCCGCATCAACAGATTTTAATTCTGAACTTGAATAATGTATTCTAGCTTTGACAGCAATTACTTTTTTGTTTGAGCTATTATTGGTGACTTCTAATGTAACACACATATTATATTGTGGGTCGTATGTTACACTTTTTCTACGGACAGTAACATCATTACTAGTATTCCATGTATTAGTATGGCTTGAAGTAGTAGTACTGGTAGTAGTTGTAGTATTACTTTTATTAGGATAAGTAATGATAGGTTTCCATTCTTGTGAATATCCATCTAATGCCAATGTTACTAATGTTAAAGCACAAATAAATATTTTCATTATATATTAAGTATAATGCTTCCCAGTTTCCAGACAAAAGCGGATAAAAATAAGGCGTGGAAACTTTAACTTATTATTTCATTGAGGCTCTGGACTGCCCACCGTATATAATAAGCAAAGTCCACGCCTAATGATATGATATTCCTATAGATAGGATATAAATATCACAGACGTGGACGTTTTCTGCTTATTACCCATACGGTTAGAATTGTCCAGATTCCAATGAAGGATAACTTTGCTAAACGCCCTTTACTAAATATGTCCTTTCAGTGCCTTAACACATTAAGCCCACTGAAATTGCTGCAAAGTTAGCGAAAGGTTTTGAATGTCTAAAGATAAAACGCTGATAAATGTAGTTCTAAGTGTTCCAAAACATATCTGTAGTAGTTGATTAGGTAATCATACCAGCTATTAGTTTCCAAAAATCGCACATACCATAAACTACAAGCCATATTATGCCTTTAATAAGAATAGTTTCTAATTCGTTTCGGAATTGGCTTGCAGTCCGCTAGAACTATCAGAATATGACAAAATTTTCTATTTCTGTAAATGGTTCAGAAATTTCAAACTTTGTCACATTCCAACAGATTAGAAACTTAGACAGTCATAAGTGTTTAGTAGTTCTTCTTGTCTAAGTCCTAAATATCTTTTAGTTATGGTTACACTGGAATGATTAAACAGTTCCATCAGCTTGACTAAGGCTAGTTCTGAATTGTCACTATTCATATTATAAACTTGTCTGCCAAAGGTCTTTCTAAGGGAATGGCAACTGAAATTGCCTAAACGTAGTTTATACCTCTTTTTCACCTCTTTTAGTATCACATTGATTCTCTGGATAGTGAAAACAGTTCC
>ERZ779842.864-NODE-864-length-28879-cov-22.922773_pt1 | contig 28879 bp, 27 predicted proteins | sample MGYA00511095_ERZ779842 | MGnify/ENA primary metagenome ERZ779842 (study PRJEB29588, sample SAMEA2154036) | human gut metagenome | biome: human gut; feature: human-associated habitat; material: faeces | place: Denmark | collected 2008/2010 ... | reverse complement strand
CTGCCGGCTGCTGCGGCTACCCCTGCTGGCAGGCATGGATGGACCTTGCCGACCTGCGTGCCCAGATCCACGATGACTGCTGTGTGGCAGTGCAGGTGGAGCGGCGCATCCGCGGCCAGCGGGACCCGGTGCGGGTCTGGATGGGCCTGCGCGGCTTTGGCCACGACGATGCCGTAATGGCAGATTATGTGCTGCTGAACGACCCCACCGCAGATTCCAACGGCGCAGTGAACTGCACCATGGCACTGGTGGACTTTATGCGTTACTTTACCGGGCGCGCCATCGCCCTGCGGGCAAAACCCCGCGATGTTGCCGCCAACCGTCCGCTGCGGATGCGCTGCGAGCTGGTGCCCGGCGAGACGGCAGACGTTTACTATTTTGAGCAGCGCGGCGTGAAGGACCCGCTGCCGGAAGGCTTTTCCGGCTGGGTGGCCTGTGCGTGCCACGACGGTGTGGCCCACGCCACCACCGCCCACCGCAGCTTCTGCCGGATGGAGCGCACGCCGGAGGGCGGCATCCGCTTCCCGGAAAAGATCATGGCCGCAGGCTGCCGCTGCAGCGTGTATGCAGTGGACCAGACCGGTGCCATGCGCGTGGCGGAGGTGCGGCTGCCAAAGCCGCGCCCCACGCCGGAGCAACCTGTTTCCCAGGCACAGGAAAAGCCGGCGGAATGACCGGCCCGACCCAAAGCCTTTGGGCTATAGATCAAGACATAGGAGGAACACATTATGGCAAAGACGATCATCACTTTGGGACGTGAATACTGCACGGGCGGCCGCTACATCGCTGAAGATGTGGCAAATGCGCTGGGCATCAAGCTTTACGACAAAGAGCTGATCACCATGGCAGCAAAGCACTCCGGTCTTTCGGAAGAAGCTGTTGCCGCCAGTGAAAAACGGCATACTCACAGCCTGCTGTACAGTCTGTACACCATGGGCAATGAGCTGCCGCTGGGCGATCAGGTGTTCATTCTTCAGAGCCGCATCATCAAGCAGCTGGCCGAGGAAGGCCCCTGCGTGATCCTGGGCCGCTGCGGCGACTATGTGCTGCGTGAGCGCAAGGATGTGCTGCGCGTGTTCGTGTACGCCCCCAAGGAGTGGCGGCTGGAATACGCAAAGACCAATCCTCTGGTCAAGGCCAAGGACGAAAAGGGCATCAAGGACGAGGTGGAAAAGACCGACCGCAACCGTTCTGCCTACTACAACTACTACACCCAGAACCGCTGGGGTGATGCCCACAACTATGATCTGGCCATCAACGCTGCTCTGGGCCGCGAGACCTGCGTGAAGATGATCCTGGACGCAGCCGCCGCCAAGGAGAAGAACCTTGGCTGACCGCCCGGGCACTTCAAAATAAAACAACGATGATTCGTGGGTAGGGTGCTTTTGCACCCTGCCCACGTTTCGGGCAACGGCGACGACCGCGGCCTGCGGCCGAAACAGGGAGGAGCCGTTGGGGCAGCGGCCAGCAGGACACGAGTGCCGCATGGGCGGTCACGAAGTGGACGCTGGGAGCCGCAACCCGGGCGCTGATGCCGTTTCCGGTTTTCAGAAGCCCTGCCAGCTGCACAAGTGCGGCAATCTGTCTCTAGCAAACCCATCCCAATGTAAAAAAGGAGCAAACGTGGAAACAAAGCAACCCCAAACCTCTCCCGCCCAAACGCGGGAAAACATTATGGGCACCATGGAGATCAACCCTCTGCTGGTCAAGCTGAGCGTGCCCATGATGATCTCCATGCTGGTGCAGGCGCTTTACAACGTGGTGGACTCGGTGTTCGTGTCCCATGTGAGTGAAAGCGCCCTCACCGCTGTGTCCCTCGCCTTCTCGCTGCAGAATGTGATGATCGCTGTGGGCGTGGGCACCGGCGTAGGCGTGAACGCCATGCTGTCCAAAAGTCTGGGCGAAAAGAACCAGCACCGCGCCAACGCCACGGCGAAAAACGGCATCTTTCTTTCGCTGTGCAGCTTCGTGGTGTTCCTCGTCATTGGCCTTACCTGCATGAAGCCCTATTTCTATGCACAGACCAGTGATGCGGCTATTGCGCAGCAGGGCATCCGGTATCTTTCGGTGTGCTGCATCTTCAGTCTGGGCCTTTTCACCCAGACCATGGGCGAAAAGCTGCTGGCCGCTACCGGCCGCACCCACCTGAGCATGATCAGTCAGCTGGTGGGTGCCGTGGTGAACATCATTCTGGACCCCATCTTCATCTTTGGCTACTGCGGTGAGGCCCTCAGTGGTACCACCGGCGCAGCTGTGGCAACGGTCATCGGCCAGTTCTGCGGCGCAGGCATGACCCTGTTCTTCAACCTGAACAAAAACCCAGATATCCAGATCAGCTTCAAGGGCTTCCGCCCCAGTGCAGAGACCATTGGCCGCATCTACACGGTGGGCCTGCCCAGCATTGCCATGCAGTGCGTGGGCAGCCTGATGACCTTTGGCATGAACCTGATCCTCATGAGCTTCTCGGCCACGGCGGTGGCGGTGTTCGGTGTGTACTTCAAGCTGCAGAGCTTCGTGTTCATGCCCATCTTTGGCTTGAACAACGGCATGGTGCCCATCATCAGCTACAACTACGGTGCCCGCAGACCGGGCCGCGTGAAAAAAACCATCAAGTTGGCAGTCTGCTATGCCGAGTGCATCATGCTCATTGGTTTCTGCATCTTCCAGTTCGCGCCGGATAAGGTGCTGGGCATCTTTGCGGCCAGTGATGCCATGCTGGCCATTGGCATCCCGGCCATGCGCATCATCTGCCTGCACTTCCTGCTGGCGGGTGCCAGCATCGTGCTCAGCTCGGTGTTTCAGGCACTGGGCAACGGTGTGTTCAGCCTGATCGTTTCGGTCTGCCGGCAGCTGTTCGTGCTGCTGCCGGCCGCATGGCTGCTGGCACAGACCGGCAATGTCAACAATGTCTGGTGGGCCTTCCTCATCGCTGAGATCGTCAGTGTCCTGCTGAGCCTTGGCTTCTACGCCCGCATCAACAAAAACATCATTGCCCCCATGTATTCCCCTGCCGAATGAGGGCGTGAAAAACTGTCCCTGCAAAGGAAAGGAACGTGATCTCTATGGTAAAAAAGCTCAAATGGAATCTGGTGCTCATGAGTGCGCTGTATCTGGGTCTGGGCGTTTTTCTGCTCATGAAGCCCACCACGGCCCTGAACATCGTGTGCTATGCGCTGGGCGCTGTGGTGCTGGCCTGCGCGGCGGTGCAGCTCATCCGCTATTTTGTGGTGGAACGCGGTGTGTTCCAGAGCCAGCTCACCCTGATCTCCGGCATCATCTGTCTGGCATTGGGTGCGTTCCTGATCCTGCGCAGCGACATCGTGGTGAGTATCCTGCCCATCGTGTTCGGCCTGTTCGTGATCTTTGACAGCATCAGTCGTGTGCAGAACGCACTGGACCTGCGCCGCTGCGGCTATTCCAGCTGGAAAAGCTTTCTGCTGCTGCCGGTGCTCAGCGTGGTGCTGGGCGTTATCATGATCCTGAACCCCTTCGGCACCATGGAAACGCTGGTCATGGCCATTGGCATCATCCTGATCGTGGAGGGTTCCATCAACCTGCTCAGCGCCCTGTACACGGTGCTGGCCGTGCGCCGTTTTGCCAAGCTGCACCCGGAGACTCAGTCCATGCTGGAGTCCCTGACCGGTGAAGACCTGAACGGCGACGGCGTGGTCGCCCCGGATGTGACCCGCACCGATGCCGAGGCAAGCGCTGTGGAGCTGGATGAGGTGGACGAGAGCGCCACTGTGGAACAGGAGAACGAGAAATAAGGAAACTCCTCCAGTCTGCTTCGCAGACAGCCCCCTCTGGGATGGGGCCTCTGGCCAAACCGGAGACTTTTCCGTTTCCGCGGAAGTTTGCCGGAATGCCAAAGGCTCCCTCAATGAGGGAGCTGGCAAACCCGAAGGGTTTGACGGAAGGAGTTCGCAATCAAAACAGCAAAGGATAAAAGAGAAATGGAAAAGTATGATCTGATCATTGTCGGTGCCGGCCCGGCTGGCATTTTTACCGCTGTGGAGCTGCTGCGCCACGGCAGCAAAAAGAAGATGCTGCTGGTGGAAAAGGGCAAGCCCGTGGAAAAGCGCCACTGCCCCAAAGCCGAAGTGGGCCACTGCGTCAACTGCCGCCCCACCTGCGCCATCACCACCGGCTTTTCCGGTGCAGGTGCCTTCTCGGATGGCAAGCTGAGCCTCTCCTATGAGGTGGGCGGCGACCTGCCCACCCTGATCGGAGAGGAGTTTGCACAGGAGCTTATCAACTACACCGACAAGATCTACCTTGAGTTCGGCGCAGACCCCCATGTGGAGGGCATCTACACCGGCGAGGACATCAAGGAGATCCGCAAGAACGCCATTCATGCCGGCCTGAAGCTGGTGGACTGCCCCATCCGTCATCTGGGCACCGAGAAGGCCCAGCAGCTGTATCTGGCCATCCAGAACTATCTGGCCGACAACGGCGTGGAGATGCTGTTCAGCACCGAGTGCGAGAACATCATCCTGGAGAACGAGGAGTGCAAGGGCGTGTTCATCAAGGGACCCAAGGACGAGGAAGCCCATGCTGTTTATGCCGATACTGTGGTCATCGGCACGGGCCGCCGCGGTGCCGACTGGCTGGAGAAGATCTGCGCCGAGCACCACATCGCCCACAAGCCCGGCACCGTTGACATCGGCGTGCGCGTGGAGTGCCGCAACGAGGTCATGGAAAAGGTGAACAAGGTGCTGTACGAGTCCAAACTCATCGGCTACCCCAAGCCCTGGAAGAACAAGGTGCGCACCTTCTGCCAGAATCCCGGCGGCTTTGTGGCTCAGGAGAACTACGACAACGATCTGGCCGTGGTCAATGGCCACAGCTTCAAGGAGAAAAAGAGCGAGAACACCAACCTGGCCATCCTCGTCTCCCACAACTTCACCGAACCCTTCAACCAGCCCATCGCCTACGCCCAGAAGGTGGGCGAGCTGACCAATATGCTGGGCGCAGGCCACATCATGGTGCAGCGCTACGGCGACATTCTGGACGGCAAGCGCACCTGGCCCAAGGAGCTGGCGCAATCCAACGTCAAGCCCACCCTGAAGGATGCCGTGGCCGGTGATATCACCGCCGCCATGCCCTACCGCGCCATGACCAACATCATCGAGTTCATCAAGATGCTGGATATGGTCGTGCCCGGCTTTGCCGCCAACGAGACCCTGCTTTACAGCCCCGAGCTGAAGTTCTACTCCAACAAGGTCAAGATGGACGAGAACCTCGACACCAACATCCGGGGCCTGCACTGCCTGGGTGACTCCTCTGGCTGGACCCGCGGCCTGATGATGGCCTCCGTCATGGGCGTGCTCATGGGCCGGAAGCTGGCCGAAAAGGAAGGGTGCTGATCGCACCTTCCCGCCCCTTAAAACGCAAAAAGGACTGCTCCGGTGGAGCAGTCCTTTTGTAATTTCAGCGCAGCTTATTCCGGTTTGGAGAATTTGACAGACAGCGGGTTCTGGCGGAATTCCGGTTTATTTTGGAATGAGATGCATTTTCTTGCCAGATTCAATTGATTTTTCACCAAAAAATCGGTATACTATTTCCAGAGTACTGTGCGTTGTGCCCAATGCACAGCGCGCACAGGGAGGTATTGCTATGCACGATTCCCCGGGAAGCGTCGTCACCCAGCTGTGCTCCGGGCTCCAGCTTTACAGCGCCGAACGGCGCATTGCGGACTGCATTCTTGCAGATGTAAAGTGGGCCTCGGTCGCCACCTCTGCGGAGCTTGCAAAGGCCAGCCACTCATCCGAAGCCACGGTCACCCGGCTGTGCCACAAGCTCGGCTACGCAAATTATCGCAAATTCCAACTGGAGCTTGCGCGGGATGTGCTGGAGCAGCAGGAAACGGAGGCCCGCAAAAGGCCCCCCAATGACCCGCTGCATCAGGCCCTGCTCGATCTTCAGAACAACCGTCAGGAGGAGGTTCAGGCCACCATTCAGGCCTTGAACCTTGTCCAGCTGAGAAAGGTGCTTTCCATTCTGCGGGCGGCAGAGATCATTGAGATCGAAGCCAACGGCAGCAGCCTGCCCGTTGCCATGGATGCTTCGCTCAAGCTGGGCAGTCTGGGCAAGCGCTGCATGATCAGCCCGGTGCCAGAAAAGGCACGGTCTTTCGCTTCGGCACTGACCCCAAAAGATGCCCTGCTGCTCATTTCCAGCGCAGGCCGCTGCGAGGCGTTGGAGACGGCCGCCCGTGCCGCCAAGAAGAACGGCACACCGGTCATCCTCATCACCTGCGACAAGCGCTCGGCGCTGGCAGGCCACGCCAGCTATACCCTGCTGGCCTCCAACCGTATCCAGCGCATTGCCAGCGATATGATGCCTTCCCAGCTTTCGGCAGCGCTGGTGGTAGAGGCGATCTACTACCTGCTGGTGGGCAATTTCGATCTGAATTAAGCGCAAAAAAGTCCCGGCCGTTCTGGTCGGGACTTTTTGCTGTGTTTAAGCGATCATGCGTTAAAAACGTACTTGTCCATGCGGTGGAACGCCTCCTCGATGCGGGAACGGGGAGAAGCCAGATTCATGCGCAGGTGGCAGGGGCCAAAGAACATGGTGCCGTCCTGGATGGCAGCGCCCACATCCCAGCAGGCGTGCTCCACATCCTCAATGGTCTTGCCGTGGGCCTTGCACCAGTCGGTGCAGTCCACGAACAGCATGTAGGTACCCTGCGGCTTGGAGACGGTCACGCCCTCGAAATGCTTCTCGATGTAATCGCAGGCAAAGTCGATGTTGCCGGTCAGCACCTCGCAGAGCTCGTCGGTCCACTCGTAGCCCTCGGGCTTGTAAGCACCGATCAGGGCGTGCATGGAGAGGACGTTCATCATGTTGTAGTGGCTCAGGCTGGACTCTTTTTCCATGCGATCACGCCACCAGCTGTTGTAAACGATATGGTAGCTGCCCACCAGACCGGCCAGATTGAAGGTCTTGGAGGGGGCATAGAAAGCGGCGGTGCGCTGGCGGGCATCCTCGCTCACAGACTGGGTGGGGATGTGCTTGTTTCCGCTCAGGATGATGTCCGACCAGATCTCATCGGAGACCACATACACATCGTACTTCTTGTACAGCTCCATGGCCTTTTCCAGCTCCCAGCGCTCCCACACACGGCCGCAGGGGTTGTGGGGGTTGCACATGATGGCGGCATGGATCTTTTCCTCTTTCAGGTGCTTTTCCATGTCCTCAAAGTCCATCCGCCACACGCCGTTTTCATCCTTGACCAGCGGGCTGTGGACAGCCTCGTAGCCGTTGTTCTTCAGGCTCATGGTGAAGCCGATGTAGGTGGGGCTGTGGATCAGGATCTTGTCGCCCTTGGAGCAGACGCAGTTCAGGGCGCTGATCACGCCGCCCAGCACGCCGTTCTCGTAGCCGATGCACTCCTTGGTCAGGCCCTGCACGCCGTTGCGCTTTGCCTGCCACCGGATGATGGAATCGAAGTATTCATCGGTGGGGTTGAAGTAGCCAAACGCGGGGTGGTTGGTACGCTCGATGATGGCTTCCTGGATGGTGGGCACGGTGGGGAAATTCATATCAGCCACCCACATGGGGATGGCATCAAAGCCCTCCTTGGGGGCGGCGGGGGCAAAGCCGGTGCCAAGGCCATCCACTGCAATGGCATCCTTGCCGTGGCGGTCCATGATGGAAGTGAAATCGTATTTCATAGCGGTGCTCCTTCTCTCAAAATTTTTATCTGGCCCCACTTTAACACACTTTGCCGCCGGGTGCAAGCAGCCAGCACGTTTCCCCGGATATCGTGCGGAAAAATCACGAATTTTTACGGTAATTGCACGCAAAAAGCCGGTCGGCATACGCCGACCGGCTTTTATTGGTATTGACTTTCCGGATCAGCCCAGCATCTCGTGAGCGGTCTTGCAGATGGTCGCTGCATCCAGACCGTACAGCTTGAGCAGGTCCCATGCGGGGCCGGAGCAGCCGAACTTGTCCTGCACGCCCACGCGGCGGACAGGGGTGGGCAGCTTCTCGCTCAGGACGGCGCAGACGGCCTCGCCCAGGCCGCCGATGACGCTGTGCTCCTCGGCGGTGATGACCTTGCCGCACTCCTTGGCGGCCTTGAGGACGATCTCCTCGTCCAGAGGCTTGATGGTGTGGATGTTGATGACCCGGGCGTGGATGCCCTCGGCAGCCAGCTGCTCGGCAGCCAGGCGGGCCTCGTTGACCATCAGACCGGTGGCGATGATGGCAATGTCGCTGCCCTCGGTGATCTGCTCGCCCTTGCCCAGCTCAAAGTGGTAGGTAGCCTCATCGTGGAACACAGGCACAGCCAGACGGCCGAAGCGCAGGTAAACAGGGCCCTGCATGGCGTAAGCGGCACGCACAGCGGCACGGGCCTCCACATCGTCTGCGGGGCAGATCACGGTCATGCCGGGCAGGCTGCGCATCAGGGCAAAGTCCTCGCAGCACTGGTGGGAAGCGCCGTCCTCGCCCACGGAGATGCCGCCGTGGGTGGCACCGATCTTGACGTTCAGGCGGGGGTAGGCGATCGAGTTGCGGATCTGCTCAAAGGCACGGCCTGCGGCAAACATGGCAAAGCTGGAAACAAAGGGCACGTAACCCATGGTGGCCAGACCTGCGGCCACGCCCATCATGTTGCCCTCTGCAATGCCGCAGTCGAAGTGACGGTCCGGGTGCGCCTTGCGGAACATGCCGGTCTTGGTGGCGGCAGCCAGGTCAGCGTCCAGCACCACCAGGTCGTCGTGGCCCTCGGCGGCCAGCTCTTTCAGGGTGTTGCCGTAGCTGTCACGGGTAGCGATCTTCTTCACTTCTGCCATCTTACTTGTCCTCCTCTTCCAGCGCGGCGTAAGCTGCATTCAGCTCCTGCATGGCCTGTGCGTATTCCTCATCGTTGGGGCCCTTTCCGTGCCAGTCAACGGAGTTCTCCATAAAGGAAACGCCCTTGCCCTTGAGGGTATCCAGAATGATGCAGGTGGGCTTTTCGTTCTCAGCGTGGAAAGCGGCGATGGCGCTCTCAATGGCATCAAGATCGTGGCCGTTGATGGTCAGCACATTGAAGTTGAAGGCCTTCAGCTTCTCCTCCAGCGGGGCGCTGTTCATCACGGTCTCGGTGGTGCCGTCGATCTGCAGATGGTTGCGGTCCAGCATGACGCAGAGGTTGGACAGGCCGTAGTGAGAAGCAAACATAAAGGCCTCCCAGCACTCGCCCTCTTCCACCTCGCCGTCACCCAGGATGGTGTAAACATTGATGGGCTTACCGGCGTGCTTGGCACCCAGTGCCATGCCGCAGGCGGCGCTCACGCCCTGACCCAGACTGCCGGTGGACATATCCACGCCCGGCACACTGTTCATGTTGGGGTGGCCCTGCAGGTAGCTGCCGATCTTGCGCAGGGTCTTGAGGTCCTCCACCGGGAAGAACCCACGCTCAGCCAGCGCGGCGTACAGCGCCGGAGCCGCATGGCCCTTGGAGAGCACCAGACGGTCGCGGTCAGGGTTCTTGGGATCCTTCGGATCTACCTTCATCTCTACGAAATAGAGGTACGCCAGCACCTCGGCGATATCCAGGCTGCCGCCCGGATGGCCGCACTTGGCGCTGTGAGTGCCCTCGATCACGCCCATGCGGATGTGGCAGGCGTGTTTTGCCAGGGTAAGCTTTTCTGCATTTGTCATCTTTGGTCCTCCCGTATGAACCTCAGCGTTTGCATCGGATATGGTACGCACCCGGGCCGTACGCCCCGATGCGCTATTTCTCAAGTCTATATTATCTATTCTATGCAAAAACGTCAAGGTTCTTTCGTCAAAATGTACATCCCTTGGCAAAATCGCTTGTAAATGTTCCCGTTTTTGTTGAAAATGCAGGGCCATTTTGCCCCCGCAAAACATTTTTGCAGCTTTTGGCCGCTTTGCTTTCTGATGCCGAATTGAATGCAGCCTCCGACAAGGGTTATTCTCACGTCAATGTCTGTAACAGTACATTTGCAGAAGGCCCCGGTGAAGATTCCTTTTATTACATCTACAAATTTCAAAAATCGGCAAACACCGCCCCGTAACCATCCTCATCCGCTGAGCTTGACAAGGCGGCTTTGCATCTGCTATACTTTTTGCACAATTCCCGGCTGAAGCCGGGGCTTTGCGGGCCGAAGCCCGTGTTTCTCCCCGCAAACATTATTTTGAAACAGACACCATGAAGGGGTCTGCCGCTGGCGCGCGTGCTGGCGGCAGGCCCTTTTTGTCTGTGCATTTTCAGGAGGAATCATTGATGAATACCAAGACCCGTTCCACCACCCGTGATCTGGTGCTGGCCGCACTGTTTCTGGCACTGGCCTTTGTGCTGCCCATGATCACCGGCCATGTGCCGCAGATCGGCAATATGCTCTGCCCCATGCACTTCCCGGTGCTGCTGGCAGGCTTTGTGCTGGGCGGCCCCTGGGGCCTGGCACTGGGCTTTGCCGCCCCGCTGCTCCGCTCGGTACTGTTCGGGATGCCCCCGATGTACCCCATTGCCATCGCCATGGCCTTTGAGCTGGCCACATACGGCGCTGTGGCCGGTTTCATGTACCGCAAGGTGCAGCACACCCTGCCCATGATCTACACCACCCTTGTCACCTCGATGGTGGCAGGCCGCCTTGTCTGGGGTGCGGTGCGCTTTGTGCTGGCCGGTCTGTCCGGCTCCAGCTTCCCGTTCAGCGCGTTCCTGTCCGGTGCGGTGCTCACTGCCGTGCCCGGCATCGTGGCGCAGCTCATCCTCATTCCGCTGATCGTGGCTGCACTGCAGAAAGCAAAGCTGACAGATTAACCCCCCTGCGCTGACCGAACCCACACAGCAAAAAAGCCCGGAACCGTACCTGCTATGGCGGCAGGTGGTTCCGGGCTTTTCAGTTCATATTACAGTGTGGCAGCAGCTGTAACAAAAAAAGAAGGAGAATCTTCAACCGGCAAATTGGAGAAGATCAGCCGGCAAAGCTTGCATTGACAGCGCGGCGGTTGCTCTGGTTGACAAAGTTCTTCTTTGCGCTCTCGAGCAGGCTTGCAAAAGCCAGGCCAATGCCGCAGTTATCGGACACGCCCTCGGTGACAGTCAGGTAAGCGTCCATCATAGTGTTGTCCAGAATAGCAGTGTTCTTGTTCATCATAATAAATATCCTCCGTATATCGGTAAATGTCATTGTGTTTTTGGGCAGGGCCTCTATCTCCCTGCATCCTCAAAGCGGAACCGTTCAGAACCCTTCGTTCTTTTGTTCCCCTCTCTGAGGATGGCCATATTATGCCACTCAATTATGAAATCGTTTTATAAATTCTATGAACAAACTATGAATTTAGTGATACTTTTTTAACGTTCTTTCGTCCTTTGCGCAACTAGCACAAAACGTTTTTTATGAAAAATAAAGTTCTTGTATACATGGACGATTGAAACCTTGTTTGGAAATTTTTTTCGGATTTTCTCTCCGTTTTGCCCAGAATTTCTTCTGCAAAAGGGGATACTCTCATGCAAAATCCGTCAGAATCCGTCAATTTCAAACAGGACGAGGGCTTTCCTGTGCAAAATGCCCAGAAAAAAGTTCCAAACAAAAAGGCCGCCGTGCCAGCAGCACAGCAGCCTTTGAAAAGCCATTTCAGTTTTGCATCACTTGCACAGGAACGCCGGCAGGGGCTTGCCCTCCTTGCGCCACTGGTGATATTCCGCAGTGGCGGCAAATTCCACGTCACCGGCGGAGTTCAGGGCAGTTTCCACGGAATCCTGCACCACGCCGATGATAAAGCCGACACCGACCACCTGCATGGCGATATCATTGGAGATGCCAAACAGGGAGCAGGCCATGGGGATCAGCAGCAGGGAGCCGCCAGCCACGCCGGAAGCACCGCAGGCACCCAGAGCACTCATCACCGAAAGAAGGATGGCGGCGGGCAGGGACACCTGAATGCCCAGCGTATTGGCCGCAGCCAGCGTCATAATGGTAATGGTGATGGCGGCACCATCCATATTGATGGTAGCGCCCAGCGGGATGGAGACGGAATACATATCCTTATCCAGCCCCAGCTTTTCGCACAGATCCATATTCACCGGGATGTTGGCGGCAGAGCTGCGGGTGAAGAAGGCGGTCAGGCCGGATTCACGCAGGCAGCGGAGCACCAGCGGATACGGGTTGCAGTGCAGATACACAAAGATGATAAAGGGCGAGACGACCAGTGCCATAAAGAGCATGGTGCCCACCAGCAGGAGCAGCAGCCTGCCGTACTGGGTAAAGATGGACAGGCCGTTGCTGGACACGTTGGTGTACACAAGGCCCATGATGCCGAAGGGTGCCAGATTGATGATCCAGCGGACGATCTGGGAGACTGCATCCGCCGTGTTCGCCAGGAACAGCTTGGTGCTGTCCGCGCCGTACTTCTTCATGGCCAGACCGAACAGGCAGGCCCAGAACAGGATGCCGATGTAATTGCCGTTCAGCAGGGCACTGACGGGGTTTGCCACAAAGTTGGTGAGCAGGGTGTTCATCACCTCGCCCAGACCCTGGGGCACCACCTCGGATTCTGCCGCCTCAGCCAGAACGACGGTCTGAGGGAACAGGAAGCTGGTCACCACCGCAATGGCGGCGGCCAGGAAGGTGGTGAGCATGTACAGCCAGATGACCGTGCCAAAGCGCCGGTCCAGCCTGGACGTGCCCTGCGCCAGCGCACTGGCCACGATAACGAACACCAGCACCGGGGCAATGCCCTTCAGGGCACCCACGAACAGGCTGCCAAACTCTTCCACCCAGCCCGCACCGGGCACCGCCAGTGCCAGCACCGCACCGACCACAAGGCCGATGACGATGCGCAGGATCAGGCTGGTGGCGTTGTACTTTGCCGCAACCGCTTTCAACGTTTTCATAACTTTTCTACTCCCCTATCCAGATTGTGCGCCTATTGCGCACAGTTTTCCCATTCCTCTACACGGAACAAGTACGATTATACGCCTTGCAGGCCGAAAAGTCAAAGATTTTACCCGCTTTTTTTGTTTTTCATTTCAACATATACAGACACGAGCTTTTTTCACTGTCCGTATATGAAATACAGATCCACAAAAAGAGACCGCACCCCGTGTGTTTCGGGATGCGGTCTGTTCCTGTTTTAGTCGAGATAGGACACCTTGCCGGGCACAAAGCCCTGAATGCCCATGCCAGGCGCGTCGGAGACGGTGATGTTCTTTTCGTCGAACACGGCACCGCCGAGGATGTGGTCCTCGCTGCAGAGCACCGGGCCGTCAAGGTCGATCTTGGTGATGATCTTCTTGGCGCAGGCCAGCTCCACAGCGGCGTTGACCGAGATCTTTGCTTCCAGCATGCAGCCGATCATGCACTCCACGCCGTACACCTCAGCGGCGGCGGCAATGCGCAGGGCATTGGTGAGGCCGCCGCACTTCATCAGCTTGATGTTCACAAGGTCGGCCGCGCCGGTCTGCATGATCCGCAGGGCATCTGCCGGGCTGAACACACTCTCGTCGGCCAGCACGGGCACATCGGCATGGCGGGTGACATACTGCATCCCCTCAAGGTCTGCGGCGGGCACGGGCTGCTCCACGAACTCAATGTCCAGCCCCTTCTCCTGCATCTGGTTCAGGATGCGGACCGCCTGCTTGGCGTTCCAGGCCTGATTGGCATCGATGCGGAGCTTGATGTCCCGACCCACGGCCTGCCGCACCGCGGCAAGGCGGGCCACATCCAGTTCCGGGTCAATGCCTACCTTGACCTTCAGGCAGTCGTAGCCGCGCTGGACGGCGGTGCGGGCATCCCGGGCCATCTCCTCCGGCGGGTTGACGCTGATGGTGATATCGGTCACGATGTTTCTGCGGGCACCGCCCAGCATCCGGTAAACAGGGGCGCTGTACTTCTGGCCCAGCAGATCCCACAGGGCCATGTCCACAGCGGCCTTGGCGCTGGTGTTGTGGACAAGCGCCTTCTGCACAGCGGCGGTCAGATCCTCAAATTCATCGAGGTCGCGGCCCAGCAGGGCAGGGGCGATATGATCCTGAATGGCACCGAGGATGGCCCCGGTGGTGTCGCCGGTGATAACACCGGTCGGGGGTGCTTCGCCGTAGCCCACCGCACCGGTATCGGTGTGGAGCTCCACGATAACATCCTCAACGCTGTTCACAGTGCGCAGTGCCGTTTTGAACGGCACCCGCAGCGGGGTGGAAATGCGGCCCAGCCGCACCTGTGTGATCTTCATAGTCCCATCCTCCTTCTTATTCCAGCGGCAGGTTTGCCAGCTTGACAATGGCGTTTGCAATGATCTGGGCGTTCTGCACCAGACGTTCCAGATCGATGCATTCATCGGGCTGATGCTCTGTGACCGGGTCACCCGCGAACAGGGGGCCAAAAGCCACCACATTGGGCAGCATCTTGGCGTAGGTGCCGCCGCCGATGCACTTGGGCGGGGCATTGTCGCCGGTGGCATCCCGGTAAACCTCCAGCAGGGCGCTGACCAGCGGGGTCTCGGCAGGGTAGTAGAGCTTTTCCTTGTGCACCTGCCCATCCAGCGCCCAGCCTGCGGCCTCAAAGGCTGCCTGCACAGCGGGCTGGCAGTCCGCCCGTTCCATGGTCACAGGATAGCGGTAGTTCAGCTTGACCCACAGATGCTGCGCGTCGCCCTCGATCAGCCCCCAGTTGCAGCTCATGGGGCCGGAGAGCGCATCCTCCAGCCGGTGGCCCAGCAGGCGCTCGCCGTAGGGGTCGGTGCCCAGCTTCTCGGCCAGAAAGTGCACGGCCTGTTTGGCATCCCCCTCCAGCGGCAGCCGGTCAAGGTAGCACACCAGCCGCCCGATGGCGTTTTCGCCCTGCTCCGGGTGGCTGCCGTGGGCCGAAACGCCCACCGCTTCCACCTGATAGCCGCCGGGGATGGCTGTCACGGTGATGTGCTCCGCATCCGGCAGGGCGGCCCCCGCCGGGGCGGTCAGCGCAGCGCAGGCGTAGTCCGGCACCACATTGCCGGCCACGCCGCCCTGCACCCTGCTCAGCTGCCAGGCCCCGGTCTGGTGCAGCTGAACGGCATAGCTCTCGTTCAGGATGCCCTTTTCGCCGTTGATGAGCGGATACTCGCCGTCCGGGGTGAAGCCCAGCACCGGGATCTCCCCGCCGTGGGCCTTGTAGTACAGCACGTCCCGGTCGTTGGTCTCCTCGTTCAGGCCGAACAGCAGCCGGACACGGCGGTTGAGCGGAATGCCCAGATCCCGGATGGCTTTCAGCGCGAACAGGCTGGCCACCACCGGGCCTTTGTCATCAATGGAACCCCGGCCATACAGCCTGCCACCCTCGATCTCGGCGGCGTAGGGCGGGTGATGCCAGCCCTCGCCCTCGGGCACCACGTCCAGATGCCCCAGCACCGCCACCATCTCGTCCCCGGTGCCGATCTCGCACCAGCCGATGTACCGATCCATGTCGGTGGTCTCAAAGCCCAGCTCATGGCAGAGGGTCAGCGCCTCGGCAAAGCAGGCATCCACCTCCTCGCCAAAGGGCTTGCCCGGCAGCGGGTCAGCCTCCACACTGCGCCTGTGCACCAGCCGCTGGAGCGCCGCCACCATCTGGGGCCGCAGCGCCGCCACGGCCTCGTTCAGTTTTTTGTCCATACGTTCCACCCCTTTTGTGATTCATTTCACAGCTTGTATTATAGAACGATTGCCCCCGCTCCACAAGCCCCCAGTTCGGCAAAAAAAGGTCTTGACACCGCGCAGTGTGTACGCTATTATGTACATAAGAGGTGATGCACGATGACGACCACTAATATCACGAACTTTCGCAAGAATGCTTTCCAGTATGTAGAGCAGACCGTAAAGTACAATGAACCGCTGAACATCTGCACCAAAGACGGCAACGCTGTTCTGATTTCGGAAGAAGATTACAGCGGCATTATGGAAACGCTTTATCTCGTCTCCGTGCCGGGAATGCGGGAAAAGCTCCTGGCGGCCAAGGCCGAACCGCTGGAAGATTGTGTTGACGAATCGGCTGTGGAGTGGTAAATGTACAAGATTGTTTATGCGAAAACCGCGCTCAAGGACATTCCAAAGCTGAAATCCGCCCATCTTGACGAAAAAGCGAAGGCGCTGATCTCCGTTATAAAAGAAAATCCGTTCCAGAACCCGCCGCCCTATGAAAAGCTGGTGGGCGATTTGAACGGCTCGTACAGCAGGCGCATCAACGTACAGCACCGCCTTGTGTATGATGTTTTTGAAGAAGAGCAAACCATCAAGATTTTAAGCCTTTGGACACATTACGAAAGATGACCCGAAAACGGACTGTTTTGCAGTTCGTTTTTTTTTTTTTTTTTCAAATTTTTTTGAAAAAGGGTGAAAGGATTTCGCGCGGCGTGTATTTAAGGAAGTAAGAGCATCCATTTTTGCCGGAGCTCCACTTCCGGCCCAAAGAAAGTGAGGGACCCCCTATGAAGAAACGACTTATCAGCCTTCTGGTGGCGCTGTGCATGGCGGTAACGCTTCTGCCTGTGTCGGCAATCACAGCGTGGGCGGAGGGAGGCGGCCAATTAAAAATTGTTGATGGATATCCCGAAGGTTCTAGGGATAGTAATGGCACCTATACTACAAGTTGTTCCGGTGATGGCTGGAGCTATGACGGTTCTACACAAACGCTTGACCTGCATCCTGCCAGCTCGACAGAATATGATTTTTTTTCAATTATTTCCGGCTATGGAAATGTCACCAAATGTAAACTCACGATTGGAGGAAATGCAACCATTGTTAGGGGAAATTTCGACAACGCTGTGATAAATAACGGAAAAATCAGTGGCGGTTATTTTTTTTCTTCTTCCTCTTCCCTCATAAATCATGGTTCTATCACTGGTGGAAAATTTCTCCATGCCATATCCAATGAATCCAGTGGCACGATTGAAAATGGCACGTTTATATCCGTTACCAACAATGGCACCATAAATGGCGGCATTTTTCGTAAAAAGCCAGAGGGTGGCCATGTTGCTAAAGGCTATACCTTGAATGTGAACCTCCAGAACACTGGTATCTATAAGATTAGCCGCGCAACAATCAATGGTCTCAACGGTGGCTGTTATATTATTCCCAATTCCGACCATGATACCAGTGTCACCATCGAATATACTTTTTCCCCTATCAGTCAACCAATATTATTTCCTATTGATGTTACATTCGGAGACACAAACGGCACACCTTGTTTGTTAAAAGATTGGGCACCAAGTGCAAGCTATTCTACTGACCATGCACCCTCTGATAGTTTTTTTGTCACTTTCACCGCACCATCCACTGGTACAGACACCGTTACCCTGAGCATGCTGACCCGGCTGGTAATTGACGAAAACGGCTACCCCGTTGGCACCAAGGGCGGCACCCAGGATTACAGCGGCAACGGCTGGAGGTTTGAGAAGAGCAATAAAACGCTGACGCTGGAAAGCGGAGATTATTCTTTTTGGGAACAATCAGAAGTCAACTGTCCTGTCATCATTAAAGACGGGGTCACTACAATTGGCGGCATGTTCTCCAAAAAAGTAACAAATTATGGCACTGTAGAAAAGGCTGTTATTAACAACATTTTCGAGAATCGCAATACCGTCAAGAATTCGTATTTCTTCAACTCTTCTTCCAGCATAGCAGTCACAAACCATGGCGGTACAATGCTTGACTGCCTATTTAAGAATGCACCTGAAGGTATTGAGTCTCACACCATAACCGAAGTGGAAGACTATTTTATTTCTGCTGAACTAGATGGCATTGCCTATCAGGCAATTCAAACCAAGTTTTATTTTACTGGCACTCCAAAGCTTCGTGTAAACCTGGTAAAGAATGGCAATGTCAAACCCGTCACTTCCATCAATCAGAAGCTCAATTATGGCGGGTTAATAGAAGATTATCCGGTCGGCTACATTTTCACCGTGGAAAACGATAATGAAGATGTTGTGCTGAACGCCGCTCCTGTACCGGGTAAGGATGACCCGAAGCCCGACCCGAAACCCGAACCCAAACCCGAACCCGAACCCGAAGCCCCCACCTACACCCTGACGGTGAAAGGCGGCACGTTCACTTACAACGGCGGCGAAGCCATGACCAGCGCCAGCGTGCCGGTGGATGCCGAGGTCAAGGTGACGCTGAACCAGAGCGCCGTGCCCGAAGGCATGGTGTTCGACCTGTGGGCCATAGATGAAGCCAGCCTGCTGGGCAACCCGGCGGTCGCCTACAACGAGGAGAGCTTTACCATCCCGGCGGGCAGCGTGGCCAAGGACAGCACCGTGACCGTGGAAGCCCAGTACCGGGATGCCACCATCGAGAGCGAGCCCAGCATTCTGGGCACTGCCGCCATCATCGGCGTGGCCGGTGCAGGCACGGCGGTCATCGTGTGGCAGGGCTACCGCATCGGCATGGAGCTGTACGAGAAGTATTTCCAGCCCACGCCGGAAGAAACTGCGGTGGTCGAACCCACGCTTGAAGGTCAGATGACAGATCCGATTTCCTGAAAGCGGGCTCACCCTCTCAGTCTCGCTTTGCTCGACAGCCCAGGTTGTGGCTCCCAGCAGCTGCTTCGTGCAATTGCACTCGCACCTTGCTGGCCACTGCCCCAACAACTCCTCCCTCAATCCGCCACTGGCGGCGGTCGTCGTCGTTGCCCCCAAAGGGAGAGCTCTTGACAAACCGATATAAAAACAGCGCCGCTCCATCGTTTGTGGGGCGGCGCATTTTTGCAGTTCAATCCCGGCGCAAAGGCAGGGTAAGGGACATTTTCTGGTAGGCAATGCGGGGCGTGCCATCCTCCACATGGATGATGCCGCACTTGGTAAAGCCGTTTTCTTCCAGCAGGTGCTGCATGATCTTGTTGTCGGCGTGGGTATCGGCCCGCAGGCTCTCGCAGTGCTCCAGACACCAGGTGATCACAGCGGCGGCAACGCCGGGGTGCCTGCCCGCCGAAGCCAGCCGGTGGATGGTGCCGTAGGGCAGGGTATCGTTCAGCCACTTGCCATCCTCGATCCGGGCATAGGTGGGGTCCGGGCCAAGGATAAAGGCAAACACGCCCTCCAGCTCGCCGTTGACAAGGTAGAGGAACAACCGGTTGGAATCAATGTCCTCTTCCAGCAGCTCCTGCGGCGGGAAATGATCTCCCCACTGGGTGGGGTTGCCGGAATCCGCCATCGCCTGCCGGGCGCGGGCATAAATTTTCAGGATCGCATCCAGATCTGCACGTCTTGCTCCACGAAACATCTTCATCCAACCTCTCTTCCGGCAGGCCGCTGCCCGCCCTGATCGTTCTGCCTTAATATAACACAAAACGGCCCTCTCCGTCAAAGCCTGCTGCAAAGGCGGAGAGGGTCGTTCACTGATGCACTTATGTGCGCTGGCTGCGTGCCCGGCGGTACTCCCGGGGGCTCTGGCCATACCGCTCATGGAACAGGCGGTAGAAGTAGCTGGTGTTCTCGTAGCCCACCTGGGTGATGATCTGCTGGATGTTCAGGTCGCTGCGGCGCAGCAGGCGGGCGGCGGTCTCCATCCGGTGCTTCTGCAGCAGCTCCTTATAGGTCTTTCCGGTCTGGGCCCGGACGCACTCGCTGACATACGCCAGCGAAACGCCGTAGCTGCGGGCCACATTGGAAAGGCTTGCTTCGCGGTAATTCTGGGTGATCTCCTGTAATGCCGCCTGAACCAGCGCTTCGCGGCTGACCGCCTCGCCGCGCGTTTCCAGCGGGAAATTCTTGGTCTGTACCATAGCGTTAAAACCCTCCGTTGCGGCAGCGGCGGGCGGGGACAGGGGGATGCCGGACACCCGCCGCAGCCAGTTCATCAGGCTTTCTGGGGAAGCCTTTCTGCCTATAATACGGGCGGGGCACAGAAATAATTGCAGGAAGCTCAAATTTTTACAGAAACAAAAGATCAGAACATATTTTCGTTATGATAACGCCCACTGCGGACGAACTCCACCCACTCGGCCAGGTTCACGGCGTGGTCGCCGATGCGTTCCAGGTACTTGATGACCATGAGCAGATCCAGGGCGGCATCCACCTTGCCGGGGTCGGCGGCGATCTCCTGCGCCAGCGTATGTTTGATGGCGTTGAAATCGTAGTCCACCTCATCGTCGGCGGCAATGACCTTGAGAGCGGCCTGCTCGTCCTCAGCGGTCAGGGCATTCAGGGCATCCAGGATCATCTTGTGCGCCTTCTGGCCCATCTTGATGGCCTGGCTCACAGCAGGGTCACCCTCCTTGCGGACAGTGACCAGATGGGGGATGATCTCCGCGATATCGGAGGCATGGTCGCCGATGCGCTCCACATCCGTGACCACCTTCATGGTGGTGGAGATGCGGCGCAGATCGCCTGCCACCGGCTGCTGGCGGAGCAGCAGGGTCATGCAGCGGTGCTCAATGTCCCGCTCCATGTTGTTGATGCGGCCATCGCCCTGCGCCACGGCGGCGGCAGCCTCGGCATCGGCGGTGCAGAGGGCTTCCATTGCAGCTTCCACGGCATCGGCAGCGCTCTGACCCATCTCGGTCAGGGCCGTTTTCAGGGCGGCAAGGTCGTTTTCGTATTGTGTACGGTTGCTCATTGCGTTTTTCTCCTTAGCCGAACCGGCCCGAAATGTAATCCTCGGTGCGCTTATCCTGCGGGGTGCTGAAGATCTGCGCCGTGGGGCCGGCTTCCACCAGCTCGCCCAGCAGGAAGAAGGCGGTGCGGTCGCTGATACGGGCTGCCTGCTGCATGTTATGGGTCACGATGACCACAGTGTAGTTCTTTTTCAGCTCGCTCATCAGCTCCTCCACCTTCATGGTGGAGCCGGGGTCCAGGGCACTGGTGGGCTCATCCATCAGCAGGACTTCGGGCTTGACAGCCAGGGCGCGGGCAATGCACAGGCGCTGCTGCTGGCCGCCAGAAAGGCCCAGGGCGCTCTTTTTCAGGCGGTCCTTGACCTCGTTCCAGAGGGCGGCACCCTTCAGGGAGCTTTCCACCAGCTCGTCCAGCTCTGCCTTGTTGTGCACACCGTGCAGCCTGGGGCCGTAGGTGATGTTATCGTAGATGCTCATGGGGAAGGGGTTGGCCTTCTGGAACACCATGCCCACCCGGCGGCGCAGCTCGGTGGGCTGCATCTCGCGGGCAAAGATGTCCTGCCCTTTCAGGCGGACATCGCCCTCAATGCGGATCCCGGGCACAAGGTCGTTCATCCGGTTCAGGGTCTTCAGGAAGGTGGACTTGCCGCAGCCGGAGGGGCCGATGAGGGCCGTGATCTCCCGCTCGCCCATGTCCAGCGAAATATCTTTCAGCGCCTTGAAATCCCCGTACCAGAGGTTCAGGTTTTTGGCTGTGATAATGGGTGATACGTTTTCCATAGTTTTCCTCTTGTATTGACTCCCTCAGTCGCGGCTATGCCGCGCCAGCTCCCTCTGAGAGGGAGCCTTTTGCGTTGCGGGCAGGATAAGCCTCCCTCCGTGAGGGAGGTGGCATCGCGCAGCGATGACGGAGGGAGTTATCTACTGCTTCTGTTTCAGTTTGGCTTTGGCCAGCCGGGCTGCCAGATTGATGGCAAGCACCAGCACCAGCAGCACTGCACCAATGGCCCAGGCGGAGTCGAAATCGCCGTCCTCAAAGGCACGGAGGTAGAGCAGCACCGACAGGGTGGCACCGTTGGAGGTGTAGGCCTTGAGCACGCCGTTGGCAATGACCTCGGCGGCACCGGCGGTGAAGAGCAGCGCGGCGCTTTCGCCCACGATGCGGCCCACGGCCAGGATGCAGCCGGTCACGATGCCGTCGATGCTGCAGGGCAGCACGATGGTGCGGATGATGTGCCACTTGCCCGCGCCCAGACCCAGCGCGCCCTCACGGTAGCCCTGGGGCACCGTTTTCAGGGATTCCTGGGTGGTGCGGATGATGGTGGGCAGGTTCATGATCACCAGCGTCAGGCTGCCGGAGAGCAGGCAGGTCTGGAAGCCCAGTGTCTGGGCGAACACCAGCATCCCCACCAGACCGTAAATGATACTGGGGATGCCCGCCAGCGTCTCGTTGGTGAACTCGATCACCGAGATGACCTTGCGGTTCTGGGCGTACTCGGTCAGGTAAACGGCCGCGCCCACACCCAGCGGCAGTACGATCAAAAGCGTCAGCAGGATGACATACAGCGTGTTGAGGATCGCAGGCAGGATGCCGTCTGTGCCCTTCAGCACACTGGCGGTGGTGGTCAGGAATTTCCAGCTGATGTGCGGGATGCCGCGCACCAGCACCATGCCCAGAATGCCTGCCACCAGTACGATGACCAGCACAGCCGAGGCCCAGACCAGCGCGTTCATCACGCGGTTCCAGGTGCGGCGGGAGGCAGAAGCACTGTTATTCATCGCGCTTTCCTCCCTTCAGCACCACATTGAGCAGGATATTGATGCCCATGATAAAGACGAACAGCACCAGCGCAATGCTGAACAGCGCCTGTTTCTGCAGGCCGCTGGCGTAGCTCATCTCCTTGGCAATGGCGGTGGTCAGGAAGGTGACGCTGCGGAACAGGCTGTCCGGCATGTTTGGGCTGTTGCCAGCCACCATCATCACGGCCATGGCCTCGCCGATGGCGCGGCCGATGCCCAGCACGATACCGGCGGCAATGCCGCTCCTGGCAGCGGGGACGCTGACCTTGAACCAGGTCTCGGCATCCGTTGCGCCCAGAGCCAGGCTGCCCTGCTCATACTCCGGCGGCACAGCGTTGAGCGCTGTGACCGACACCGACACGATGCTGGGCAGGATCATCACCGCCAGCACCACGATGGCGCTCAGCAGGCAGGCACCGGAGGCCTTGCCAAAGGTCTTGGCCACGGCGGGCACCAGCACCTGCATGCCCAGCAGGCCGAACACCACGCTGGGGATGCCGCTCAGCAGCTCAATGGCGGTCACGACCACGGTGCGCACCTTCGGGCCTGCGGCCTTGGAGAGGAACACCGCCGTCAGCAGGCCGATAGGCACACCGATCACGGTGGCACCCAGCGTGCCGTAAACGCTGGACAGGATGAAGGGCAGGATGCCGTAGGCCGGGTCAGCAGCGGTGGAAGCCCACCGGGTGCCGAACAGGAACCGGAACAGCCCGATCTTCCGGATGGCAGGCACACCGGAGAGGACCATGTACACCGAGATCAGGAGCACACAGCCCACCGCCAGGATGCCGCAGAGGAAGAAGATGAAGTTCATCACCGCTTCCAGCCACTCAGCAGGGGTTCTGGGGAGAGAAATCTTTTTGTTGTTCATAGCATCATTGCTTTCCGCAATTACTCATTCACAGGAACAGCACCGGCAGTGCGGATCAGGTCAGCAGCATCGGCACTGGTGGCAAAGTCGAAGAAGGCCTGTGCCTGCTCAGACAGAGCGACAGACTTGTTGGTGACGAACACGAAGGGACGCTGCACCTCGTAGCTGCCGTCCTTGACGGTCTCCTCGCTGCACTCCACACCGCCAACGGTGACCATCTTCACGGTGTCGCCCACAGCGGACAGGGAAGCGTAGCCGATGGCCAGAGGGTTGGCCTCAACCGCGCTGATGACAGCGCCGGTAGCGGTCAGCTCCTGCGCGTACTTGCAGCTGTCCTTGACATCCACGATGCTCTCAAAGCCATCACGGGTGCCGGAGCCAGCCTCACGGCCGATCAGAACGATCTCGCCGTCGTCGCCGCCCACCTCAGACCAGTTGGTGATCTCGCCGGTAAACATCTGTTTGAGCTGGTCAACGGTCAGATCCTCCACCTTGCTTGCGTTGTTGACGATGATGGCGATGCCGTCCAGAGCGATGGTGGTGCCCTCCACGTCAGCCTTCTCGTCGTCCTTCAGGGCACGAGAGGACAGGCCGATGTCCAGGGTCTTATCGGCAGCACCGGTGATGCCTGCGCCGGAACCGGTGGGGTCGTAGCTGACGGTGACACCCGGCTCAACCTCGGCAAAGCCTTCGGTCAGGGCAGCGATGACGTTCTTCATGGAGGTGGAACCACCGGCAGCAACATTGCCGGACAGGGCAGCAGCGGCGGAAGAGGCAGCAGAGCCTGCAGCGGTAGAGGCAGAAGAAGAAGAGCCGCCGCAGGCGGTCAGGGCAGCAGCGGCAGCAGCAGCACCGCAGACAGTGAGAAACGAACGACGCGTGATCTTTTTCATAATATTTGTCCTCCGAACATCCGGGTTTTCCGCTCCCGGCTCTTGTTTTCGTATTTTTCCTGGGTACGGCACTATTGTATTCCAGTCGGCAAGCCGCTTCGACCACAAGCGGGAAAAATCGAGGTAAATTGTTTGGACATGTTTTTGCCCCAATGTAAAATTTGGGCGCAAAAAAGCCCGGGGTGCGGGGTGCACCTCGGGCTCTTTGGGGGATATTAGACTTTATCGACAGCGGAGACTGTCACTTTGCCGTCACTCGTCAGAGCAAACTCAGCTGTCCTGCCTTGCAGGGTCACATACAGCTTGAAGGGTACGCCCTGCTTAAAAGAACCGTACCCACTGGCCTTTGCACGGAACTGCGGCACATAAGTCTTTGTCAGTTTAGAGGAGATTTCCTCTTTTCCATTGGTCAGTTCCAGCGCGGTCTTATCAATTTTTGCCGCAAAGACACCGGCAAAATTGTATTTGATCTCGCTGGCTGCACCATTGTACCGAATCCGCACATTGGGTTTGCAGAGGTAGCCGTTGGCGTTCTCATTGCCCACGACCTCATCACCAGTGATGGTCATGTTGCCGGTCATGGTCACTTCAAACTCACCCAGCCCGATGGTTGCGGACGGGATCTCGCTGCCGCCCCCATCACAGCCGGTGAGGACACCAGCGGCAGAAGCGGCCAGCACAGCGGCGGCAGATGCTTTCAGAAAATCACGGCGGGAAAAAACGTTACGCATCAGAAATTCCTCCCATCTCAGATCTGGTTTGTTCCTATCACCATAGTACCATATTTACCCAGACTGTCAAGGGACAGAATTCAACCTCTCAAAACTGCACCTCCACGCCATCGGGGCGGTAGAAGGTGACGTTCCTGCGCCACTGGGGCTCGCCCATGGTGCGGCGGTAGCAGTCTGCCAGCTGCCGCACGGCCTCCTCGGGGCTGCGCACCTTTCCGCCGCAGCAGGGGAGCACCAGCACCCGGAACCAGGCATCAAAGAGATGCTCTGTCCAGCCGGTGTCCTTGGCCCCGCACCGGGCGTAAAAGCCCAGGCGGCGCACAGCCATAGCCTCATCCTCGGCTTTTTCGGGGCACTCCGCTTCAATGAGGATGGCCTGCGCGCCCTTCTCGTGGTCAGGCAGGGCGGCCAGCAGAGCGGCTCCGATGCCGCCGGCCCGATACTGGGGCAGAACGGCAAAGTAATCCAGCTGGCTCACCTCACAGCCCACGGGCCGCACCATCAACAGATACGCCGCCAGCGCGTCGTCCTCATACACGCCCCAGGTGTGGGCGGTGCCGGCGGCCTCGCTGTTCAGGATCATGCTCAGGGGCTTCAGCTCTCCGGCAGGAAAATCCCGGCGCATCTCGTTCAGGTAAACGTTCGTCAGCTCTTCGGCGGTCAGCAGCCGCCAGGTCAGGTTCTCGGGGTTCATACGATACGGGTCCCTTTCTGGTAGACAGCCTGGATATTCAGTTCCTTGTCCGCCAGGATCACATTGCCGTAGCGGCCTGCAGCCAGACTGCCGTAATCATTGTCGATGCCAATGCTCTTGGCGGGGTTTTCGCTGGCGGCGCGGACAGCGCTTTCCAGCGGGACGTTCATCTCCAGCACGGCACGCTTCATGCAGTCGTACAGGCAGGTGGCACTGCCCGCAATGGTGCCGGGGTGCTCGGTCAGAGTGGCGCGGGGGCCGCTGACCGTGACCGCCTGACCGCCCAGGCTGTACTGGCCGTCGGGCAGGCCGCAGGCCATCATGCTGTCGGCGATCAGGATGACATGGTCATCCCCGAAGGTGTTGAAGGTGAACCGCACCATGGCCGGGTGGATGTGGACATTGTCGGTGATGAGCTCCACCTCCGCGCCCCGTTCCAGCGCCGCAATGATGGGGCCGGGCTCCCGGTGGGTGATGCCGGGCATGGCGTTGTACAGGTGGGTCATGTGGGTCGCGCCTGCGTCAAAGGCGGCGTTGGCGGTGTCGTAGCTGGTGCAGGTGTGGGCAATGGAGATGCGCACCTCGTCATGGCAGGCGGCAATGAACTCCAGCGCACCCGGCTCCTCCGGGGCGATATCCACCAGCTTGATCAGGCCGTTTGCCCGCTTCTGCAGGCGGCGGAACATTGCAACATCCGCCTTGTGGAGATACTCCGGGTTCTGGGCACCCACCTTGTTGGGGCTGATGAAGGGGCCCTCCATGTTGATGCCCACAAGGTCTGCGCCTCTGCCGTTTTGATGGGCGGCGGCAGCATCCATCACACCGTTCAGGATCTCTTCCGAGAAAGTCATGGTGGCGGGGCAGATGGCCAGCACACCCTTACCGGCCTCAAAATCGGCCAGGGTCTGGATGGCTTCTTCATTGCCGTCACAGAAATCCTTGCCCATGGCACCGTGGAAGTGGATATCCACCAGGCCCGGCAGAGCGTAAGCGCCCTTGGCATCCACGATTTCTTCGCCTTCCTCCGGCTGTGCAAAGGGCACGATGCGCCCCTCCCGGATGGTCAGGCTCCCCTCCTCAAAGGTGTGGCGGGGGGTATAAATCAGAGCATTTTTGATGATCATTTTAATGCCTCCTAAACCTCTCCGTCTGCGAAGCAGACGGAGAGGTTTTGTCTTACAGCAGGCTCAGTGCTTCCTCATCGGCCACAAGGATGCAGTCGGGGTGCATCTGCAGGATGGAGCCCGGGCACTCGGGGGTCACAGGGCCGGAGACGACTGCCTTGACTGCCTTGGCCTTTGCCAGACCGTTGGCCACCACCAGCACCTTGCGGGCCTGCATGATGGTCTTGATGCCCATGGTGTAGGCCTGCTTTGGCACCAGATCCTCGTTGCCGTCAAAGAAGCGCTTGTTGGCCTCGATGGTGGCAGGGGTCAGATTCACGCAGTGGGTCTCCAGCTCAAAGGCCTCACCCGGCTCGTTGAAGCCGATGTGGCCGTTGGGGCCAAGGCCCAGCAGCTGCAGGTCGATGCCGCCCACGCTGTGGATGATTTCGTTGTACTTTTTGCAGGCATCCACAGCATCGGGGTTGGTGCCGTCGGGCAGGTGGATGGCCTCGGGGCGGATGTTGACCTTGTCAAACAGGTTCTTGTGCATAAAGCTCCAATAGCTTTCGGGGTGCTCCTTGGGCAGGCCGCGGTACTCGTCCAGATTGACGGTGGTGACCTCAGAGAAATCCAGGTCGCCCTTGTTGTACCAGTCCACCAGCTGAGCGTATGCGCCAACAGGGGTGCCGCCGGTCGCCAGACCCAGCACGCAGTTGGGCTTCATAATGACCTGTGCGGAGATGATGTTGGCAGCCTTGCGGGACATGTCCTTGTAATCTTTTGCACGAATGATCTTCATAATGGGGAACCTCCTGTTATTTTGCTTTGTTGTTTTCAGTATAGCATATTTTCCGGCCAAAAGGGTAGCCGGTTTGTGAACAAAACAAAATGCCGCCGAAAGCGGGGCGTAAACGCCCGCCCTCAGCGGCATTTTTACAGTTTGGGAATGGATGCGGAAGCAACCAGCCTTCCGCACGGAAACGTGCTCAGAAGGATGCTTACAGCATCTTCTTCAGCTCATCATACACGAACTGCACCTTGGTGCCGATGATGACCTGGCAGGTGGTCTTGTCGGGGCGGATGACACCGGCAGCGCCGGCAGCCTTCACAGCCTTCTCATCCACAGCGGTGTAATCCTTAATGGTGAAGCGCAGGCGGGTAGCGCAGTAGTCCACGCTGGAGACGTTCTCCTTGCCGCCGATGGCCTTCAGCACGCCAGCAGCAACCTCAGTGTAGTTGTTGTTGGCCAGAACGACCTTCTTCTCAGCCTCTTCGGCATCCTCGTCCTCACGGCCGGGGGTCTTCAGGTCGAACTTGGTGATGGCGAAGTAGAACACGAAGTAGAACACCACGAATGCAGCGATGCCCAGAGGAATGATCATCCAGGTCTTAGCAGCTGCAGGCAGAGAAGCGGAGAACACCAGGTCGGTAGCACCTGCGGAGAAGCAGAAGCCAGCACGGAAACCGGAGTAGTAGGTGATGATGGTGAAGATGCCGTACAGAGCGGAGTACACAACGTACAGCGGGAAGCACAGGAACATGAAGCCGAACTCAAAGGGCTCGGTAACGCCGCAGACGAAGGCGCAGATAGCAGCGGACAGAACCAGACCGATGGCAGCCTTCTTGTTCTTGGCGGTACGGACCATGGCCAGTGCAGCACCGGCGATACCGAACATCATGCAGGGGAAGAAGCCGGACATGTACATACCCAGGCTCCAGCCCACGTCAGCAGAGGTCTCGCCTGCCCAGAAGTGGGACAGGTCGCCCAGGCCGATGGTGTCGAACCAGAACACGTTGTTCAGAGCGTGGTGCAGGCCGGTGGGGATCAGCAGACGGTTCAGGAAGGCGTAGATGCCAGCGCCGATGCCGTCCATGCCTGCGATGCCTCTGCCAATGGCGACCAGTGCATCGAAGATGACGGGCCAGACGAACAGCAGAGCGACAGAAACAACGATGGAGATCAGGCCGGTGGCGATTGCAACGAAGCGCTTGCCGGAGAAGAATGCCAGCCAGTCAGGCATCTGAGTGCTCTTGAACTTGTTGTAGCAGGCTGCACCCACCACAGCGGCCAGGATGCCGATGAAAGAGTTGCCGGCCACTTTCTGGAAAGCGATGTAGGTAGCGGTGCCCTCTTCCAGGGTGCGCACCATGCTGACCACGCCGGGGCTCAGCAGCTGCTGCATCATCAGGTAGCTGACCAGGCCAGCCAGACCAGCGGTACCGTCGTGGTCATCAGCCAGGCCAACGGCTGCGCCG
>ERZ779842.859-NODE-859-length-29001-cov-32.767878_pt1 | contig 29001 bp, 19 predicted proteins | sample MGYA00511095_ERZ779842 | MGnify/ENA primary metagenome ERZ779842 (study PRJEB29588, sample SAMEA2154036) | human gut metagenome | biome: human gut; feature: human-associated habitat; material: faeces | place: Denmark | collected 2008/2010 ... | reverse complement strand
CCCGCGGCCCCGGCGACTTTTTCGGCAGCCGCCAGCACGGCCTGCCCACCTTACAGATCGCCGATTTGATGAACGACACCCGCACCCTGCACGCCGCCCAGAGCGAAGCCGCCGCCCTGCTGGCTGCCGACCCACTGCTGGAAAGCCCTGCGCACGCTTTGCTGGCTGCGCAGGTGCAGCAGATGTTCGACAAGGCCGGGCCGATGAACTGAGGACGATTTTAAGTGCGCTCCGCTTTGCTTTGCGCAACTTCAGCGGAAAAATCTTTTTATAGTTCGCGTATGTCGCGGCCTGCGGGCCGCGACATACGCTTTTTTCACAGGAGGGGCCGTAACGGCAACCGGCATCTGCCACTGCGACTTCACGCATAAAAAAGCGGGTCAGAAGCGCTCCGGTTTCTGACCCACGATAGGATATTATTCTTTTTTATCCCCAACAACGCTTTGCAGGGTGCGGGTTGCAAAAACATCCACCTTTTCTTCCAGTGCGGGCAGGTGCAGCAGACGGTAGAACCGCTGATACACGGCATCCACTGCGTAGCCCGCTACGGCGATCAGCAGCACCGCACCGGTCAGGTAAGCCAGCGAGGGCAGCAGCGCTCCTCCGAACCGGGGCAGGTCTACCAGCTGCCACAGCAGCGCCCGGGTAAAATCGCTGTCGTGCAGCAGATACACCCCGAAAGACAGCGGTGCCAGCCGAAAGACCCAGCGCCGCCAGTAGTCTGAGCGGATACGGATATTCTGGAACAGCAGAAATATCGCTGCCGAAGCGATAACCGTAGCCAGTGCCTGATAGCCGTTGACGGTATTCACAAAGCCGTTCAGGTACAAAGCGTTTTCCACCCGCAGCGCCAGCATCCGGTTGAAAAGCCCCGCCGCCGAAGCCGCCAGATACGCCAGCAGGCACAGCCCGCTGGGCACGGTCACCCGGTATTTGCGGAAATAGGCAGCCATAAAATACAAGGTATAGAACCAGATAAAGCTGTATCCGTTATTCACAAAGGTTGCATCCGTTGCCCAGTAGAACAGCGTGCCCCACACGCTTTGCAGCAACAGCGCCACCAGCAGCAGTTTTTTGTACTGCCGCCTGTCAAGGCTTTGCACCACCGCGTTCAGCACCGGCACCGAGAGATACATCAGGAAATAGGCCGAAGCGAACCAGTAGCCGTTGGAGGTAAGGGGTAAAAGTGCCCGGAGCAGTGCAACAGCCGAAAGCGGGACCGCCCCCGCCTTGACCGCAACGCAGAAGGTGAGCATGGAGTAAAACCACACCTGTGCCCCAATGCGGAACAGCCGCCCGGCATGAACAGGCTCCTTGCGCTCCGACAGGTAATAGCCGGAAAGCATTACAAAACAGTTGGTGGATACACGCGCCAGAATAAACAGCAGCCAGTATATCCAGAATGCCGCTGTCCCCTGCGGTGCCGCACTGCCCAGCCCGCCGTGCCCGATGCCGTGCATCAGCACGATCATCACCATACTGAGGATACGCATCGTCTCAAAGCCGCTATGCCGTTTCTGCTCTTCCATACCCCATTTTCCCCTTACATTTCCCCTGTTTCCAGCTGCCGCAAGGCCTGCCGCACCTGCTGCTCCGGCCGCAGCCATGCTTGATAGTACGCCGCATTGTGCTGCGCCATAGCCAAGATCGCCGCCGGGTCTGTCAGCAGCTGCCGCAGCTGCTCCTCACACTCCGCCGGGGAGGTATACGTTTTATAGTTTTTGCCTTCTTCAAAGCCGCCCGGCAGGGTGTACCGCAGCGGCTCGGTGACGATAGCGCGCCCCGCCGCCACATACTCGGCCAACTTCCAGCCGGTAGAGCCGTGCAGTCCGGTAGAAGCCACGCAAATCTCCGTGTGCTGCATCCGGTGCAGATACGCCCGCTTGCCGGTCAGCTTGTCCGGCACGATCAGCTCCGGGCACAGCTGCCGGGCACAGGCGTTGTCGGATACGCCGCCGGTGAACTGCTCCGGGAAGGCGCTTTGCAGCCGGTGCAGCAGCTCAATGCGGTCGGCGTTCACCTGCCGCCACTCTGCCTGCAGTTCCGGGTATTGCCGCACCGCCGGCTCATCCGGGTCCCACAGACGGGTCAGGAAGAGGATGCGCGGCTTTTTGCGCACCCGGGTCAGGCAGGCTTCAAAGTCCTGCGGGTAGCAGCGGGTGGAAAGCGCCCACTGCTTCAGGCGGCTCTTTGCGCTGCGCTCCGCTTCCAGCGGCGAGCCCGGGCAGGTAACGTAGTAGTTCAGCCCCAATGGCCGCAGCTTTGCGGGAATACCGTCCGGGAACTGCCGGTTCTTCTCCGCTGAAAAGCTGCGTTTGAACACCACATCTGCACGGCTGAACAGCGCCAGCACCGCCGCCGGGTCGTTGTAAAAGTAGCCGTCCATCAGGTCAAACACCACCGTGCGGCCGTTGATCTCGGTTTCCAGCAGCGCCTCCCGTGCAAGGGGACTGCCCTGCCGCTCGTCCTGCACCCGCAAAGTCAGCTCCCCGCGCTTTGCCAGCAGGGTAAAGCCCGCCAGAATGCCGCTGACGTGCGCCGCACCCTCCCGGGTGGCAAGTTTTATTGTGACCTGCATATTCCCTCCTATCGGTGGAACAGCCCGGTGCGCCGCTCACCCATAGGGATGACATCACAGAACACACACCGGCTCTTGGTGGAAAGCTGCACATCCTTGTGGTAGCAGCCGAAAAACCATTTTTCGTAGGTCAGCTTGAGCAAAATCTCGTCCAGAAACAGGTGCAGACGATTGCTCTCGCCAAGGGCAAGGGCGGTAAAATCCAAAAATCTGCTTGGTGCATCGTGGGTCAGCACATAATCTACCTTGTAGTCTACTTTCTCTAAGTTGCGGCGGCAGGTGTCGTACTCCTCGTCGCTGGGCATCTCCTGCTTCCACCAGTTCACGCCCGGCTCCCGGTCGTCCTTATCCTGACTTTCCGCGCCGCCGAAGCAGAGATAGGTCTTGCCCTCCAGCTCCAGCACGCTGCCCCGGCACACATGGTACACGTTGCCGCCAAGGCTCTGCACCCTGCCGCCGAACAGCTCGGTCTCCGGGTACTGTGCCAGCAGGTCGTAGTTTTCGTGGCTGCCGTCCAGAAACAGCACCGTGTAAGGGCGCTTGCGCAGCCAGTCCAGCCGCTTGCGCTCTGCGGCGCTGCCGTCCCACACAAAGCCGAAATCTCCCAGCACCACCACGGTGTCCTTTTTGCCCAGCCAGCGCAGCTTGCCCTGCTTGAAGCGCTGGATATCGCCGTGGGTATCCCCTGTAAGATATACCATTCCTGCCCTCCCTGCCGGAGCGAAAGAACGGTGTAAAACACCGCAAGGCTCTTGTAACGCCCCGGCAAACCTGTTATTATTATAGAACACAGCACTTTTGCTGCAAAATTGATCTTCCGGCGCGCTGTACTGCGCGGCCTTATCTAGTATATTTTATCGCTTTTTAAAGGAATTGTCCACATGAAACGTATTTTTGCACTGGTTCTTTCATTTGTATTTCTGCTCAGCTGCCTTGTGCTGCCCGCCGGGGCCATGTTCGACCCCAGCCCGGTGTATCAGGTGCAGGCTGCAAGCGCCTATATCGTGAACACGGATACCAACATCATCGTCTACGATAAAGACAGCACGAAGCAGGTGTCTGCCGGCGGTCTGACCAAATATATGACCCTTGCCGTGCTGCTGACCAACTACGCCGACCAGCTGGACAACACCTTCCAGATGCCCTTTGCCATCTCGGACTATGTTTATAATACCAATAACGCAGATATGCGCTCCAACGAGACTTTCACCTACCGCGAAGCCATGTACGCCATGCTTACCCGCAACGCCAACGAGGCCGCCATGGGTGTGGCGTACGCCCTTTCCGGCGGCGATCTGGACGGCTGGGTGGCGCAGATGAACACCTTATCCAAGCGCATCGGCACCACCGCCAGCAGCTGGACGGACGCCTGCGGCATCGACAGCGGCAACACCACCTGCGCGGTGGATATGTACCTGATCCTGCGCTACCTGATGAGCTTTGACGCCTTTGTAGAGGTGTCCGGTGCGCCCAGCTTTACCATGCCCGCCAAGGAGAAGCACCGCTCCTCCTCGGTGCTGGTCAGCCAGAACGCCGCACTGAGCAAAGCCAGCGGCGGCAGCTACTACCGCAGCGCCATGCAGGGCGGTATGTGCAATGTGACTGCCTTTAAAAACGATACCGGCACCCAGAGCTATGTTTCATGGGGCAATAAGGACGGTGCCACCTATATCTTCTGCGTGATGGACAGCCCCGACAGCTGCGATACCCTTGGCTATGCCAACCGCCGTCCCGCCCTGTTTGAGACAGTCAAACTGATGGACTGGGTGTTCGACAGCTTTTCCATTCAGGCTGCACTGGACACCGACCTGACCATTGCAGAGATCCCGGTAAAGTATTCTTCCGACACCGACACCTTGCAGCTGTACCCCAACGACAGCATGATGACCCTGCTGCCCTCCACCAGCGACGGCACCGTCACCCAGAAATACTTCCACCTGCCGGACTACGTCTGCGCGCCCATCCAGCAGGGCGATGTGGTAGGCACAGTGGAGCTGAAGCTGGCGGGCGAGACCATCGGCGTGGTGGATCTGATCGCCGGGCAGGACGTAGCCCGCAACCCGCTGCTGTTCGGGGTGGACAAGGTGAAGGAGTTCTTCACCAGCCTGTACCTGAAGGTGGTTCTGGTGCTCAGCCTGATCGCCGCCCTGATCTACGGGCTGTGGCTGCTGTGTGCCAACTGGAACCGCCGCAAACCCACTAAAAAGATCCACCGCCGCTATTGAACAGACGCAAAAATGCCCCGGCAGCCGCAAAGGCCGCCGGGGCATTCTGGTTGCGCCAGCAGGAGTCGAACCTACGATGGGGGAGTCAAAGTCCCCTGCCTTACCGCTTGGCGATGGCGCATCGTGCAGCTAAGTATAGCATATTTTCTGCCGTTCCACAAGAGGGACACTGCATTTTTGCAGCCTTTTCCCCGCAGCACTTAGAGCGTTTGCGGCGTTTTTTGTCGTTTTTTTGGGCTTTTAGACGCTGTTTTTATGCTTTCCATTTCCTGCCATGTTTTTACGAAAGACAAGTTTTAAAGGATGCAATTTTCAAAAAATGCGGTCTATCTGGGCATAAAATTCATCTTGCAAGGGTAAAAATCGTTTTTTCATAATTTTTATTATTTTTTCAGCCAAAAGCTGTATTTTTTGTTGCGGTTCTGGTACACTGGATGTGATAAATATAGATTGAAGAAACTTCTCCGCTGTCCGGGCTGCGCCCGGGTGGGGCAGGGTCTCCATCTTTGTGAAGGAAAGCGAGGGATCTCATGAAAAAATTCCTGAAAACGCTGGTGGTCGGGCTTTGCCTGTTCACCCTGCTGAGCTGCGCACTGCCGGCTGCATTTGCTGCCGACAAAACTTCAGGGAGCAAAAAGGAAGAGAACGTGTACGCCATTGGTATGGATGCCCAAGGCGGCATCTGCTCTACTGTGGTAACCTACACGAACCTGTCCGGCAAACTGGAGAGCACGCCCGAGCAGCCTACCATGACGGGTTACACCTTTGACGGCTGGTACACCGAGCCGGTGGGCGGCAGCAAGGTGACCACCTCCACCGTGTTCACCTCCGACGCTACCATCTACGCACACTGGATCGCCAAGGCCGGTGCTTCCACCGTGCCGCAGCCCGCCACCCAGCCCGCCGCGATTCAGTGGCAGAAGTATGTAGGGCCCGCACTGGTAGCCGGTGCCCTGCTTACCACCCTGCTGGTCTCCACCATGTTCTGAACAACGCTGTAAAACGCATTGATACCAATGAAGAAAGGGATCTTACCATGACTACTTCTACCATGAAACTGCCCGCCAGCTACGCCGTGATCGATGCCGAGGAGATGACCTATCTGGACGGCGGTGCAAGCAGCGCCTACCAGTCCTTCCTGGACGTTGGCAAGGTGTTCAACTACATCGCCCGCATCTTCTCCGGTGCAAGCTCCATCATCAACAACGTCAACGTCATCTACCAGTCCTTTGTCTCGCTGAACAGCCTGCTGACCAGCTTTGGCAAGTAAAAGGCTGACCCCAAAGTCTGCATACGGGAGCCGCGCTTTTTTCGAAAAAGTGCGGCTCCCGTTTTTTCGTGCGCGCAGCAGTTCAGTACAGTAGTGCGCAAAACTTCACATCTCAAAATTATGAACAAACTTTTTAAGTTTTTGGGGTCTTGCAGTCGTTTTTGGGGAAAAATACACACAAAACACAAAAAAATGCGATATTTTTTCGGCGTTATCTCTTGATTTTGTGTCTGTTTTGTTATATTGTTGTTACATGGGATGTGGTAAAATAAGGTAGCTTGTAAAGGAGCGCTTCCGCACCCTTTACACCCCGCAAATCCTGTGGCGGCAAGCGCATTTTAAGCCGTTTTTGTTAAGTATTTTCGTAGTTTACGAAAACCTTTTCGCTGGCTTGTACTTTATAGTTTGGGAGTTTGGACATACATGGCAGATCGTGAACTGCGGCGGATGCACCGCGCTGAACTGATAGAGATTATTTATGCATTGAAGCAGAGCGAGGATCAGCTCAAGGCGCAGAACGCCGCGCTTACCGCGCAGCTGCAGGACCGGCAGCTCCGGCTGGAAAAGGCCGGCTCCATCGCGCAGGCTGCGCTGGAGCTGAACAACGTGTTCGCCGCCGCGCAGGCCGCCGCCGATGACTATCTGCACTCGGTGCAGGCCAACCTTGCAGACACCGACGCCGCCGCTGCCAACACCCTTTCGCAGGCGCGCAGCGAGGCCAAACGCATTCTGGAGCAGGCACAGGCAGACGCCGACAGCCTGAAGGCGCAGACCCGGCAGGAATGCAGCGCCATGGTAGAGCAGGCCGAGCAGGAGGTGCAGCAGCGCTGGCAGACATTTGACCGCAAGGCCAACGCGCTGCTGGACCAGTACCGCAGCGCCGACAGTCAGCCTTCGGAGGAAACATGAAAAAACGCGATATCCGGTTTGCTTCCATCCCCTCCACCGAGGAAGTAGCCGCAGAACGTGAACGTCTTGCGTACCAGAACCGCTACCAGCGGGTGCTGCGCAGTACGGTCTATATATTGGTGGTGGTGGCCGCAGCGGCCGTGCTGCTGGCTACGCTGTTTTTACCGGTGCTTCAGGTTTCCGGCGACAGTATGAACCCTACATTAAAGGATAAGGACATTATCCTGTTGGTAAAATCCAACCACATTGAAAACGGTGAGTTATGCGGCTTTTACTGGCAGAACAAGCTTTTGCTCAAGCGCATCATCGGGCAGCCCGGTGATGTGATCGATATGGACGTAAACGGCGTGGTCTCGGTAAACGGCGAGGTGCTGGACGAGCCCTATGTGGACGCGCTGACCGTGGGCGAATGCGACATCCGGTTCCCCTATCAGGTGCCGGAAAACCGCTACTTCGTGCTGGGCGACCACCGCTCCACATCCATCGACAGCCGCAGCAGCGTGATAGGCTGCGTGGAAAAAAGTCAGATCATTGGCAGGGTGTTTTTAAGGGTATGGCCCCTGTCCAGTTTCTCGTTGATCCATTGAGCCCGGGAGGAGGTACTCTAAGTTATGAACGACATCCTTAAAACCTACAAGGAGCAGTTCCGCGAAAACCGGCACACGCTGCGGCGCTACACCGCATTTGTGCTGGCGCTTGCCATGATCACCACCCTGTTCGTCAACTGGCAGCTGCACGGCGTTGGCATCTCTATGACCGCGCAGTACCAGTGCGGCGAGGTGGAGCACGCCCACACGGCGGATTGCTACGACAAGGTGCTGATCTGCGGCTACACGGAAGGCCAGCTTGAAAATGCGGACGAAGTTGCCGCTGCCGAAGCTGCCGCCGCCAGTGCTGCCCAGAGCAGCGCCGAGGAAGAGATCATGCCGCTGGAGCTGGAGCCGCAGATCGAGTTTGTGCCCCACGAGCACACCGATGACTGCTACACCGAAGTGCAGACCCTGACCTGCATGGAGGAAGAGCACGTCCACGATGATGACTGCTACGACCCCGAGGACGGCACCCTGATCTGTGAAAAATTTGAGCATACCCACGATGAAAGCTGCTACACCACCGAGTACGAGCTGACCTGCGGCCTGGAAGAGGGCGAGCTTGTGGAGCAGGTGGTAGAGCCCACCCAGACCGCCGAGCTGGTGGCCATGGCGGTGGCAGAGCCTGTGGCGCTGGAGCCGGTGGTGGACACTGTGGAGCCCATCTACCACCACCACACCGACGCCTGCTACGAGGAAGTGCTGGTGTGCCCCCTGCCGGAGCATCACCACACCGTAAGCTGCCTGAGCGATACCTCTGCCGACCTTGAGACCCCCGAGGAGTGGCAGGCCGCCAACGCCGATGCCGTGATCACCGGCGAGTGGAACGAGGATCTGCTCAGCGTGGCAAAGACCCAGTTGGGCTACGAGCAGAGCGAGAAAAACTTCGAGATCGACCCGGCGGACGGCGTGACCCTGCGCTACTACTCCCGCTACGGTCAGTCCTACGGCAATGCCTACGGCGAGTGGGACGTGATGTTCCTTGCCTACTGCCTGAAGTACGCCGAGATTCCCCAAAGCGCCATCCCGCAGGAGGCCAGCGTGCTTGCCCTGCGCAGCTCCATGAGCGGCATGGACTGGCTGCTGGAAGAGGACGGCAGCGCCGCCCAGCCCGGCGACATCGTTATTTATAATAAGTACGTCACCCGCACCGTGGCTGTGGACAGCAGCGCCGACAGTGCAGAGCCGGATCTGGACGACCTGTTCAGCGTGGATGCAGAGTTTGAAAACAGCGCAGAGCTTGAGGACTCCGGCGTTTCTGCGCTGGATGCAGCCCCCAGTGCTGACGACAGCACCGGCGCACAGGATACCGCAGCCACCTCCGGCACGCAGGACACTGTGCTTACCCCCGAGCCCGTTGACCCGCAGACGGAGCAGCCCGCCGAAAAGCCGGTGGACAGCGCTGACACCGCTGCACCCAGCACCGTGACCTCCGTGTCCGGCGCGGACACCCTTGCCCCCAGCGTGGTATCCCCCGCTGCTGAGCCGCAGACCACCACCGTGACCGACGCTTTGCCCGTGGAGACCGTGGGCATCGTGAGCAGTGTGGACAGCGACGCCGACACGCTGACCGTTATTTCCGGCGACGTGGACGGCAAGGTGGCTGAGGTAACACTGTTCAACACCGAGGTGGAAAACGTTATTTCTGTGGCGTATGCGCAGATAGAGCTGAGCGAAGGCGATTCCGATTCGGACGATGACACCGCTTCTGATATTATTGAAACCGACCCGGTGTTCTCCTGCTCCGTTACTACCGTATACGAAACTGCATCCGCATCTGCGGTGCGTCCTTCCCGTTCCCGCGCTGCAAGGTACGCTGCACCCTCCACCTATGCCGTAACTGCCGTGTCTGCTACTCCTGTTGATATGGGCACTCATATCACGAACGTTTCTGTTCAGGTTCCCAACTCCACGGATGGCAGCGGCGTTGTAACCTCTTGGAAAGATGCAAACGGCATTGTGCGTCCCGGTCAGACCGTTAAGGTGCAGTTGAATTACAGCTTTAATGAGAATGAAATCACCGCAGACAACCGCGTCGCAACCTACAAGTTCCCCAACGGTATTACGCTGTTGGACAGTGTTTCAGACTCCGGCAATATCACTTGGCGTGACAGTACTGGTAAAGACGTTGTCGTTGGCACCTACAATATTGTTGGTGACACCGTCACGTTTACTTACAACGAAACATTTGCCGACGGCAAAGCCTTTGACGGTGACTTTGAGTTTAAGGCTTCTGCTTCCTCTGATTCCTCCATGGAAAACCAAAAAATCAATTTTGGTGGTACGACCGGTTCTGTTACCATCAAAAAAGAGGATCTGATCTCCGACCTGTCTCTTTCCAAGAATGTGCAGAAGGATGCAAGCGGTAAAGAGCTGATCAAATACGATTCGACGGCGAAAACGCTTGATATCGCCTATGAAGTGGTTGCAAAAACCACAAACGGCACCGGTGATACCGTAAATCTTACCGATTTCTTTGATACCGTAAATTCTTCTCTTCCCAGCAACGCTACCTATCGGCAAGATACGATCAAACTGATAAAGATTGCTGCGGATGGCACCGAAAAGGATGTCACAACGGACTATCAAAGCAAACTTACCGTAGGCACTGAGCTCAAATACGATGCTCTGCCCGAACTGAAAGCCGGTGAGCAATACGTTCTGCGGTATCACGCCACCATTCCTGTTAATGATGATTACACCTATAAAGCCATCAATAAGGTAAAGGCTGAGTTCGACGGCAAAGACAGTTCCACGAGCAAGGAGGTCAAAAACACCGAGCCGCGTCTTACCAAGAGCGGCAACTATGACGCCAATAGCCGCATCATCACTTGGACAGTCACAATCAAGAACCCCTATGGGGAAGATCTCCGCGGCAAAAAATTTACCGATCTTCTGCCTGCCGGGCTGGAGGTCGTAAATAACGTTGAGATCACACGCGGCTACTGGAGCGACGACATTAAGCCTGTCTCTGCCGAGGATTTCAAGAAGGCTGGGTGTAGTTACACCTTCCCGACAGATAAATCGGAAACCGCAGCATTCTACACGATCAAAATCCAGACGAAAGTCCCTGACGGCACCGCAGTCGGTACTACCTATACAAATACGGCTGATTTTGATGGCAACAGCGCTTCCGGTGAAGTTACAGTGACCGACCGCAGCTCCTATCTGAGCAAGAGCCTGTCGACGGCGGAGGACTTGGAAACCGGCAAGAAAAAGCTGACTTGGCAAACCTCGGTCTCCATCCCTACCGGTTGGAACAAGATCACCCTTACGGATACGATTCACGATGCCGAGGTAGAAGGCATTGAGCAGGATGGCACACACTATGCGGTCTTGTCCGAGTTGAGGGATGAGATCAAAGCGAACTTGTACCTGACCCTGTTCAATTCCTCCGAAACCGTCACAATGGCTAATGCGTCTGAGCATCATGTCACGTTTACCGTCACCTATTATGACGAACATGGTAATACGATTACTAACAATGATGCCCATGTAGCCAAGTTTACCATCACCGCCAATCTGGCCGATGGCCAAACGCTGGATGCCACCAGCATGGTGCTGAGCAGCTACCATACCGTTGCCGATATCAGTAATGCAGGCATAGAAGAGCCGTGGCTGTTTGTAAACAATGCTGCCTCCGGTGATAAGACCTCCGATGCCAGCTACACCTATAAAAAGCCCAAGGAAGCAAAGCTTGAAAAGCTGGTCTATGAATACGGCAATTTCAATAACGCTGGCAGCAAGATCAGTGAGCTGGATTATACCAGCAACGGTGGTAAAATCTACTATGAGCTCACCATTCCCACATCACTTACTTGTAAAGATCCGCTGACCACAAAAGATTTGGTCATTACCGATACCCTGCCGGCTGGTGTTACCTTTGACATAAGTAGTGTCACGGTTGGAGCCAACGAGTACAAAGCTGACGGTTCTGTGAATCATCAAGCTTGGTTTGCTAACACAATTTATGGTTCTGGCGGCAGGTCAAACTATGATATTTCGGCAACCAAAAACTTTAGTGCATCAAAAACTCATATTGGCGCAACCGACACCGACCGTACGATCACGTTTACGATCAATAGCGGCTACAACGTTTCTGATAAACCGCAGGTTTTCTATATCCGCTACTCGGTCAGCGTTGCGGAGGACGCATCTTGGGACGATCTTCGTACGGAAAACAAGTACCGCAACAGCGCAGAATGGAACGGCGATAAGGCAGAAACGGAAACCACCGTCAAGCGCAGCTACGAAAAGCTTTATAAGACCGGCACTGTCGTCACCGAGGATCCCGATGCCAGCGGCAAGCCAACTGCTACCAAGAAGATCAACTACAGCGTTGTTATCAACCCCACCGGCGATAAGCTGCTGACCACCAGCAATACCACCCTGACCCTGACGGATACGCTTAGCTTTGAGCCCTCTGACAACACCTCCGCTGATCTGGATCTAAGTTCGATCCATCTGTATGGTGTGACCCTTGATACTACCACCGGCAACCTTGTTGCAGACCATACAAATGAGATCGGTCATGACCGGTTTACGGCAACCTACGACAGCCCCAACCACACCATGACCGTCACCGTCCCGGATGAACTGGCTTGTGTACTGGAATACACCTATCAGATTTCTTACCCTTCCTCTACGGAGGTAACAGTTAAAAACCATGCAAACCTCTCCAGTCTGGTGGAGAAATGGGTCGATACTCATGTTGTGAATTATGATTCTTCGGCTACCGTCCGGTTCAGCAAGTTTGACCTGAACAAGGTGGATTCCAACGATTATCTGGTCACACTTCCCGGTGCAACCTTCCAGCTTGCAAAGTGGAATAAAACAGCAGGTACGTTTGAAGAGGTTTGCACGCTGAAAACAAACGCTTCCGGTCAGATCAATTTCGGTCTGCTGGATTCTTCTGCAACAGCGGAGATCCCCACTATGAGCAGTGCCCAGCTGCTTTGCAGTACGCTCTACCGTATTGTAGAGACGGATGCCCCCACCGGCTATGCGCTTAGCAAGAGCCCGATCTACCTGCTGTGGGGTGCATTTTCCAACACAAAGCGAGCTGACGCGTTTAATGCTGCTACCGGTGAATCTTATATCCATGATGCTTCGGAGTACGATAAATTGCTTAACTGCAACGATGTGACCTACCTTGCCCGTGGTGATATCAGTGCTGTATATGTGCCCAACACCGCTAACAGCATTACGGTTGCCAAGCATTGGCTGGATACGGACGGCAAAACAGAGCTTGCTCCGAACAAGGTCAACTCCACCTACACCGCAACCGTAGAGCTGCGGCGCAAGAGTTACCAGTATGGCAGCCAAAAGTCTGATGATTTGGTTAAGACCGTCACCTTGGATAATTCCAACAACTGGAGCTATAGCTGGAACAATCTTCCTTTGACTGATCCCGCTGACAGCAGTATCACCTACAAGTACTACGTTAAGGAAACAGCTTGTTCCGGTACGTTTAAATACGACCTGAACAACACCGGCATCACCGGCGGCACCATCCTGCTTTACAATCAGGTGCCCGAGGATGCTAACTACGAACTTCCCTCTACCGGCGGGTCCGGTACACTCCCGTACACAGCCGTGGGCGGCACAATGATGCTGTCTGCGCTGGCATATAGCTTTATCCACCGCAAGCGCAGACGCGAAGGGAGGGCAGATGACTAAACTGCACTTCCCTGCCGGACGCCCGGAGCTTAAACCCCGCCCGCCCAGCGCAAAGTTTACGCGATAGTCCGAACAAAACTACACCCCTCCCCCCCCCCTGTGCAAAATGCAGGGGGCGGCAAGGGGCAGAAAAAAGAAAGGGGCTTTTTCCATGAAAAAAGCAATGAAGAAACTCATGGCTGCGCTGCTGGCAGTTGCTATGGTTTGCGCCATGGCGATCCCGGCGTTTGCAGATGGCAGCAGCTCTACCAGCACTGCTGCTGTTACCCGGTACACGATTACCGCACCTAAAAACGGTCACACCTACGAGATCTACCAGATCTTTACCGGTGATTATGATGCATCCCAACCGTCCATGCTCGCCAACATCAAGTGGGGCAAAAACGGCACTGGTACGGCTGGTGATGCTGTTGAGCAGACTGTTCTGGACGCACTTTCCAAGGTTGCTTCCTACACAAGCGACAATGATAAGCTTACCGTTATCGAAAAATATATTGATTTGAGCACCGCTCCTCTAGTGACTATTACAAATGGCGGTACTGCTAATGATGTTGTTGGCGGTTACTACCTGATCAAGGACCAGGATGGTACTGTGCCTTCCTCTGAGACTTATACTCCTTACATCGTTTCCGTTGTTTGCGATATTACCATCAAGCCGAAGAGCAATGAGGTTCCTAAATTTACCAAAAAGCTGAAGGACACCAACGATACTACCGGCGCTATTTCCGGCTGGCAGGATTCTGCCGACTATGATATCGGCGATGACATCCCCTTCCGCCTGCAGGGCACTGTTTCCAAGGACATTGATTCCTATAAGACGTATTACTACGCTTTCCACGATGTGGAAGAAGCCGGTCTAACCTTTGACCCCGACTCTGTGGAAGTTTTTGTTGGCGATGAAGTGACCGGTACGAAGATTACTACTGGTTATACTGTCGATACCAGCCCGGCCGATGGCTGCACCTTTGAGATCGTATTTGATGATCTGAAAAAAGTTTCCGGTGTTACTGCTAATTCTATCATTACCGTTACCTACAAGTCTCAGCTGAACGGGAACGCTGTTCTGGGCGAACACGGCAACGTCAACAAGGCACAGTTGGAGTACTCCAACAACCCGCGCGGTGACGGCAAGGGCGAAACTCCTTGGGATAACGTCATCGTCTTTACCTATAAGGTGGTTGTGAACAAGATCGATCAGGCTGGTGATCCTCTGGAAGGTGCACAGTTCACTCTGACCAAAAAGACCAAGAACGGCACGGATGTTGTCAAGACTATGGACGTTAACACTACCTTGACTCAGTTTACGCTGTCCGGTCTGGATGACGGCGAGTACACGCTGACCGAGACTGTAACCCCCGCCCACTATAACACCATCAGCCCCATCACCTTTACTGTCACCGCTGATCATAAAATTGATTGGGATTCTATTTCCACTCGTGATAATGTTCTGACCTCTTTGAGCGGCAACAAGGTGATTGGTGAGATCACCTTTGATGTTGATAAAACCGCTGGCTCTCTGTCTACGAATGTCGTCAATAATATCGGCACTACCCTGCCCGGCACCGGCGGCATCGGCACCACCATCTTCTACGTGATCGGCGGCGGCCTGATGGTTGCAGCAGCTATCCTGCTCATCACCAAAAAGCGCATGGAGAACCGCTAACTTCTCCTTTTCCCCAGCACAGAGCGGGGCTGCAAAGCCCCCTGCTCTGGTCCTGAAACTATAACGTTAGGGAGTAGCCCATGAAAAAGAACAAAAGCACCATTATACTGATCCTCGTCTTTTTCGTGGGTCTATCCGTGATGTTATACCCCACCATCAGCGATTATGTCAACCAGCGCAACCAGTCCCGCGCGGTGGCAAGCTACGCGCAGGACGTGGACAACATGACCGATGCGGATTACAGCGGATACTTTGACGCCGCCGATGCCTTTAACGCACAGGTAGCCGCCAACGAGTACGCGCTCTACCGCCCGGATCAGCTTACCGGCTACGCCGACACGCTGGATATTACCGGCACGGGCATTATGGGTTACATCACCATCGCCAAAATAGGCGTGGAGCTGCCCATCTACCACGGCACCAGCGACAGCGTATTGCAGATCGCCGCAGGCCATTTGGAGGGCACCAGCCTGCCGGTGGGCGGCGCGTCCACCCACGCGGTCATCTCGGCGCACCGCGGCCTGCCCAGCGCAAAGCTGTTTACCAACCTTGACCAGCTGGAAGTGGGCGATACCTTTACCATCACCGTGCTGGATCGGGTGCTCACCTACGAGGTGGACAAAATTTCCATCGTGCTGCCCACCGAGACCGACGAGCTGAAGATCGCCGAAGGCAAGGATTACGTCACCCTGATGACCTGCACCCCCTACGGCATCAACACCCACCGCCTGCTGGTACGCGGCCACCGCGTGGAGACCCCGGATCAGTACAAGCACATCCGTGTTACTGCCGAAGCGCTCAAAATAGAGCCTATCATCGTTGCGCCCGTCATGGCGCTGCCCATGCTGCTGATCCTGCTGATCGGTATGCTGCTTTCCACACGCAAACGCAAGAAAACAAGAGGTGAAGAACATGAAAAGCATTGATCTGCGTCATCGTCTGGCAGCTGTGCTGCTGGCTGTGTGCCTTGTGGTATGCTGCGCCCTGCCGGCGTTTGCCACCAGTGCCAGCCTTGTGTCCGGGCGGCTGGGCTCGCTCCACGTCCGTCTGTACGACACCCACAACGATGTGCCCCTGCGCGGCGGCGAGCTGACCTTGTATCAGGTTGCCGCCGTCAAGCGCACCGGCGGCAACCTGTCCTACGCCTATACCGGCGATTTTACGGGCTGCGGTGTCGTGCTGGGCGATCTTTCCGACAGCACGCTGGCTGACCAGCTGGCAAAGTATCTGCCCACTGTGCCCGCCGTTGCCGCCCAGCAGAACGTTGACGAGGAAGGCTACGCCGACTTTACCAAGCTGCCGCAGGGGCTGTATCTGGTCATGCAGACCGAGGCTTCCCACGGCTACGAAGCCATCAAGCCCTTCCTTGTGTCCATTCCCCTGCCGGATGGCGACAGCTGGATCTACGATGTGGACGCCACCCCCAAGGTAGGCGCTACCATCCCGGATACGCCGGAGACCCCGCCGGACACCCCCGAAACGCCCCCAGACACCCCTGACACTCCCCCGGATACGCCGGACACCCCCGATCTTCCGGAGCAGCCGGACACCCCGGATACGCCGGTGAGCCCCGGCACACCGGATAACCCGGTAAGTCCCGACAGCCCGGACAACCCCGTAAGCCCCGAAAACCCGGATAACCCGGTCTCCCCTTCCAACCCGGATAAGCCCGTTCTGCCCCAGACTGGTCAGTTGAACTGGCCCGTGCCGGTGCTGGCCTGCAGCGGTGTGCTGCTGTTTGCCGTCGGCTGGGTTCTGAACCGTCAGGGCAAAAAGGAACACTGAACCCTACTCCCTTCCAGCACGGCGCGCCGTGCCCTCTCCCCCGCAAGGGGGAGTTTTTTTGTTGGGGGAAAACTCCCCCAGTCTCGCGTTCGCTCGACAGCCCCCTCTGAGATGGGGCCTTTGGCATAGCGGCAGACATTCTGACTTAAATGCAAAGTATCCGGTTTCGCCAGAGGCTCCCTCCCCGAGGGAGCTGGCAAACCCGCAGGGTTTGACTGAGGGAGTTACACACGCAAAAAAGCCGCTGTACGTTCTGTACAGCGGCTTTTATTTTATGCAGTCTGTATTAGGTTTTTACTGCTGCTGAGCAGCCTTTTTGGCTTCCAGTGCCAGAATGGCATCGCGGCGGCTCAGGTTGATGCGGCCCTGCTGGTCGATGTCGGTCACCTTGACCACGATGGCATCGCCCACGGCAACCACGTCCTCTACCCGCTCCACGCGCTTGGTGTCCAGCTTGGAGATGTGCACAAGGCCTTCCTTGCCCGGAGCGATCTCCACAAAGGCACCAAAGTTCATCAGGCGGGTCACCTTGCCCTTGTAGATGGCACCGATCTCGGGATCCTCCACAATGGTCTTGATGGTAAAGATGGCGCGCTTTGCGTCCTCCTGATCCACGGCGGAGACGAACACATGGCCGTCCTCCTGCACGTCGATCTTGCAGTTGCAGGTGGCGCAGATGTCCTGAATGACCTTGCCGCCCTTACCGATGACGTCCTTGATCTTGTCGGTGGGGATCATCATGCTGAACATCTTGGGTGCCCAGCGGCTCAGCTCCTGACGGGGCTGGGCGATCACGGGCTTGATGATCTCGTCCAGAATATACAGCCGACCCTTGCGGCACTTCTCGAAGGCCTCGGCAATGATGTCGTAGGTCAGGCCGTCGATCTTGATGTCCATCTGGATGGCGGTAATGCCCTTGCGGGTGCCGCCGACCTTAAAGTCCATATCGCCGTGGAAGTCCTCCACGCCCTGAATGTCCAGCATGGTCATCCAGCGCTCGCCCTCGGTGATCAGGCCGCAGGAAATGCCCGCAACCGGAGCCTTGATGGGCACGCCTGCGTCCATCAGTGCCAGCGTAGAGCCGCAGATGGAAGCCTGAGAGGTGGAGCCGTTAGAGCTGAGCACCTCGGACACGCAGCGGATGGTGTAAGGGAACTCCTCCAGAGAAGGCAGCACCGGCACCAGAGCACGCTCAGCCAGTGCACCGTGACCGATCTCGCGGCGGCCGGGGCTGCGCGGTGCGCGTGCCTCGCCCACGGAATACGGCGGGAAGTTATAGTGGTGGATATAGCGCTTGGTCTGCTCGTCGGTCAGATCGTCCATCAGCTGGTTGTCCTTGGTGCCGCCCAGGGTGCAGGTGGTCAGCACCTGGGTCTGGCCGCGGGTGAACATACCGGAGCCGTGGACCCGGGGCAGGATGCCCACTTCGGCAGCCAGCGGGCGGATCTCGTTGATGCCGCGGCCATCCACGCGCTTGCCCTCATCCAGCAGCCAACGGCGGACAACGTACTTCTGCATCTTGTAGCTGACAAGGTCGAGGTCTGCGTCAGACAGATCGGGGTACTCCTCAGCGATCTTGTCCATGATGGGCAGCAGAGCAGCATCCCGCACATTCTTGTCGTCGGTATCCATGGCGGCCTTGAAGTCGTCCAGATACTTGTTCTGGATGGCGTGGAACACGTCCATATCCAGACCCACCACCTGGAAATCGATCTTCGGCTTGCCGCGCTCTGCAACGATGCCGTTGATGAAGGTGATGATCTTCTTGATCTCCACGTGAGCGGCCTTGATGGCGTTCAGCATGGTGTCCTCGTCCACCTCGTTGGCACCGGCCTCGATCATGACGATCTTATCCATGGTGGCGGCAACGGTCAGGGCAAGGTCGCTCACCTTGCGCTGTTCCTGCGTGGGGTTCAGCACGATCTCGCCGTCCACCAGACCCACCTGCACGCCGCCGATGGGGCCGTTCCACGGGATGTCGGACACGGCAGTGACCAGAGAAGCACCGATCATACCGGCGATCTCAGGGCTGCAGTCGGGGTCCAGACTCATGACGGTCATGGTGATGCACACGTCGTTGCGCATTTCCTTGGGGAACAGCGGGCGCATGGGGCGGTCCACCACGCGGCTGGTCAGGATGGCGCGCTCACCGGGGCGGCCTTCACGGCGCATAAAGCTGCCGGGGATGCGGCCTGCGGCGTAGAGCTTTTCCTCATACTCCACGTTCAGGGGGAAGAAATCCACGCCCTCGCGGGGCTTGGGGCTCATGACCACGTTGCACATCACGCAGGTCTCACCGTAGCGGATCAGCGCACTGGCGTTGGACAGACCGCACATTTTGCCCATTTCTACCTTGAACGGGCGGCCTGCCAGCATGGTCTCGTAGACCTTGTAGTTCTCAAAGGTCTCTCTGCGGGAACCAAATTCAATTGCCATTGTTTTTGCCTCCTTGTTTTTTCGGATTTTTTCTATCCAAAAGGCGGTGGCACGCGCATCATAGCAATAAATCCAGCGTCCGTGCCGTTCACATCCGGTTTTGTTTGAGATATTTTTCCCCCCCCCCCACCGGGGGAATGTCTCTGCCGTTGATGTGAGCCGTCCGCGCCATGAAAAAGCATTCGGGGCACAGGCGTTCGATTTACTGCTGCAATACGCAGCCGCTGCCATTTGTATACAAAAGCAAAAGGCAGGCACCTTTGCGGTACCTGCCCTCTGTTTAAATTACTTACGCAGACCCAGAGTTGCGATCAGAGCACGGTAACGCTCGATGTCCTTCTTCTGGAGATAAGCCAGCAGATTGCGGCGACGGCCAACCATCTTCAGCAGACCGCGGCGGCTGTGGTGATCGTTAGGGTTCTTCTTCAGGTGCTCGTTCAGCTCGTTGATGTGAGCGGTCAGCAGAGCGACCTGAACCTCGGGGGAGCCAGTGTCCTTCTCGGTCAGAGCGACTTTGGCCATAACTTCCTGCTTGTTCATAGTTACATACCTCTTTATAAAATTTTATGTGCCAATGGAACAGCGGCGGGAAACGGCATTCCCAAAAAGCGGGCATACTCCCAGCCCCGTACCACGGTAACAGATACAGTATACCAGAACCCTGTGCAAAATGCAAGGATATTTTTTGCATCCTGCCTTTATTTTTTTACGTACTGGTGCCAGTACAGCTGTACCTCCGGCAGCTTCTTTTTGCGCAGCAGAACTGCGGTGGGGATCAGATACAGCAGCACCGAAAGCAGCATGGATGCATCGTAGCCGCTCACCGCATCGGCCACGGTAGTGGTGCCGTACAGCCCACCGATGAGCATGGACGAAATATCCATGGCACCATGCAGGAATACCGTCACCCACAAATTGCCGGTGCGGAAGTAGATCGCCGCAAAAAGAGTGCCCAGCGATGCTGCAAACACGCACTGCATCAGCACACCGAAGGGTGCCGAACTGAGGATATTGGTCAGGTGCGCCGCACCAAACAGCACACCGGACAAAAGGCAGGCCTTCCACACACCGGCGCGGCTGGTGCCAAAGTGCTCCAGCAGGGTCTGGGCAATGACACCGCGGAAGATGAATTCCTCGGCCACACCCACCATGGCCATGCTGACAAGGAAGGTGCAGATGCGTGCCGCAGGCTGCAGCACGCCGTTCTCCGGCCGGCCCAGCACCAGCGACCCAAAGGCATTGTAGCCAATGAACACCAGCGGGTACATGCCCACCAGCAGGCCATTGAAAAAGCCGCTGCCGCGGCGGCGCAGCAGCCCAGCACGGTCTGTCCGTACCAGAAACAGCACTGCCACCATGGCCCCCACCAGCTCCTGCAGAGTGCTGTAGAGGTATGTATCAATGGACGCAAAATCCGTCCGAAAAAGAACCAATGCAATGGTAAAGACAAGATCTGTTACGAACAGGCTTGCCAGAAAGACCACTTCTGCCAGAACGCAGAATAAGATTGGGTGCGCTTTGCGCAGTCGTTTGAGCATGGGATACCCTCCTGAATCGTTGATGGTACTATTCTAGCACACTTTATCTTAAAACGATATAGCACGCGCAAAAAAGGCAGTTTTCCCTTCTGCTGTGCCGCAAAGCGTTCACTTTTTCAAAACAAAGATCTGTTCAAACTCCTGCGTTGCCAGCAGCGAAACATCCTCATAGCCGCCCTGTCGGGCAACGTTCCACGCAGTTTCCATGTTCTGGGCCGTGATCTGCTCCACCTGTTCTGCCGTCACGAACTGCCACAGCCCCCGGCCTCCAATGAACAGCACCAGCGTATCATTTTCGCCGGTGTTATACTGCACCAGCAGCTCACTGGAATCGTCCGGCACCACACAGACCTCCTGAAATTTGAGAAGCTCCTGCACGCCGGAAGTGAAACTGCCAAGGTCTCCGGTAATATCCACGCAGGCGGCCTGACTGTATTGTTCCAGTTCTTTGTCTATCTTATAAGTACCGCTGTACATGCGCTCCGGCTCGATCACAAATGCAAGCACGACCATTGCAAGGCACACGATCTGCAGAATGCGCTTTCTGGTGCCTGCACGCAGCGTATCCAGAATGGAGAAAAGGCCGCAGCCACAAAACAGCGCTTCCAGCGGCTGCAGATGGTACACATACCGCAGCGACTTATACGGCGAGATCACCGCGATAACCAGAAATGCAGCAAGCGCCGGGACCGTGATCAGCTTGACATCCCCGGGGATCAGCGTAGTGCCGCGCAACTTGCCCGGCAGCCAGCGCTGCCCCAGCTTCGTCAGGATCAGCACGGCCATAATGCCTGCGCCTACAGCAAAGCCGACAATGCTCCAGCCGATCAGCTCCAGCGGGCCTTTGGGGTACTGCGCCAGATCAAAAAGATTGCGCGTTGTAGCATCCAGTGAGTTCGTATTCTGCGAGTGCAGCTGTGCATACCAGCACGGAAAGGTGAGCAGCATTCCGCCAACGCCCGCAAGTGCCGGAAGCGAAAATGCAGCAGCATTTTTCCATTCGCGCCGGAACATCAGGTAAAGGTCATATGCTGCGCACAGCAGGAAGGCATAGACCACAAAGAAATACTGGGTCATCATGCCAAGATAGATGGTTACACCGATCAGAAGATATTTGGGCACAGACGGCCTGCGAAGAGACTTTGCCACCAGCAGCGCAAGCAGGATTGTCAGCAAGGTCATGAGCATATACATGCGCACCATCGTCACATTCGAGATCATTTCACGGTTGAACGCATACAATGCACAGACGAACAATGCTTTTTTCCAGTCTGCAAACAGCTCCATGCCCAGCGCATACAGCGCTGCCAGCGTGCCGCCCAGCAGCACAAAATTCATCCCCAGACCCGTCCATTTTGTAAAGCTGCCCGGGAACAGCGAGCATACTGTATTCAACAGAAAATAAAACAGCGGCGGATGAATGTCCTGCGTCTGATTATAGTAGACCGACGCATAGTTGAAGCGATCATTTTTCTGAACCGAAATATAATTCACAAAATCCTGTTGTTCAAAAACTGCTTCCGGGAGATTTCCATCAAACGAATGCTCACCATTATAATACCAATTCAAAAACGGCGCATAGCTGCTGTTTGCAAGGCCGTAGGAGTAGATCTCATCCAGAAAGAACCCCTCTTTCCGCACAGCCCACCAGCCGCAAAGGCAGATCAGAACGATCACAAAAAGCGCGACCGCCCGTTTTTTCTTTTTTATTTCCTGCATGGTTTCTGTTTTTCCTCGCTTTTTTGTCCGTTCTGCAGCCAAATATGGCTTTGCTTTTCCAGTATATCATATTTAGAACACAAGTCAAAACTTTTCGGGTTGCAGATCCCGCTGCTCCTAGCAGCATGCACCCTGTTAGACATTCCTAGCCGGTGGAACCCGTAACATCATCTGATCTCCGCCGCCCAACGGGTTGCGTTTGCTGATTTTTCCGCAGCCCCTTGACAGGGCTTTGAAAAATCAGAACGCGGCCCCAACAGCTCCTCCCTGTCTCTGCCGCAGGCAGCGGTCGTCGCTGTTGCAAATCCCGCGCGGAGACAAAAAAGAACCAGTACACGAATGTGTACTGGTTCTTTTTGGTCGGAGCAGCGGGATTTGAACCCACGGCCTCCTCGTCCCGAACGAGGCGCGCTACCAACTGCGCTATGCCCCGAAAATACCGCAGCCAGTTGAGACTGCGGTTTTCTTGGTTGGGGATGAGAGAATCGAACTCCCACAAGTAGAGTCAGAGTCTACCGCACTACCACTATGCAAATCCCCATTATTCAGTTCGTCTGCCGCGCCGTGCGCTGCTGACAAGGAATATTATACTCAAAAGGCCCGCGCTTGTCAACCATTTTTTTATTTTTTCTGCAAAAGTTTTCCCGCTGTTCTCCTGCCCGCAGAAATGCACCGTGGAAGCGTGTAAATTTTCTGCGCTTCTCTTGACAGCAGCCCCCATCCGGAATAATCTTATACTATAAACAGGTAGGTCTCCGGGCAGACTGACTTTGAAAGGCAGAACGCACGGCGCTGAATACCAAATGAAAGAGGGCTTTTGAATGAAAAAACGTGTTGGAATCCTGACCTCCGGCGGCGACTGTCCGGGTCTGAACGCCACCATCCGCGGCGTAGCAAAAGCACTGTATGCCCGCATGGGCGATAACGTGGAGATCGTTGGCATCCTGAACGGATACAGCGGCCTGATCAACGGCGACTACAAGGAGATGTGCGAGGACGATTTCCGCGGCATCCTGACGCTGGGCGGCACCATTCTGGGCACCAAGCGCACCCCCTTTAAAATGATGCGTGTGGTGGAGGACGACAACATTGATAAAGTTGCCGCCATGAAAAAGACCTACAAGGAAGCCAAGCTGGACTGCCTGCTGTGCCTGGGCGGCAATGGCACCCACAAAACCGCAAACCTGCTCTCGCAGGAGGGTCTGAACATCATCGGCCTGCCCAAGACCATTGATAACGATATCTATGGTACCGACGTAACCTTCGGCTTCCACACCGCCGTGGACATTGCCACCGATGTGATCGACCGCATCCACACCACCGCAGGCAGCCACAGCCGCGTGATGTGCATTGAGATCATGGGCAACAAGGCCGGCTGGCTGACGCTGTACTCCGGCATTGCAGGTGGTGCAGATATTATTCTGCTGCCGGAACAGCCCTATGATATCGACCGTGTGTGTTCTGCCGTGGAACGCCGCGCAAAGAAGGGTTCCAACTTCTCCATCATCGCTGTGGCCGAGGGTGCCATCAACTGCGAGGAAGCCGGCATGAAGCGCAAGGAATGGATGGCAAAGCGCGCCGAGGCAGGCTTTGGCACCACCGCCACCAACCGCATTGCACAGGCCGTGCAGAAAAAAACCGGCATGGAAACCCGTGTGTGCATCCCGGGCCACATGCAGCGCGGCGGCAGCCCCAGCGCCTACGACCGTGTACTGGCCACCCAGTTCGGCAGCTATGCGGCAAAGCTGGTGGAGATCGAGCGCTACGGCGTGACCGTTGCCATGGTGAACCGCCATGTCACCGAGAACCGTCTGGCCGACATTGCAGGCAAGACCCGCAACGTGCCGGAGAACTGCGACCTGCTCACCGTCGCCCGCCGCATGGGCATCAGTCTGGGTTGATTACCATTTGAATGCTCTCCGCTTTGCTCTGAGCATTTTTAGCGGAATAATTATTTTTTATTGGGGATTCCTGAAAATCTGCGGATTTTCAGGAATCCCTTTTTCACCGGAAGGGTCCCAACCGGCAGATGCTTCAAACAAGCTGAATGCCGTTTTCCGCTGCACCCCCTCCGGTGAAAATGTAGATCCCGGCAGACCGCAGTCTGCCGGGATCTGCTCTATTCAGAAATACTGTTTCCGTTGAAGATGGCCAGAGTGCAACGGTGGCCATTCAAAATCATCTGCCGGACAAATCAAAGATCCGTCACATCATGCCGGGTGGGCTGGCCTTTTTCAAAGGCAACCGCGCTTTCCAGCACACCGCGCACCATGCTCTCCACATCCTCGTGGGTGTAGAAAGCCGTGTGGTCGGTCAGGATCACATTGGGCATGCTGCGCAGAGCCGCCAGCTCCGGGTTCGGGATCACATCGCCCATGCGATTATAATAGTACAGGCCGTTCTCATTTTCCAGCACGTCCAGGCCCGCCGCGCCAATCTTGCCGCTTTCCAGCCCGGCGATCAGTGCATCGCTGTCGATCAGCTTGCCGCGGGCGGTGTTGATGATGGTCACGCCCGGCTTCATGCTCTCAATTGCTTTGGTGTCGATGAGATGGTGATTCTCCTCCGTAGCGTTGGTGTGCAGAGTGATGACATCGCTTTCCGCCAGCATGGTCTCCAGCGGCACATACTCGGCGATCTTCTTTACCTCGTCGTTGGGGTACAGGTCGTAGGCCAGCAGGCGGCAGCCAAAGCCGGACAGATGCTGCAGCACCGTGCGGCCAATGCGGCCCGTACCGATCACACCCACAGTGCAGGTGGAAATATCGCGGCCGATTTTTCCCTGCAGGGAGTAGTCCTGCGCTTCGCCGCGCTTGAGGATGTGCCCTGCCTTGCGCAGGCTCATCAGCATGAGCATAATGGCAAAGTTTGCAACGCCGTTTGGCGGGTAGTCCACATTGGCCACCTTCATGCCCAGTTCCCGGGCCGTCTCGCGGTCTACGTGGTCATAGCCGATGGAACGGCAGCAGATGGACTTTACGCCCAGCTCGTGAAACCGCTTGACCATGGGCGCGCTCATATCACAGGGCGTTACCGACACGGCATCATAGCCCTTTGCCAGTTCAGCGTTTTCCAGCGTGGGATACTCCTGCGTAGAGCCAAACTCAACGTCCAGCTGCGGTGCCAGCCGCTGCGCGATGCCCAGCTCATCGTAGGGGCGCAGGGTGTAAAAAAAGACTTTTGTTGCCATAAAACTTCCCTCCCGGCTTATTTTGTACCTATTGTAGCACGTTCTGCACAGATGGATGCATTTTACTGCATGAATTTTGTTCACCTTAAAAATGAGGATTCATCTTTCCATATGAATGCGCGCAAAACAGTTGTAAATTGTCGGAAAAGAGGGTATGATAAAGGAACTGAGAAGTATACATCACTGAAATATAAAAGGAGTGTGCCTTATGCGCGCTTATGAACGGCTTTTGAATTATGTCCGGGTGCATACCACCTCGGACGAAAACTCCGGTACGCACCCTTCCGCTGAACGGGAGTTTGACCTTGCCCGCCAGCTGGTGGATGAGATGAAGGCCCTTGGCATGGAGGATGCCCATGTGGACGAGCACTGCTACGTCTATGGCACCCTGCCTGCCACGCCCGGCTGTGAGGATCAACACGCTCTGGGCCTGATCGCCCACATGGACACTGCCGACGATGCCAGCGGTGAGAATGTGCAGCCCGTTGTGTGGGAAAACTACAACGGCGGCGACGTAACTCTGCCCGCCACCGGCATGGTGATGAAGCCCTCTGTGTTCCCCTTCCTTACTTCCATGAAGGGCGAGACCCTCATCACCTCAGACGGTACCACCCTGCTGGGTGCCGACGATAAGGCCGGTATTGCCGAAATTTTGACCGCTGTTGAGACCATTCAGGAAAAAGGCCTGCCCCACGGCAAGCTGTGTATCGCCTTTACTCCGGATGAAGAGATCGGCGAGGGTGCAGAGCTGTTCGATATTCCGGGCTTCGGTGCCGACTTTGCCTATACGGTGGACGGCGGCGATGCCGGTTCCATTGAGTACGAGAACTTCAACGCCGCTTCCGCCACCGTGACCGTCCGCGGCTTCTCGGTGCACCCGGGCACCGCCAAGGACACCATGATCAACGCTTCCAACGTAGCAATGGAGTTCCACGGTGCTCTGCCCGTCACGGCCCGGCCGGAGACTACCGAGGGCCGTCAGGGCTTCTACCACCTGTGCCAGATGTACGGCGATGTGACCACCGCAAAGCTGGGCTACATCCTGCGCGACCACGATGCCGCAAAGCTACAGTTCAAGAAGGACAACATGCTGGATATTGCCGAATTTTTGAACGGAAAGTACGGTGAAGGCACCGTGACCGTGGAGATCAAGGACAGCTACCGCAACATGCTGGAAAAAATCAAGCCGCATTTCCACTTAGTAGAGACCGCCCGCAAGGCCACCCGCATGGCCGGGCTGGAACCGGAGGAAATTCCGGTGCGCGGCGGCACCGACGGTGCTATGCTGAGCTGGAAAGGCCTGCCCTGCCCCAATCTGGGCACCGGCGGCTTCAATTTCCACGGCGTATGCGAGTGCATCACCGCTGAGCGCATGGACCGCTGCACCGAGATCTTGCTGAACATCATAAAGCTGTACGCAGAGTAAATTTTATTTTTCAATATACAAAAAAGTGGGTGCTATTTTCGGATAGCACCCACTTTTGTTATACTCTGACGCTTATCTCTACGACTCCACTCGTGAAAATGCATTTGGAGCAGCCCTGCGGTTGCGTAGCAATGAAAGCCCCAGTGGGGCTTTCAAGCAGGCGAGCGGTCTGCGTTAGCAGATGGAAGGGATTCGCCCTGACAAGCGTCAGGGCTGCGACAAATGCGAAAAATAAAAATCAAATTCCACTGAACATGCCCAGAGTACAACAACGACGACCGCTGCCTGCGGCAGAAGCAGGGAGGAGTTGTTGGGGCCGCGGCCAGCAAGACACGAATGCCGCTCAAGGCATGAAGTGGATGCTGGGAGCCGCAACTCTAGGAGGGCATTCAAAATCGTTTAACCAACGTTGATATGCCCCACCGGCATGATCTTCCGTTTGTTGTCGTCCGGCTTTGCTGTCAGGCTCATGGCCAGCGACACCGGGCCGACACGGCCCATGAACATGACCAGCATATACAGGATCTTTGCGCCCCGGTTCAGCTGAGCGGTAACGCCCACCGAAAGGCCAACTGTGCCAAAGGCAGAGCAGGACTCGAAAATAGCGTCAATGACCGACACAGCGTCCGAGGTGTTATAGAACACCACCACAGCCGAGCCAACCGCCGCCAGCCCGCCGAGCACGATAATGGTCAAAGCACGATAAACCGTCTTGGACTCGATGTGGTGCTCTGCGATCACACAGTCGTCGCGGCCCTGAGCCACACTGCGGATCGTCAGGATGATGACGGCGAACGTAGTCACCTTCACGCCGCCGCCGGTGGAACCGGGTGCCGCACCAATGAACTGCAGCGCGCTCATCAGCAGTTTGGTGATGGGGCCGCAGGCCGCAAGGTCGATGGTATTCATGCCCGCAGTACGAGTGGACACCGACTGGAACAGTGCCGCCATCAGCTTGCCGGGCACAGAGAGCCCGCCCATGCTGGCAGGATTGTTCCACTCCATCAGCGCGATGAGCGCCGCGCCGCCGAGCCACAGGATCACCGAGAAGCTCAGCACCACCTTGGCCTGCAGGGAAAGCCGGTGCTTTTTGCGGTATTGACCGATCTCCACCCATACCATGAAGCCCAGACCGCCGGAAATGATCATGAACATCACAACGGCCTGAACATAGTAATTGTTCACATAGGGTGCCAGTGAGGAATACTGGCCGAACCGGCCAAACAGATCAAAGCCCGCGTTACAGAAAGCCGAGATGGCCGTGAACACGCTCACCCAGATGCCTTCCAGCCCGAACTGCGGCACAAAGGCGAACAGCAGCAGCACAATGCCAATGCCTTCAAACAGGCCAGCCAGTCCCACCACGATCTTCAGCACGTCCTTGGCCTGCGCATATCCGTCCGCTGAGACGCTTTCTCCCAGCAGCCGCAGATCGCGGAAGCCCATGCGCCGCCGCATAGCCAGCGCGAAGAAGCTGGTGAGGGTGACCAACCCCAGACCACCCACCTGAATGAGCAGCAGGATCACCGCCTGCCCAAAATAGGTGAACTGGGTCCAGGTATCCCGCACGATCAGACCAGTAACGCAGGTAGCGCTTGTGGCGGTGAACATGGCATCCAGTACATCCAGCCGCCCGTGCTTGCTGGCAACAGGCAGGCTGAGCAGAAAGGTGCCCAGCGCGATCACGATGACAAAGCTCGCACAGATGATCTGCGTAGGCGTATACATCCCCTTGCGCTTGCCCGCCGGGCGGTAAAACAGCTTTTTCCCTTTTGCCTTTTCCATAAGTTCCTCCGCACGCGGCAAAGCCTGCCGCGGCTATTTTCATTTCCTCTATAGCATACACCATTTTGCCTTCCGGTTCAACTTGATTTTATCCGCAAAATGCTGTATTATAATAGGGCATTCGTCTCCGTAGCTCAGATGGATAGAGCGCAAGCCTCCTAAGGTTGCGTTACAACGGCCACCTCAAAAAAAACTAAATAAGGGATTG
>ERZ779842.816-NODE-816-length-29866-cov-5.052330_pt1 | contig 29866 bp, 28 predicted proteins | sample MGYA00511095_ERZ779842 | MGnify/ENA primary metagenome ERZ779842 (study PRJEB29588, sample SAMEA2154036) | human gut metagenome | biome: human gut; feature: human-associated habitat; material: faeces | place: Denmark | collected 2008/2010 ... | reverse complement strand
CTTATTTTAAATCAGCGTCCACGCAAATGCTTGAACTGGAAATCGCCTTTTGAAGTTTATTTTGATATATCGTTGCATTTGACTTGACAATTCAAGAGAGAATAAAAACATAAAAGAAAATGTAAAAAACGATATATTTTTGAAACAACAGGTTGAGAGAATAAAGTCGGATTCAGAAAAATTCGCAAATAAAGACATAGCCGCATTGACATATACATCTTTTAAAAAGTTTTATGTTACAGGCAGTCGAAAAGAATATGAATATGAATATTTTTTGCATAGAAGACGATTGAACGACTTTGCAATACTAAATATTTTATATGATGATGAAAAATACCGCTTATGCTTGCAAGATATTATATGGTCAATTCTTGATGAATTTACTTGGGCTTTGCCGGCACATATTCCGCAAAATACCGATATTGAAAATTGTATAACGCATATTGATTTATTTGCGTCTGAAACGGCATTTGCATTGGCTGAAATTTCGCATATATTAAGCGATAAGCTTGATAAAACCATAGTCGAAAGAATTAAATATGAAGTTTACAGACGTGTCTTAAAACCTTATTTATCAGGCAGAAAAAACAGTTGGGATTGTTTAGAGAATAACTGGTCTGCCGTATGTGCCGGAAGTGTCGGAAGTGCGTTTTTATACTTCGGAACTGATGAGGAAATTCAAACAGTCTTACCGCGAATAAAGGAAACTTTGGAATATTATCTAAAAGGTTTTGGTGATGACGGTGCGTGTGTAGAGGGAATAAATTATTGGGCATACGGCTTTGGGTATTTTACATACTTCGCACAGTTATTGTATCAGTACAGTGACGGAAAAGATAATCTTTTCGATAATAAAAAAGTTGAAAATATCGCAGTATTTCCGCAAAAATTATGGTTTAAAAATAATAATACAGTCACATTTTCCGATTGCGGAGATAAGTTTACGCAAAGAAGCGGTTTAATACACTTTTTAAAACAAAAATACAGCCAAATAGCAGTACATGATGATAACTGCTCGCTTGAATTTGACGGTGATGGTTGTTACAGATTTGCTCATCTTATCAGAGATTTTGCATGGCGAAAAAATAACATTAAAGTACAAACAGAATCAGAAAATGGTTTTGATTATTTTAAAAATGCAGGTTGGTATATAAAAAGAACAAGTAATTATGAATTTGCCGCAAAAGCGGGAGATAATAAAGAATCACATAATCATAACGATATAGGCGTATTTTTGTTAAATGTCGGTGGCGATAAAATAGTAACAGACCCTGGCAGAGGCGAATATACGTCGGACTATTTCAGTTCAAAAAGATATAAATATTTTCCGCCGTCGGCATTGGCACACAGTGTGCCTGTAGTAAACGGAATTGTACAGCAAGAAGGTGAAGAATATCGCGGAAATATTGTGAAAGCCACAGAAAATGAACTTATAATAGATTGTAAAGATGCTTACAATGATTGCTCATTAAAAGAATTAACACGAAAATTTGAATTTTATGATGATAAAATTGTTTTAAACGATAAATTCGCATTTGACACAGATAAAAATGATTTTACGGAGCATTTTGTTTTTGATGTTAAACCTACTGAATGTGAAAACGGTTTAAAAATCGGAAATACAGAGATGTGTTACAATGTTTCTGATTTTGAATGTAAAATAAACGAAGTGACATATGCGTCACATTATAATAAGCAAAAAACAGTCTATACAGTTGATTTGAAACATATTGTTAAAACAAAAACGGTTGAAACAAAGTTTGAATTTAACATAAAAAATACTGGAAAGGAGCGAAAATAAATGAATACAAACCTTAAAAGTATTTATCACAAAGTTGATTTGTGTGTTGTAGGCGGCGGACTTGCCGGTATGTGTGCGGCGGTTGCGGCGGCACGTCACGGAATAAAGGTTGCACTTATGCATGACCGCCCTGTATACGGCGGCAATGCGTCAAGCGAAATCAGAATGTGGGTGTGCGGTGCACACGGTAAAAACAACAGAGAAACAGGCATTATTGAAGAAATTGCACTTGAAACCCTTTACAGAAATCCTTACAGACGTTATCCAATGTGGGACGCTATACTGTTTGAACTTATCAATAATGAAAAAAATATAACGCCGATTTTGAATTGTTCATGCAATGATATAGAAATGGACGGTTCAAAAATAAAAAAAGTTATCGGTTGGCAAACCACAACGCAATGTTATCATATAATTGAAGCAAAATTGTTTGCTGATTGTTCGGGTGACAGCATTCTCGCACCTCTTTCGGGTGCAGAATATCGTTGGGGACGTGAAAGCCGAAATGAGTTCGGCGAAAGCATAGCGCCTGAGCAAGCCGATAAGAAAACAATGGGATTATCGTGTCTTATTCAGGCAAGGGAAACAGATAAAAAGCACACATTTATTGCTCCGTCTTGGGCAAGAAAGTTTACGAAAGAAGACTTACCGTATCGTTTGCCTGATATGAATGACCCCGAAGAAAATTTTTGGTATATGGAACTCGGCGGTGAAGGTGACACTATTCACGACACAGAAAAACTTCGTGATGAGCTTATAAGCATCGCATACGGTATATGGGATTTTGTGAAAAACAGTGGTGAATATGACGCGGATAACTGGGAACTTGAATTTGTCGGATTTCTTCCGGGAAAACGTGAAAGTCGCAGATATGTCGGCGATTATATAATGAATCAAAACGATGTCAGAGATGGAGGTCATTTTGATGATATTGCAGCATACGGCGGTTGGACAATGGATGACCACAATCCCGCAGGGATAAACACTAAGGATAAGCCTAATATATTTCATCCTGCACCATCACCGTTTGGAATACCTTACAGATGTTTATATTCGGTTAATATCGAAAATCTTTATTTTGCAGGCAGAAATATCAGTGTTACGCATACTGCAATGAGCGCATCGAGAGTTATGGCTACTTGTGCATTGCTTGGACAAGCGGTCGGAACTGCGTCGGCAATAGCGATAAAAAACAATGCAACACCAAGAGAAATTTCTGAAAAATATATTTGCGAGCTGCAACAAATGCTTATGGATGATGATTGTTGGTTGCCTTACTGCAAAACAAAGATTTCAGAACTTACAAAAAGTGCAACAATTACATCAACAGGCGAAGATGCCGAATTGCTTTTAAACGGTATTGAAAGACATTACGGTGATGATAAAAATTGTTGGAGCGGTAAAATCGGTGATACTGTAACATTTTCATTTGAAAGTGAAAAGGCAATAAATGAAGTTAGATTTGTATTTAACAGCGACCTTAACAGAGAAACAACAGGTGCGGGAAAATATATTCCCGAGAAAATGAATACCTGTAATGTACATAAAAATGCTCCGGCACTTAACGTACCGAAAACTCTTGTTAAAGATATGAAAATAGAAATTAAAGACGCTGATGATAAGTGGCAAGAAATTGACGGGATAAAGGAAAATCATCAACGTCTTGTAAAAATCAAAATCGGAAAAACCACAAAAGCAATTCGTTTTACTTTAATATCAACCAACGGAAACGAAATCGCAGATATTTATTCAATAGATTTGAGATAATATATGGCACGAAAGGAGCTGACAATAATTGAGATTCAGACAGGTACATCTTGATTTTCATACAAGTGAACATATTGAAGATATAGGCAAAAAGTTTGATAAAAAACAATTTCAGACTGCACTGAAAAAAGGACATATAAATTCGATTACACTATTTTCAAAATGTCACCACGGTTGGGCATATCATCCGTCAAAAGCAAACGAAATACATCCTCATTTGGATTTTGATTTACTTGGAGCACAAATACAGGCGGCACACGAGATAGGCGTTAAAACTCCGGTATATTTGTCAGCGGGTCTTGACGAAAAAATGGCACACAGACATCCTGAATGGCTTGTAAGAAATCTTGATGAGTCTACTACTTGGGCAAAAGATTTTACAGAACCGGGATACCATAAAATGTGTATGTCATCTCCGTATTTGGATTACCTTGTAAAGCAAATTGAAGAAGTTTGCAAAAACTATGACGCAGACGGAATATTTCTTGATATAGCTGGTGTTCAGCCGTGTTATTGTCAAAACTGCATTGCGGAACGAGAAGAATTGGGGCTAAATCCGTATGATGAAAATGATGTGCTAAAACACGCAGAAATGGTATATAAACGCTATGCAGAAAAAACGCGTGCGGCAGTTGATAAGTATAAACCGAATTTACCGCTTTTTCATAATGGCGGACATATAAGACAAGGCAGACGTGACCTTGTGAATTGCAACACGCATTTGGAACTTGAAAGCTTGCCGACAGGTGGTTGGGGATATGACCATTTTCCTTTTTCGGCAAGATATTGTCAAGGACTCGGAGTCGATTATCTTGGTATGACAGGGAAATTCCACGGCTCATGGGGCGAATTTGGCGGTTTTAAACATCCTAATGCACTTAGGTTTGAAGTGGCACTTGCCGCCGCAAACGGTGCAAAATGTTCTGTAGGAGATCAACTTTCACCGAGCGGTGAAATGGATATGGTAACATACGACTTGATAGGCTCTGCATATTCAGAATTGGAAGAAAAAGAAGAATGGCTTGATAATGTTGAATCAGTAGCAGATATTGCAATAATCAGTCCTGAGGCATATGTCGGTGATTTGAGTACAGGGCAAATGACAAAAGTCGATGATTCGGGAAGCGGTGTATGCCGGATTATGCTTGAGGGCAAATATTTATTTGATGTTATTGACTTTGAGTCGGATTTAAGTAAATACAAAGTTATAATTTTGCCTGATGTTATCCGCGCTGATACTGATTTTGCAAAACGTTTAAGAGAATTTTGTGATTGCGGAGGAAAAGTTCTTGCAACAGGTAAATCTGCACTGTATGAAAACAGCAATGAATTTTGCCTTAATCTCGGTGCTGAATGGATAAAAGAAAATCCGTATAAACCGGATTATTTCAGACCTTTAGAAAAAATAAAAGATATGGGTGATACCGGATATATAATGTACGGCAACGGCGAGAAAATTCGTTGTATCGGTAACGAACTCGGAATAAGAGAAAATCCTTATTTTAACCGTACAAGAGCACATTTCTGCTCACATCAGCATACTCCAAACAGCTGTGAATACGGCGGTGCGGGAATGACAGAGGGTAAAGACGGAATATATATTGCGTGGAATATATTTGCCGATTATGCTCAAAGCGGCGAATTGCATTTGAAACAAATGGCAATATTCGCTCTTGACAGATTACTTGACACTGCAAAGACTTTAAAAACAAATCTTCCTGCACAAGGAATAGTAACTTTGATGAAACAGAGTGACAGATTAATATGTCATTTGCTATATGCAAGTCCCGTAAAACGAGGAAACGGTATAGAAGTAATCGAGGATATATTGCCGATATACAACGTTGAATTAGCTATCAAAACTGATAAGAAAATAAACAAAGTATATCTTGCACCTCAAAAGGAAGATATAGATTTTACTTATGATGATGGCTATATATCAGTAAAATTAGATAAGATAGAGTGTCATCAGATGGTTGTGTTTGAATGAGGGGAAACAAAATGAAAGTGTTAGCTATAGGAAACAGTTTTTCAAACGACGCAATGCGTTATTTACACGGAATAGCAAAAGCGGACGGTGTGGATATGAAAACGGTTAATTTGTTCATAGGCGGTTGTCCGCTTTCAAGACATTATGCAAATATACATAATGACGCGGCGGATTATGATTTTGAATTTAACGGTGTGAGAACAGGCATAAAAGTGTCAATAAAACAAGCTCTTCAAAGCGATATTTGGGATGTTGTAACATTGCAACAAGCCAGTTCGCTTAGCGTTGATTATAACACATATCAGCCGTATCTGAATACGATTGCCGATTATGTACATATTCACGCACCGAAAGCAAAAATTATGATACATCAAACTTGGGCATATGAGCAAAACAGCAAAAGACTTAATGAAGAAATGAAATACAAAGATCAAATTGAAATGTTTGCTGATTTAAAATCAGCATATGAACAAGCCGCAAAGGATATCGGAAATGTAGAAATTATCCCAAGCGGTGAAACTTTTCAGAACCTTATAAAATCGGGTATAGAGAAAATCCATCGTGATACATTTCATTCTTCTTTTGGCGTAGGAAGACTGGCTTTGGGATATATATGGTACGAGATGTTGACAGGCAAAAGTTGTATTGGAAATACTTTTAATGAATTTGATGAAAGTGTCAGTTGCAGTGAAATGACTATTGCACAACATTGTGCAAATGAGACTGCAAAAATGTATAGAAAGGTAGACAAAAATGTATAAATTTAATGACAGGGAAATAACATTTAACAAATATAATACACCTACACCATGGATGAATTACCTTTCAAACGGTACGTTTCATACAATGATTTCACAAGCCGGCGGAGGTGTTGCTTTTTATAAATCTCCTCAAATATGGAGAATTAATCATTATCGTTTCTTCCATTTACCAACCGACAGAAGCGGATTTTATACATATATCAAGGATAATGACGATATTTGGTGTCCGACAAACGAACCGTGCAAGTCAAAGCCTGATAAGTGGAGTTCCACACACGGTATGGGATATACAAGATTTGAGGCTGAAAAGAATGGACTTGAAATAACAAGTACATATTTTGTCGGTGAATATGAAAATGCACTTATATGGAATTTAAAGATAAAATCAAATTCTGACCGCAAAATTACTGTTTTTCCGTATGTTGAACTGGGTATGATGGAATTTATGCGTGAATTACAATGGCAGTGCTATAACAAACATCAATTAACTGCTTACAATATGGGTGATATTTTAGTTTATAAATACGGTGTTGAGGACCAACCGAAACCTGACCAAACACCTTTGGTATATTTTGCAACAGATGTACCGACAACTGCATTTGACTGTGACAGAGATGAATTTGTAGGCTCGTACAGAAGTGAAGAAAATCCGCAGAATGTTGAAAAAGGAAAATGCACAAATTCTACTCTTTACGGCGGTGATCCGTGTTTTGCATTGCAAATAGATTTAGATTTGAAAGCAGGAGAAGAAAAAGAAGTAAATATTTTTCTCGGAACAGCTATGACAGAGGACGCAGTAAAAGCAAGTGTACATCATTGCAGAGAAAAGAATTTCGTTGATAATTCTTATAAAAAGTTGTGTGAATCGTGGGATAACTATTTGAGTAAATTCCAGTGTGAACTACCGGATAAAGATACTCAACTTATGATTAATGTATGGAATCCTTATCAAGCCGAACGAAATTTTCAATTTTCAAGAAATATAAGCTATTACGCAACAGGCACATTTCGAGGCGTCGGAGTAAGAGATACCGCACAAGATATTTTGGCAATGATTCCGTTTAACTTACGCAGAGCAAAGAATAAACTTAATTTACTGTTTACACAACAATATCGGGATGGACATTGCAATCATTATTGTTTCCCGTTAGAGGGCTGGGAACCAGTTAAAAGAATACACAGCGATAATCATTTATGGCTTGTAATGACGTGCTATCATATCATTATGGAAGAGGGAACACTAGATTATCTTGATGAAGTAATAGATTTTTATGACGGCGGCAGTGCTACCGTATGGGAACATATTAAAAAATCTATTGAATTTTGTATGAATAATCTCGGTGAAAACGGTTTCCCGCTTATGCTTGCATCTGATTGGAACGATATGCTTTATAAAGTATGCCGTGAGGGAAAAGGCGAAAGTATATGGACAGGTATGCAGTTCGGTACTGTTCTTAGAATGATTGCGGAATTAGCTGAACTTAAAGGTGAAGATAAGCAGAAGTATCTTGATATATATGAATCACAAAAGAAACTTGTAAATGAGAAAGCATGGGACGGAAAATGGTATATTCGTTGTATCACAGATGACGGAAGGTATATCGGAAGTGAAAAAGAGCCACAGGCAAAAATATGGCTTAATTCACAAAGCTGGTCTGTTATAAGCGGCATGGGTGAAAACGGACAAACCGCAATGGACAGTGTAAATGAATATCTTGATACGGATTTAGGTATTAAAAAAATTCATCCGTCAATGAAGGACTATCCGTCAAAAGAAGACCCATTAACTTATTACAATAAAGGTTGCGGCGAAAACGGAAGTGTATTCTGTCACGCAAATACATGGGCAATCATAGCGGAATGTATGTTAAAAAGACCTGAAAGAGCTTATAAATATTATCATCAGTTATTGCCTATGGTGGCGCAGAAAAAAGCCGGAGAGTGGCGATATAAGGCAGAGCCTTACGTTTATGCGTCAAATATTTTCGGACCTGAAAGTGATAAATTCGGTTTGGCGAATGTATCATGGCTTACGGGAACTGCGGCATGGATGTATATTGCGGTTACACAATATATGCTTGGAATAAGGGCAAAGTGGGACGGACTTGAAATTGACCCATGTTTGCCGAAAGAACTTCTTCCGGCGAAAGTCACAAGAGTTTTCAGAGGAAAAAAATATAATATTACAATAACAAAGAACGAAAAAATCTTTATCAAAGACGATGATAAAAACGTGAACGTAGTTATTTGACACACAAAACAGGAGGACGCTATGAATTTTGAATATATGAAAAACTTTATGGATAGTCTGACAGAATGGATTATTCCGGGTAACAGTGTCGTTATTTATAAAGACGGGAAGAAAGTATTTGAATACAGTTCGGGATATTCTGACCTTGAGAAAAAAATAAAAAAGACGGGTGAGGAGCAGTTATATATTTATTCGTGTTCAAAGGTGGCAACGGTAACGGCGGCACTTCAGCTGTATGAACAGGGAAAATTTTTGTTGTCTGATCCGTTATATGAATATCTTCCTGAATTTAAAAAAATGTATGTAAAAGACGGTGACAGAATAAAAGCGGCAGAAAATCCGATAACAATTCGAGATTTGTTTACTATGACGGCCGGTTTGTCATATGCTACAAACACACCTGCATTTGAAAAAGCAAGAAAGCTAACCGACGGTAAAATGGATACAAGAACAGTCATTAAATGTCTTGCGGAAGAACCACTTTTATTTGAACCGGGTGCAAGATGGAATTACAGCCTTTGTCACGATGTTTTAGCGGTATTGGCAGAAGTAGTTTCGGGAATGAGATTTTCGGAATATATGAAAAAAAATATATTTGAGCCGTTGGATATGAATAATTCATATTATCATGCACCGAACGATGTTATAATATCTCCGCAATATATATACGAAATACAAGATACGAAGAACATTGTAGAACTTCAGCAAAAAGAACATACAAGCGGAGTTGTCAAAAGAGCATACGGCAATGAACTTGTATTCGGTGAGAATTATGACAGCGGAGGTGCAGGAATAATAACGACTGTCGATGATTATGCTAAGTTTGCGGCGGCTTTGGCAAATAGCGGAACAGGACTTAATAATAATCGTATACTTAGCAGTGCCACAGTAAAACTGATGAAAACAAATCAATTAAATGAGGCACAGCGTAAAACTATGAATTGGCGACGTCTTAGAGGTTACGGTTACGGATTAGGTGTAAGAACGCTTATAGATAAAGCCGAAAGCGGTTCAAACAGTTCAATCGGTGAAATCGGTTGGGGAGGTGCGGCAGGTGCAACAATAATTGCCGATACAGAAGAAAAAGTTGCACTTTTCTATGCACACCATATGTTAAACCCACAAGAATAATATTATCAGCCAAGGCTGAGAAATGTATTATATTCATGCTTATAATTAATTAAAAACAGAAAGGAAGTAATAAAAATGAAACCAAGAATAGGAATAAGACCGACAATAGACGGTCGTTGGGGCGGCGTCAGAGAAAGCCTTGAAGAAAAAACAATGGCTATGGCAATGGCTGCTAAGGAACTTATCGAAAGTAATGTGCATTATCAAGACGGAACACCTGTTGAATGTGTAATTTCACCTTGTACAATAGGTTCAGGCGCTGAGGCGGCTAAATGCAACGATTATTTTTCAACACAAAATGTATGTGCAACATTGGCTGTAACACCATGCTGGTGCTATGGTTCAGAAACAATGGACCTAAACTCGGATACAGTAAAAGCTGTATGGGGCTTTAACGGAACGGAACGTCCCGGTGCGGTTTATCTTGCCGCAGTAATGGCTGCATTTGCACAACGCGGACTTCCTGCATTTTCGATGTACGGACACGATGTGCAGGACATTGATGATAACACAGTTCCTGAAGATGTTGCCGAAAAAATGATTCGTTGGGCGAAAGGTGCTGTTGCGGTCGGTCAAATGAAGAACAAAGCCTATGTGAACCTTGGCAGTGTCGCAATGGGTATTGCAGGTTCATATTGTGATATGTCATTTATGCAAAAGTATCTTGGTATACGAGCTGAATTTGTTGATTTGACAGAAATATTGAGAAGAATTACTCTTGGTATATATGATAAAGATGAGTATGAAAAAGCATATAAATGGATAAAAGAAAACTGCAAAGAAGGCTTTGATAAAAATGCAGGTAAAAACTTGCCTGACATTATTACAAAATCGAAAGTCGTTTCGGCAGATAAGGATTGGGAATTTATCACTAAGTTTACGTTAATCGTAAATGATATTCTTTACGGAAATCCAAAACTTGCCGAACTTGGTTGGCATGAAGAGGCACTTGGAAAGAATGCAATAGTAGGCGGTTTCCAAGGTCAAAGACACTGGACAGATTGGCTGCCTAACGCTGATTTTACAGAGGCAATTATGGCATCGTCATTCAACTGGAACGGCAAGAAAATGCCTACTCCGTTTGCAACCGAAAATGATACATTAAACGGTATTTCGATGCTTTTGGCAACACTTGTTACAGGTAAAGCGCCTGCATTCCACGATGTTCGTACATATTGGTCACCCGACGCCGTAAAACGTGTAACAGGTAAAGAACTTACAGGTAAAGCAGCTAACGGCATTATTCACCTCATTAATTCCGGTGCAACGGCACTTGATTGTACAGGTGCGGCAAAAGACGAGAACGGCAACGGTACACAAAAAGAATGGTGGAATATGACTGATGAAGATATTCAAAATTGTATTGATGCAACAGATTGGTGCAGAGCAGATTATGAATATTTCAGAGGCGGCGGTTTTTCAAGCCACTTCAGAACAAAAGCAGAAATGCCTGTAACAATGCTTAGAGTGAATATCGTTGAAGGTATTGGACCTGTTATTCAGATAGCAGAAGGATATACTTGCAATCTTGATGATGATATTCATGATAAACTTGATAAACGTACAGACCCTACATGGCCGACAACATGGTTTGCTCCGATTCTTACAGGTAAGGGTGCATTTACTGATGTATACAGTGTAATGGCTAATTGGGGTGCTAATCACGGTGTGACAATCGGCGGACACGTTGGTGCTGATTTGATAACGCTTTGCTCAATGCTGAGAATTCCTGTAACAATGCATAATGTAGCTGATGAAAAGGTATATCGTCCGCACGTATGGTCGTCTTTTGGTACAGAAGATTCTCAAGCGGCAGATTATGCGGCTTGCAAAAACTACGGACCTATATATAAATAATTTTTATAATGTGATATGCGGCATTATGCCGCGTATCACATATATTAAACCAAAGGATGAAATGATTATGTATTGTGATAAGCCTATTATAATATTGCCTGAAAAAATTTCTGTTTTAAGAGATGTCAAAAATCAAAGTATATATACAGACTTTGAACAGTATTCGATATATTATAAAAATATTATTTATCCATACTCTGAAGAATATGATGTTCAGATAGAGTGTGAATTTGGCAAAAATCTTGGTAATTGTTGGCGGTTGGAAGAGTTTAATGACATAGCCGATACTTTTTTGCTTACGTTGAAAATTTATGGATATTACGGCAAATTGCTCACTGAAAAGAGTTGCCGCGTTCAAATATTTGAGAAAAAAGAATATCCGACCGTTAATTTGCTTTGTATCGGTGACAGTATGACTATGGCTGAAACTTATATTGCTCATACTGTGAATAAACTAAAAAATATTAATACAATAGGTTTAAGAAATATCAGTCATAATGTAAATCACGAAGGAAGAGGCGGTTGGACTTGCAGTGCGTATTTTGAAAAATATACAGATGACGGTTGGGGAATTTCTCCGTTCTTATTTCCTGAAGGATTTGACGGTAAAGAATATTACGGTGATAAAAAATTTTATGAATATATGCTCAATTCAAATACAGATTACAGTCATATAGGAACATCTGTAACGCCAATACAAGACGGAATGGTTATTTACGATAATGATAAGCTGTATCGTTATAGTAAAGGAATATATGATGTTGTTTGTGAAAATCCGGTGTTCAAATTTGATTTTTCAAAATATATTGAGCGTTATTCAATGCCGACTCCTGATATTGTTTCAATTTTATTCGGTGCAAATGAATTTCAAATATGCAGTTATTCTGAATTTGACAATGAATTAAATAAATTTATATGCAATCTTAATAATATGATAGAGGCGATACATAAATATAATCATAAGATAAAAATTATCATAAATCTCCCTATATGTGGTGGCGATCAATATTCATGGGGTACACAACTTGGTTGTAAAAGCAGTGCGAAACAATATGAATATTGTATAAAAATGGCTTGCAGTGCAATTACAGACTTGTTTGACAGACGCAGAAACGAGAATATTTTTGTATGTCCTATGCTTGCTGTATGTGATACAGTGAATGGATTTCAGAGTGATTACATAAAAAGTAATATATATTCAGAACATTTTGAACGACATATAACTAATTGGGTGCATCCATCTGAAATAGGATATAAGCAGATGGGAGATGCTTTAGCCGGTGTTATTGCCGATATATGTGATAATTGATGGAGCTGATTGTTGATTTCAGAATATACGGTCTACTTGTTACCCCTAATAAGATTTCTTCTCTCCCTCTTATTTTCTTGCCGTGTATTCTGTAATGAGCATTCAAAATAATATAGAGTGGTATTTTTGCTAAATCCAAATTGTTCACATATTTGTCTAACCGGACAGCTGTTATGCTTTAATTCAATAATTTCTTTGTTACATTCTTGTATATAATGATAACTTCTTGACATAAAATTGCCTCCTATGGTTTCATTTTACCACAGGAGGCTTTTTTTTATTGTCAGTTTTTTAGAATTCTATTCGCTTGGTTTGACACCTTTTTAACTATTTTAGATTAACTGTTACGGCACTGTCAAAATCAAGAGTGTAGTAATCTGTTTTAACAACACCGAGTTTTGTAAATTGCTGTTTTAGAGCGTCTGCTTTTGAACTTTCGGGTATCGGCAATGGTTTACCGTTATCGTCATATGCTTCAAATACATATCTTGCAGTATAGCTGTTAGTTTCGTAATTTACATCGGTGTATAATGTTGAGCTGAATTTATCGCCCGGTCCGGCATTTTCACCGTTGTCGTTTTGAAGAACAAACGCAGGATCATATAGAACAAAACCGTCTTTGTAATAATCAATGTCAATTTCACCGTCTGTAATTCTGATGCCGGTTACAATTACTTTGCCATAGTCGTTAATTTTGTATTCAATAGGATATGTTCCGACACTGTTAAATATTGTATCGCAATCTTCTGTATTGTATGAGTATTTAACAGGTACGAATTTTAACTGTTTTGTATCCTTGTTTGCTTTAAGAAATTCAAGTGAATTTCGTGAACTTCCGTCACCATTTACACTTAAATCAGAGTTTAAAATATCAAGGCAAGTATCGTTTTCGTCATACAAAGCAAAACTGTCAATATTTGCGATGACATTATCAGGATCACCTGTTGATGGGGTTGAAATCACAAGCTGATTGCCGAATGGTGAAAATACGGCTTTTTCAACAGTAGCGTCGGAATTAGGCAATTTTAAATTTATATCCTTTGTTGTACTGTTGACCTTAACTTTCGATTTGTCAATATCGGTTGAAATGTACCACACTGCGTTTTTATCGTTATCGGTTATACCGTCATATTGACCGTTAAACAATTTGGTAAATGCGACAGGGTAATTTTCTTCGGAAGTATCTGCTTTTGATATAAATGCAAACAATTCAAGACTGAATTTATTCGGAATATTATATCCTGACACATTGTATTTTTTCGCACATTTATATGTATGTTGGTCGACAAAATATCCGTTTTCGTGATTGTTGTTGCTTAAGTTTGTAAGCTTGCCGTTTATAATACATTGAATATCTGCCGAAACATTTAAACTGTTGCTCCAAATAGGTGCGTTATTGTCAGAGTTATTGTAAAAAGGCTCATTTTCAGAAGTAACTGTATAAAATACATGAACAAAGTTATCATCAGCGGCTACGTTGTCGAGAGTAAGTGTGTAACCGTCCTTTGATATGCTTTTTCCGATTGAGTCGTTAAAATTTGCAAGCTGTTCAAGGCTTGTCATTTCTACAGCATTGTCATTTTGAAAATATGATATAATTTCGCCGATTTTACTGCTGATTGAATCAGCCGCAAATGCGGTTGTAACCGCAAGTGCACATATAACGGCGGCGATTGATGTTATTTTTAAATATTTTCTTTTCATATAAATCTTCCTTTCTTCAGGAGAAACATTGATTTTGTTGTTTACGTTTTTCAGAATAATATCCGTACTCGGCATATTATGAGTATCTGAAACATCTAATTCTTTTTGTAATTTAGCTAAACGTTTATTCATCATTAGCCCTCCTTTTTATAATAGTGTTTTTTAATTTTTGTTTACCGCGATACAGTTTTGTTTTGACTGTCGACAGAGAAATATTCATTGCTTTTGAAATTGTTTTGATTTTTTCGTTGCAGTAATAATATCTGAAAAATATTTCGCTGTCAGGCTCGCCGAGTGATGTAATCAGTTCGGTTAAAAGTTGACCGTTTTCTGCTTTTATTATATTGTCTTGAGGTGTTAAATCGCTTGATATAATTTGCTCATTCAGAACTTCATTTGAATGATATTTGCGAAGTTTATTCTTTGATGTGTTTCTGGCGATAGTTGCTAAATATGAACGCATATTGCCTTTGGTTTCATCAATGTTTAAAGAGTTTTACCATAAAAGAAAAAATGTATCGGAAACGATTTCTTTCATATCTTCTTTTGACAATTTACAGCCGACTGTATTATAAACAATCACGCTTACATACGGCGTGTATATTTTTATAATGTCGTCTAAGCTGTTACGATTTCGCTTTTTGAGATTATGTAAAAGTTTTTGTTCATCAATCAAATTATAAGCCTCCTCTCGTTGTAAAAAATAGCACTATTTTTTGATGTGTACGCTATTATATACACAAAAAATATATAAAAAGTTTCAATATTATAAAAATTTATTTTACTGTATCATATTTTGTAGGTGAAAAACAAGCAAAACATATGGCAAAATACAGAGTAACGTGATATAATTAAATAAAAAAATAGGAGAATTAATATGGACAAACAAGAAATTTTCCCTGACGGAACTGTTATAGATAAGTGGTTTTACGATATAACAATACCCGAATTAAGTGATTTGGGTAAGCAATATGTATTAACCGATAACAATGTCCTTGATGACGGCAAGATACATACGAAAGAAATACAGAATTTGATTGACAGAGCATATGAGAACGGCGGCGGAGTGATAGTAGTTCCGAAAGGAACATATCTTACGGGTGCGTTGTTTTTCAAACAAGGGGTAAATCTTTATATTGAGGACGGCGGAGTGTTAAAGGGCAGTGATGATATATACGATTATCCGATAATGCAAACTCGTATGGAGGGTGAAACGTGTCCGTATTTTGCTGCGTTGATTAATGCAGATAATGTTGACGGTTTTAAAATGTGCGGAAAAGGTACAATAGACGGAAACGGTTTGAAATCGTGGAGAGCGTTTTGGCTAAGACGTGAATGGAATCCCAACTGTACCAACAAGGACGAGCAGCGTCCAAGACTTGTTTACATATCAAACAGCAGTAATGTCACAATAGCCGATTTGCACTTGCAAAATTCTCACTATTGGACTACTCATATATACAAATGTCATCACGTCAAGTATATAAACTGCAATATATTTTCACCGGCAAAGCCGATTAAAGCACCGAGTACAGACGCTGTTGATATAGATGTGTGTACAGATGTTTTGGTTAAAAATTGTTATCTTGAAGTTAATGATGATTCGGTGGTGCTGAAAGGCGGAAAAGGTCCTTGGGCGGATAAATTACCCGAAAACGGCTCTAACGAACGTATTTTAATTGAAGATTGTACATACGGTTTCTGTCACGGTTGCCTAACTTGCGGTTCGGAATCTGTACATAATAAAAATATAATTTTAAGAAGAATAAATATTAAAGAGGGTAAAAATTTGTTGTGGCTGAAAATGCGTCCCGATACACCTCAGCATTATGAATATATCAGTGTTGAAGATATAAAAGGTAAAATTGACAGCTTTATCAACATAAATCCTTGGACGCAGTTTTACGATTTGAAAGACAGGAAAGATATACCGCTTTCTTATGCGGATAATGTTGTAATTAAAAATTGCGAATGTGAGTGTAATACGTTTTTTGATGTCCAGACAGATGAAAGTCAATATATATTGTCAGATTTTGCTTTTGAAAATTTACAGATTAAAGCAAAAATAAACGGCTTTGATGAAAATGCGATACGAAATGTTAAAATTAAAAATGTAAAGGTTACTTTATGAAAAATTTGTTCGGTTGATTAAAACAGAAAATTTGGAGATGCTAAACAGATATGGAATATGATGATAGAGTAATGTGTCCGCTAATTGATGAAAAGATAGACCCGATGGAGTGCGTTGATGTTGTAGATTGTGTTCTAAATCCTTTGTTTTTAAATAGTTTACCCGAAAAGTATAAAGCAAAAGAAAATTTTAAAGAGATATGCAAACAATGCAAATGGCACTGTTATTGAGGAAAATACAATAGTCGGAATGCAATATGATTTTATATATTTAGTTGTAACAATAAAGTATATGTGATACAATAAAACCTATATGTAAATCAAAGGCAAAAACAATGGAGGGAGACACAATGGACAAAGAAAATTTACATATATTCAGAGGAGAACTGGCACTTGCGTTGGCGGTTATAATCAACAGTTTCGGCGTTGTGCTTATGTTACATTCGGGTGCGGGAATTTCGGCTATATCAAGTGTTCCGTATGCGTTTTCGGAGGTTATTCCGAAAGTATCGCTCGGAACATGGACATATATTTTTCAAGGATTGCTTGTTTTGAGTTTAATGATACTTAGGAAAAAGTTTGTTCCGCAATATTTGTTCAGCTTTGTGGTAGGTTTTATATTCAGTGAATTGCTTGACGTACATAAAATGTGGATAGACGTTTTACCGACAGATTTGGGTTGGTGCGTGTTATACTTCGCCGTAAGCTATTTCTTGCTTTGTATAGGAATAGCCTTGTCAAACAGATGTAAATTACCGATAATACCGACAGACCTTTTTCCAAGAGAATTGTCGGAGATTATAAACGTTTCGTATTCAAAAGTTAAAATAATTTTTGACGTAACGTGTTTGGCTGTAACAGCCGGTATGACACTTATATTTCTCGGACGTCTTGACGGTTTGGGAATAGGAACTGTTCTTGCGGCGTTTACTATGGGTAAAACAGTTGGCATTATCGGCAATATGATGGATAAAAGATTTAGATTTGTTTCGTTTCTGTCTAAATAAATTATAAATAAGAACACATATCAACGGTAATATGATACATATATATTTTGGTAATATATCAAAATAATTTTAACTATGATGTTGAAATCGGTATGTTTTTGATATATAATGTATTATTGGTAAAATATACGGCTTGGAGGAAATATTCTATTATGAAAAAAATAATATCGTTAATATCGGCAGCAGTGATTTGTGCGTCGGTGTCTGCACCTGTTATGGCGGCAGGCTGGCAGAAACAGTATCCGTGGGCGAAGGAAAGCGTTGAATATTGCTTGGAAAACAATATAATTTCAGGTGATGAAACAGGCGACCTGATGCTTGGCGGAAATCTTACAAGAGAGCAAATGGCAAAAATATTTACCGATACATTTAATTTGCAATCAAATTCGGCAGTTCGGTTTAATGATGTGGAAAAAAATAAGTGGTCATATAAATATGTACAGGCATTTCAAGATTATATGCCGAAAAAAGGCTCATCATTTAACGGCGGTGAATATGTAACGCGTGAAGAATTTGCGGCGTCATTGGTAAAAGCAAGCGGCCAAAAGGCAGCTGACAGTTATACAATCACAAATTACAGCTTTAAAGACGCTCAAAGTGTTGATGACGCATATAAAAATTTGCTTGAAACTGCGGTAACGAATTTGTATATGCTTGGTGATGGCGGTAATATACGTCCGAAAGATTTGCTTACAAGAGCGGAGGCTTGTACGTTCCTTTACAGAGTGGTAAATCCTGCGGCGGACAAAACTTCAATCACAGGTAACGCACAGGTAACAGTAGAACAGGCACAGGCTTGGGCAAAGGCAAAAGGGGCACACCAAAGATTTATTGATATAGCACCGATTTATTGGTATTACGGAGAAGTTTTCGGAATCAGACCGGAAGTGATGTATGCACAAGCCGGCAAGGAAACAGCATACGGAAATTACGGCGGCGCTGTATTGCCTGAAATGAATAACTGGGCAGGCATAAAAATTAAAAAACCGACAGGTGACAAAACAGAGGACCACGAAACTTTTGTAACACCTGAGGACGGTGTAAGAGCACATTATAATCATATGGCTGCGTATGTCGGACTTGCACCTGTAGGAGAGCCACACGACAGATATTATGTTGTAAAGAGTATAGCTTGGGCAGGTACGGTAAAGTATGTCGAGCAACTTGGCGGACGTTGGTGTCCTGATATTAATTACGGATATGACATAATGACAATGGTTGAAAATATGTTGAAATACTAAAATACAAGGAGTAATTTATGATACTGCTTAATGGAAGTAATATAAAGAAAATGTTTCTTGATGAAACGCTTTTTGACAGTGTATCGTTTAATGTTGACAGTAACGATAAAATCGGTTTTATCGGTGTAAACGGTGCGGGAAAATCAACCCTTTTTAAGATAATCACAGGTGATATGGATTATGATGAGGGTGAAATTTTTAAGAATAAAGGCTTGCGTGTCGGTTACCTTGATCAGTATTCCGTAAACGGCAGTGAAAAGAGTATATGGGAAGAAACTCTTACGGTGTTTGCCGATGTAATCGAAATGGAAAATCAGCTTGATGAAATTCGTTTCGATATAGAAAATAATAACGGCAATATCGACGAGCTTGTAAAACGTCAAACTTCTTTGCAGGAAGCATTTGCCGAACGTGACGGATTTTATTATAAATCAAAAGTTAAAAGCACACTTACTGGACTGGGCTTTTCGGAAGATGAATTTGACTTGTGTGTAGACAAATTGTCGGGCGGTCAAAAAACTCGTGTCGCACTCGGTAAAATTCTTTTGTCCGATGCAAATTTGTTGCTTTTGGACGAGCCGACAAACCATCTTGATATAGAGTCGGTTGAATGGCTTGAGGATTTCCTAAGAAACTATAGCGGTGCATTTATTGTAATATCGCACGACAGATATTTTCTTGACAGAGTTACGAACAAGACTTTTGAACTTGAAAACGGTCGTTTCCGTTCGTATAACGGAAATTACAGTGCATATATGGCACAAAGGGAGATTGACAAAAAGACCGAACAGAGAAATTATGATAACACAATGCGTGAAATTCAGCGTCTTGAAAATGTTGTTGAACAGCAAAGACGTTGGGGCAGAGAGAAAAATATTAAAACCGCCGAAAGCAAAATGAAAGTTATCGAAAGACTTGAAAAAGATTTGAATGCACCTATGCAGTCGCCCGAAGAAATGGAGTTTACATTCAAGGCCTGTGCAGGCGGCGGACAAGATGTTGTTCAGACGGAAAGCTTGGGCATGGCATTTGATAATAACAGATTGTTTTCAAATGTTGATATGCTTATTAAAAAAGGTGAAAAGGTATTCCTTTTAGGCCCGAACGGCTGCGGTAAAACGACGTTGCTTAAAATTTTAATGGGCGATTATGAGCAGACGGAAGGCTCATATAAAATCGGTGCGAATATCCATATAGGATACTATGATCAAATTCAAGAAAATCTTAATATGGATAAAACAGTTATAGACGAGGTATGGGATGAATATCCTAACCTTACTCAAACTCAAATCAGAAATGCACTTGCAGTATTTTTGTTTAAAGGCGAAGATGTGTTTAAGGAAATACATAAGTTGTCCGGTGGCGAGAGAGCGAGAGTTGAACTTGTAAAACTTATGCTTAAGAGTGTTAATCTGCTTATAATGGACGAACCTACAAACCATCTTGACATTGAATCGAGAGAGGCTCTTGAAAATGCACTTTCCGATTATGACGGTACTATGATAATGGTATCGCACGACAGATATTTTATAAATAAACTTGCCGACAGAATTTTGTATTTGACACCGAACGGTGTTGAAAGTTACAGAGGTGATTACGACAGCTTTGTGGCTCGTGAAACGGTTAAGACAGAACAGAAAACAGAGTCGGCAGGTCATCTTGATTATAAGGAGCAAAAGCGTTTGGAGGCGGAAAAACGTAAAACGCTTAATCGCTTTGCAAAGGTTGAGGACGAAATATCAAATAAGGAATCGGAGGTTGAGGAACTTTCTAAAGAGCTTGAAAATTCCGATATTGCAACTGATTATGTCAAAGCAGGCGAGATAACCGATAAAATAACAGAATTGCAGGACAAAATCGAAAGCCTTATGGAAGAATGGGAACGCTTGCAGATGATAATAGAAGAAAGTGGGTATGACGTATGAGAGCGGTTGTACAGAGAGTAACGAATGCTGATGTTAAAATTGACGGCAGAGTGAACGGAAAAATAGATGACGGCTTGCTTGTTCTTCTCGGTGTCGGCAACGGTGATACAGAAGAAGATATGAAGTATATCGCAGACAAGATTATAAAGTTGCGTATTTTCAGTGACGAAAACGATAAAATGAATTTGAGTCTTGAAGATGTCGGCGGAAGCATGCTCGTTATATCGCAATTTACTTTATACGGCGATTGCTCGCATGGCAGACGACCGTATTTTGGCAACGCAATGGAGCCTGTCAGCGCAAATGAAATGTATGAAAAATTTGTTGCATATATCAGGGAACAAGGTATACATACCGAAACAGGCGAATTCGGTGCGGATATGAAAGTATCACTTACAAATGACGGTCCTGTTACAATAATTTTGGAGAGCAAGAACTGAGGTTGTAATGATGCGAAGAAAAGAACGTGAAGTTACGGATTACAATAAAATGATTGAAATGTTGAAATCGTGTGACTGCTGTCGTATAGGATTGGTGGACGATAAAGGTGCGTATATTGTTCCGATGAACTTCGGATATGAAGATAATAACGGCAAACTTACATTGTATTTTCACGGAGCGACAGAGGGGAAGAAGATTGATCTAATCAATAATCAACCCGAAATAAGTTTTGAAACAGATACGAAACATGAGCTTGTAACAAGTGATACTGCTTGCGGTCATTCGTATTTGTATCAAAGCATTATGGGTAGGGGACAGGTAAAAATAGTGGCAGACAGGGACACTAAAATTAAAGGACTTAATCAAATCATGCACCACTATACAGGTGAATCCGATTATGAATTTAACGAAAACGTGCTTGAACGCACGGCTGTCATAAAATTAGCTGTGACAGAATGGTCGTGCAAAGAACATTAAAACTTGTAAAAGCTATTGAAAACAGTGTCGATTAATGATATAATTAAAATAATATAATAAACGGAGGAAAGAAAATGCAGAATGAAACAGTAATTGTACTTGACTTCGGCGGTCAGTATAATCAGCTTATAGCCCGCAGAGTGCGTGAATGTAACGTATATTGCGAGGTTATGTCATACAAAAATTCTATCGAGAAGATTAAAGAAAAAAATCCGGTAGGTATCATTTTTACTGGCGGTCCGAACAGTGTGTATGACGAAAAATCACCACACTGCGATAAGGCAATTTTTGAACTTGGTATTCCTATTTTGGGTATTTGTTACGGCAGTCAGCTTATGGCATATACTCTTGGCGGTCACGTTGATACTGCTCCTGTAAGTGAGTACGGTAAGACGGAAATTACAACTTCTGAAAGTAAGTTGTTTGAAAATGTTGATAAAAATACAGTAGTTTGGATGAGCCATACGGATTATATCGATAAAATTCCGGAAGGTTTCAAGATTACTGCTTATTCTAACGATTGTCCGTGTGCGGCTTATGAAGATGAAGAAAAGAAATTGTATGCGGTACAGTATCACCCGGAAGTAAATCATTCTGTACAAGGTCAGCAGATGTTGAAGAATTTCTTGTTTAACGTTTGTGGTTGTAAGGGCGATTGGCTTATGTCCGATTTTGCCGAAAAATCAATTCAGGCTTTGCGTGAAAAGATTGGTGACGGTAAAGTTTTATGTGCTCTTTCAGGCGGTGTGGATTCATCTGTTGCGGCAGTTATGCTTCATAAAGCGGTAGGCAAGCAGCTTACTTGTGTGTTCGTTGATAACGGACTTCTTCGTAAAAATGAGGGCGATGAAGTTGAAAATCTTTTCAGAAATCAGTTTGATATTAACCTTATCAGAGCAAATGCACAGGATAGATTTTTAGGTAAGCTTGAGGGTGTAAAAGAACCCGAAAAGAAACGTAAGATTATAGGTGAGGAATTTATCCGTGTGTTCGAGGCGGAAGCTAAGAAAATCGGTAAGGTTGATTATCTTGTTCAAGGTACAATTTATCCGGACGTTATCGAAAGCGGTGCAGGTGATGCGGCTGTTATTAAGAGCCATCATAATGTAGGCGGACTTCCGGAACACGTTGATTTTAAAGAAATTGTTGAACCGCTTCGTGATTTGTTTAAGGATGAAGTGCGTCAGCTTGGTATCGAACTTGGTTTGCCTGAAAAATTCGTATGGCGTCAACCATTCCCGGGACCTGGACTGGCCGTAAGAGTTATAGGTGAAATTACAGAAGATAAACTTGAAATTTTGCGTGACGCAGACGCTATATTCAGAGAAGAAATCGCAAATGCAGGTCTTGAAAGAGATATAAACCAGTATTTTGCCGTTATTACAGATATGCGTAGCGTCGGTGTTATGGGTGACGGCAGAACATATGATTATACCCTTGCTTTAAGAGCCGTAACCACAACCGACTTTATGACAGCCGATTGGGCAAGAATACCTTTCGATGTCCTAGAAAAAGCATCAAATCGTATCGTAAACGAAGTAAAACACGTTAATAGACTTGTCTATGATATAACTTCAAAACCACCTGCAACTATTGAGTGGGAATGAGGTATTACTCCTCACAAATGGCTTAACCACGCCGTTTGTGGCACTTGTGAGTGCAAATTGGCAACGATTTGGTAACATTAAATTATTTATAAAAATAAGAGCTAACTGATTTGATTTTCGGCTAGCTCTTTTTACGTTTAAGTTATTTTTTGTTGTTACAGAAAGGACAATCAATTATAGTAAATCCTACTTCTTTGTATGCTTTTTCTTCTGCCATATCGTAATTTACAAAGTATGATTTTTCCATTTCAATATCAATTAGTTTTTCAAATCTCTCTTTATTATTTGGTTGTTTATATTTTCTGGTATCTTTACAATGAGTACATTTCATATTGTTTTCTCCTTTAAAATAGCGTTTATTTTGTAAAAGCCTTTAGTTTCATAAAGTTATCTTCAGATTCTTTATATGACGCAAACATCTTATTCCACTCATTTTTTATACGAGTTTTTTTTAATACATCCTTCATAGGCATATCACTAAAATAAGAAATTTTTTTATCTGTATAGTATTGCTTGCAATAACTGTCGAAAAGAGTTAGTATCCCCGTTAAACATTCTTCCAGCTCATATTCAGGCGGATGAATATTAATAATTTTTGCAAGATCATCATTCATGTACATCATCCCGTCTGGAACTTCACAATCGACGATTTCATCATCTACATATATTGGAACGGGCTTTGGATCTATTCCGTTTTGTTTCAAGGTGTAACAAAAATACGAATATAAACTTTCAGCACAGACAAAGTCATAATCATAATTGCAGACATTTTTATAAGATAAAAGTAATGTATCTAAAATTTCTTGCTCAGAAGGTTTTAAATATTTTGCGCTATACCCTTTTGATATTTCTACAAGATTGTTATAGTTTTTCCAAGAACGAGATTCACTCAATAAGCGTTTGATTGGATACAATACATTTGCTCTAAGCGCATCGCGATTACTTTTTTTAAAATATTCAGCAGATATAGCCCAAGATATTAAACCAGATAAAATGACTGTTACTAAAGTAAAAATATGTTCAGCAGTAAACAACCAAAGTAAAAAATCTTTCATTTCAATCACTCCTTCCATATTTGGCTTTATTTGGAATTACTTTCCGGATAATTATATCTCCAACTATCATATTCCTCTTTTGTTATCTCGCCGTTCCTATACTTGCGGGCAATTTTATTCCACGCACGAAGCATATCATACATAGGAAAATAAGACGGATTATCTCTATTGAGGGTAAGACAAAACTCATCGTCAAGCATATTTATTGTCAACCCATATATATCTTCTATCGCAAACAAGGTGTGCAGCAGAGCATCATAGTTGTCAATGTCAGGCAGTTTAATTACCTGCGGTGACACACCGAATATTTTTGCGATATCCTTTATCATATCATCTTTTGGTGTTCTGACGCCTATTTCGTATTGACCTACACGGGTTTCGGCTGTCTTCTCGCTAAAACCGAGTTTTATGCCAAGCCATTTTTGTGTAGCACCGTGCAGATTTCTTAAAAACCGTATTCGTTCTCCAATAGCCATAATATATCTCCAATCGTATTGTTCTACCTATTATTATAAGAACCTGTCAAGTATTAGGTAGTATTTTTTAAAAAATCTCCACCTTTATTACTTGACAGAACCTTGAAATCAGTGTATAGATTATACACCTATTATAACATATTAGTTTGAGTTAGCCAACTATAAGAAATAAAAAAGATAATGAATTTTAATAAAACACTTAGCATTATCTAAAAAGTGGGATATAATGGTTATGCATTATCAAATTGCGTTGAGTTGATACAAGCATAGAAGCATTTATTTGTATTATATTAACGCTAAATGATAAAAAACAATAGTAAGGAGTGAAAACATGGAAATTTGTTTTTGAGAGCTGAAGAAGTGCGCAGATACTCGGAGTATCAAAGTCATATGCTTACAAGGTTATCAAGGAAATAAATTCCGAGCTGCGACGGCAAGAATTTCGCACCATTGCCGGCAGAGTAAGTAAGCAGTACTTTTTCGAGAAAGTAAACTATAAGCCACAGGCAGAAAGGAGTAGTGAAAATGGCGGTTTATAAGGATGGTGACAAGAGGAGAGCTGTTTATCGTTTTACTGATTGGACCGGCGAGCAAAAACAAACACAAAAACGTGGTTTCAACACAAAGCGAGAAGCTCAATGTTGGGAGCGTGAACAACTGTGTAAGGCAAAATCCAATATAGATATGACATTTGAGAGCTTTGTAGGACTATATCGTGAAGACATCGGAGCGAGAATCAAAGAAACAACATGGGAAACAAAGGATTCTATCATTGATAACAAGCTGATTCCCTATTTCGGTAAAAAGTGTATATCTGATATTAAGCCGAAAGATGTGATTAAGTGGCAAAATGAGATGATGAATTATCGTGATAAGAATGGCAAGCCGTATTCACCGGTATATCTTAAAACCTTGCATAATCAATTAAGTACAATATTTAATCATGTGGCAAAGTTTTACGGACTATCTGAAAATCCGGCTACAAAAGCAGGAAATATGGGTAAGGCGAAAAACAAAGAAAAAGAATTTTGGACAAAGGATGAGTATATGAAGTTTATTGATGAAATGCTTGATAAGCCGATTTCGTTCTATGCGTTTGAGATGTTGTATTGGACAGGAATGCGGTTGGGTGAGTTGCTTGCATTGACACCATCGGACTTTGATTTTGAAAGAAAAACTGTATCAATCAGCAAATCATATCAGCGTATTAGGAAAAAAGATATTATAACAAGTCCTAAAACTGAAAAAAGCAACAGAGTAATTAATATGCCGGATTTCTTGTGTGAAGAATTTAAAGAGTATATCGACAGCTTTTATGATGTTTCAGATAATGACAGAATATTCCCAATAAGCAAAAGATATTTGCATCACGAAATGGATAGGGGTGCAAAAGCTGCCGGAGTGAAGCGTATTCCAATTCGTTCGATCCGTCACAGCCATATAAGTTTATTGATTGATTTAGGTTTTTCGGCTGTTGCAATAGCTGACCGAGTTGGTCACGAAAGCATAGACATAACATATAATTACGCTCATATGTTTCCATCGGCACAGCTCGATATGGCTAATAAACTGAATTCTGAGAGGAGTGAGGATAATGTATAAAACGCTTGATAATAAAGGCAGATGGCGGAATGTGATAATATCATTTCGGATGTCGCCGCAGGAACGGGATGACTTGAATGTCAGAGTAAAACTGTCAGGACTTACAAAAACAGGACTACATAATCAAACGCCTGTCGGAGTGTGATGTGATAGTTCAGCCAAACACAAGAGTTTACAAGGCTTTAAGAAACCAAATGGAAGAAATTTTGACAGAATTAAAGCGAATAAACAACGGTGCTGATATTGACAGTGATTTGCTTGACATAATTCAAATTACGTCGCAAACCTGCAACGGGTTGGCAGAAAAAGAAAAGTCCTGATGTATCGGCAAATACAAAAGGACTCGGAAAGTGTGGTAAAACACCTTCACAACAAAGATATTTTACCACAGCTCCGACGAATTTGCAATAGAAGGTGACAAAAAATGAGCAATTTAAAACTTATAAATATGCGCGATGTTGAAGTTGAGCCTATATGCTGGCTCTGGTATCCGTTTATTTCATACGGAAAAGTGACGATTATACAAGGTGATCCAGGTGAGGGAAAAACAACGCTTGTGCTTCAAATTATTGCACGGCTCACCAAAGGCGAAAGCATAATTGATGAATATGAAAGCCTGCCGATAAATGTAATCTATCAAACGGCAGAGGACGGATTGGCGGACACGATAAAACCACGGTTGTTGGCTGCAAATGCGGATTGCTCAAAAGTGCTTGTGATTAATGACAGTGATACGCCGCTTACAATGCGAGATGCAAGACTTGAACAGGCAATTATTGAAACTAATGCAAAACTTGTTGTATTAGATCCGATTCAAGGCTTTTTGGGTGCTGATGTAGATATGCACAGGGCAAACGAGATAAGACCGATTATGAAGCATATATCCGAGCTTGCCGAAAAATATAAATGTGCGATTATTTTAATCGGGCATATGAACAAGTGCAGCGTCGGAAAATCTGCATACAGAGGGTTAGGCTCTATTGATTTTCAGGCAGCGGCAAGAAGTGTACTGATCGTCGGCAGAATCAAGGATGAGCCCGAAATCAGAGTTGTATGTCAAACAAAAAGCTCACTTGCACCCGAAGCAAAAGCGGTTGCATTTCGTTTGAGCGAAGAAAACGGCTTTGAATGGGTTGGAAAATATGATGTTACCGCTGATGATTTGCTTTCCAGAACGGCAAAAGGCACAAAGAAGCAAGCAGCTGTGGATTTTCTTGAAAAATTGCTTGCTGATGGTAAAATACCGCAGACTAAAATTATAGAACTTGCAAAACAAAAAGGTATTGCCGACAGAACTTTAAGAAATGCCAAAGATGAATTAGGAATTAAGTCAAAGAGAGCAAATAATCAATGGTATTGGAGTCTTGATTAAAAGTAAGATGGCAAGATGCCCCTTTCTATACAATAGGGCATCTTGCCACCTTGAAAGGATATGATGTGATATGAAGAAAATACAAATTACGCAAGATTTGTTTGTAAAAATACTAAAATATTTTTACAGCGAGGAATTTGAACTTGTTGATGATGAGTTGTTTGAGCTTTACCGGGACATTAAAAAGGGCATTGAACAAAAACTTGATGCTATTTAAAAGCGGAGTTATTACACCGAATATAAAACAGCGGATAGCGACGAGACAAAGGAGCAAGCAAGGCAGAAATATCTTGATGCAGTGGGCATACATAAGGATTTCAGATGTTGACTTTACCCTAATTGTACAAACGGGAATGTGGCACATTCCCGTAAAAATAATTAAGAATGAGAGGATTGAATTGTGAAAGACAGATTTATTGAAAACGGAATTGAGTATGTTCGATGCGGCGATTATTATTTGCCTGATTTTGAAGTGCCACAATGTGAATACGAAATCGGACAATTCGGCAGATTAAGAAAACATTATCTGAAAATAAACAAACCGTGCCGATACAGCACGCTTTTAATGACAGGAAAACTGTTTGAACATCTGCATGAAGTCGATAAACAGGCACAAGAAATTTTAGAGAAATTTATAAGGACGGCAGAGAAAACTGCTCCTGACAAAGCAACGCACCAAATGGAATGGATTGGGCATATGAACAATGCCAAAGCCTCTGCGATAGAGGTTATAAATCACGAACTGATTTATGTATAAAGTAGGAACGATAGAATTACGCTTCGGCTTAATGATAAAGAGTACGAGCATTTAATAAAATCATCTGAAAAAGTCGGCATCCCCAGAGAGGTATATTTAAGGATGTTGATTATGGGAACGGCTCCGAAAGAAAAACCAACAGCTGATTTTTACAGTACTATGAAAGAATTAAACGCAATCGGAAACAGCCTGAATCAGATTGCAAAGGTCGCAAATTCAAAAGACTTTATCAATGTTAAAGCTTATGAAGAAAATGTTCGGAAGTTAAACGGCTTTATTATAGAAATCGGCAAGGCTGCTTTTACTCCTGAAAGGAGGGGTGACAAATGGCTGCTACAAGAATTTGGTCTATAAAAGGTAGAATTGACAACGTGATAAACTATGTTACAAATCCGGAAAAGACAGACGGCAGCAGATATACCGACACGGAGCCTCAAGCTTTGACGGATGTAATAGATTATGCCGAAGACGGGGCAAAGACGCATAATAAGGTTTATGTTTCGGGGATAAATCTATCCCTGGACATTGCCCGTGACCAAATGGTTATGACAAAACTGCAATTCGGAAAAACAGATAAAATTTTAGCCTATCACGGCTATCAGAGTTTCCTGCCGGGCGAGGTCACACCAGATATGGCACATGAAAGTGGTGTTAAGCTTGCGGAGCGTCTATGGGGCGATAGATTCCAAGTGCTTGTTACAACGCATCTTGACCATGAGCATATTCACAATCATTTTTGCCTGAACTCCGTTTCTTTTATGGACGGAAAGAAATTTAGAGGCGGCAGCAAGGGATATTGGATTCTGCGAGCTGAGTCGGACAAAATTTGTGCAGAATACGGCTTGTCTGTAATAGAAAATCCCGGTAAGGGTAAAAACTATGCAGAATGGAAAGCCGAACAGGAAGGCAGACCAACCATAAGGGGACAGATAAAAGACGAGCTTGACGAAATTATCAAGTGTTCATATACTTATGAGCAATTTTGGAAAATATTAAAACAGCGTGGGTATAAGATTAAGCGCGATGTAAAGTACATTGCATTAAAACCGGCATTTTCCCAAAGATATATCCGCCTTAAATCTCTTGGTGAAAATTATAGCGAGGAAGCAATAAGACAGCGAATTATAGCAATAAGAAACGGCATACGGATTTGATATGCACCCCAAAAGTTAGACACTTTTGGAGGTGCATATTTTTATGGCAAA
>ERZ779842.786-NODE-786-length-30740-cov-4.477008_pt1 | contig 30740 bp, 22 predicted proteins | sample MGYA00511095_ERZ779842 | MGnify/ENA primary metagenome ERZ779842 (study PRJEB29588, sample SAMEA2154036) | human gut metagenome | biome: human gut; feature: human-associated habitat; material: faeces | place: Denmark | collected 2008/2010 ... | reverse complement strand
TCCGTGCATCCGGAAACGGTGGTCAGTGCGTCAACACGACGGACTCTGCGGTACGTCTGACCCACATCCCGACCGGAATCGTGATTTCCTGCCAGGATGAAAAGAGCCAGCTGAAAAATAAAGACAAGGCGTTGAAGGTGCTGCGTGCAAAGCTGTATGATTTGGAACAGCAGAAGCGCCACGACGAGGAAGCTGAGCTGCGCCGCAGCCAGATCGGTACCGGTGACCGTTCCGAGAAGATCCGTACCTACAACTTCCCGCAGGGACGTGTGACGGATCACAGAATCAAGCTGACACTGTACAAAATCGATGCGATCATGGACGGCGACATCCAGGAGCTGATCGATAACCTGACTGCTGCTGATCAGGCAGCCAAACTTGCAAAGATGAATCAGAACGTGATTGCCTGATCAGCATGCGATCCAGGCAGCAAAACTTGCAAAGATGAATCAAAATGCGATTGCCTGATCGGCAGGGTATTTAAATAGAGAATAAAAAAACCGCTCCTGCACCTCCGGACGATAAATTCCGGGTGCGGGAGTGGGTTTTTATAGTGATTTGCAGATACGTCACTGATCTTCTGATTCATGACAATAGAATGCTCGCAGAGCGTGCATTCTATTGTTTTATACAGTTTTAACAGTCTTTAACAGCTCGCGGATTTGTTCTACGGACAGCCATTCCGTATTATTGTCGGAGCTGTAGGAGAAGCCTTCGGCTACCTTGTGACCGCTCATGTCAGGCTGCTGTTTGTTGTTCCAGGTCATCTGGGGATATACGATGAAGTGCTTTTCGTATTCGTAGGTCGTAAAAGAATCCTCAGTTGTTACCATGATTTCATGCAGCTTTTCGCCGGGGCGGATACCGATTTCCTTGATTCCGCAGCCGGGAAGCATCGCTTCTGCGAGGTCGGTAATTTTAAAGGAAGGGATTTTGCTGATAAAGGTTTCGCCGCCTTTTGCTTCTTCGAGGGCTTTGATCACCAGCTCCACGCCCTGCTCCAGGCTGATCCAGAAACGGGTCATGCGCAGGTCGGTGATCGGAAGCTCTGTCTGTCCGTCTGCGATGAGCTTGCGGAAAAACGGAATAATCGAACCGCGGCTTCCTGCAACGTTGCCGTAACGAACGATTGAGAAGTTGATGTCCTTATTGCCGACATAAGCGTTCGCTGCAATAAAGAGCTTGTCGCTGACGAGCTTTGTGCCGCCGTAAAGGTTGACAGGGTTTACCGCTTTGTCGGTGGAAAGTGCAACGACCTTTTTTACATTGGTGTCCAGGGCTGCCTCGATGATGTTCATCGCGCCGTGGATGTTGGTCTTGATCGCTTCGTTCGGGTTATATTCACAGGCGGGAACCTGCTTTAAGGCTGCTGCATGGATGACATAATCAACACCTTCAAATGCGCGGCGCAGACGCTCCTGATCTCTGACGTCGCCGATGAAGAAGCGAAGCTTGTCTGCATATTCCTTGAATTCATTTTCCATCATCCACTGTTTAAATTCGTCTCTGGAATAAATGATCACCTTTTTGGGGTTGTAGTGCTCCATGACATAACGGGTAAAGCATTTGCCGAAAGAACCGGTACCACCTGTGATCAGAATTGTTTTACCATCTAATAACATATATACATTCCTCCGCTGAATTGGCAGGATAAGCCAATCATTCAATCTTTATTATCATAACATAAATTGAGCACAATTGCATCATCTTTTTTATTACAGCGTCTGCAAAAATCCCATGAGCCGCAGTGCGATCCGCAGTGCACCTGCATCGGAGGGATGCAGTCCGTCGGGCATATAGGTTTCCTTGATGATATCGACCTTGGGCTGTAAACCGCTTGTGGAGAAAAGATCGAGAACCGGAAGTCCGTAAAATTCAGCAACTTCGCGGATGATGGAAACATATCCGGCGAGGTTTGTTTCCTCCGGCAGACCGTTTTCTTTTGACACCTCATCTTCGCTGCAGCGGTGCAGTGGCGTCATGAACAGGATGTCTGCATTTGGAAAGCGGTTGATGAGCTTTTCACACAAAACGTGCATTGCGCCGTAAAAGGTGTAAGGATCGCGGGATTCAAACGTGCCGAGCTTTGCGTCCCCGTGTCCGAAATCGTTGGTTCCGCCGAAAACAACGACAACGTCCGCATCGGAATCCATCGAATCAACGCGGTTGACAAAGGAAAGATCAGGCTCCTTTGTCGTCAGGTTTTCGGTCTGGCAGGCGATTCTGGTTGCGCTGATGCCATAATTTTTTACAATAGCGCCGGAAAGCTTCCCGAATACGGAAACATAACAGTGCTCTGCATCAGAAGCGCCGACCCCCTCTGTGATGCTGTCCCCTAAAAAATAAATCTTTTTACCTTTTAATTCCATGATAAATTGTCTCCCCTTTTTTATGCAGTTTTGTATAGCTACGTTTTTGGAACGCTGTAATCTGTAGCTGACTGCAGCTTCGAAAAATCAGCAGACCGCAGTCGATCTTCCCTGTTATCATAGTCTTTTCTGGGAAGTTCTGCAAGGCATTCGCAAACCGCCGGAAAGTATGATATACTTGACTACAGTTCACTCGTGGCTTTGTGAGCAGCGGAAAGTATCGAAGATGCGCTTTTGCGAATGGCGCGTGTGAACTGTAACTACTTGACTACAACAATCCCAGTCTAATGATGAGAGGAAAAAACGATGTCTCTGCAGTTTATCACCGGTGCGTCCGGCTCCGGAAAAAGCACCTATATCGATCAGCAGATTATCGCCCGTTCCGAAAGAGAACCGGAGGGGCGTTTTTTTATCCTTGTGCCCGACCAGTTTACGATGCAGACACAGAAGGATCTGGTCAGTCTGCATGACCGGAAAGGGATTATGAATATCGACGTCCTGAGCTTCGGACGTTTGACGCACCGCATTTTTGAGGAGATGGGCGCAAATCGGCTTCCGATGCTGGACGATACGGGAAAAAGCCTGATTATCCGGCGTGTGGCGGCGGGACAGAGGATGGAGCTTCCGGTGTTGGGCGGCAGGCTTGGACAGACGGGATATATCCATGAGGTGAAGTCTGCGATTTCGGAGTTTATGCAGTACGGAATCGGTCTGCAGGAGCTGGATCAGCTGACAGAATTTTCAAAAAAACGAGGACAATTATACTATAAATTAAAAGATCTGCGGACAATTTACGAGGGCTTTCAGCAGTTCATCCGGGAAAAATATCTGACGACGGAGGAATCGCTGGAGGTGCTGGCGTCGTATGTGCCGCAGTCGAAGCTGTTGAAGGACAGCGTGATTGTATTCGACGGGTTTACGGGCTTTACGCCGGTACAGAACCGGGTCATCGCAGAGCTGATGAAGCAGGCAAAAGAAGTGATCGTCACAGTTACCCTCGGAAGTGGGGAAAATCCATGGGAGGAAATCCGGGAGCAGGAGCTTTTTTCCATGAGCAAAAAGACGATACAGACGCTTGCAAAGCTTGCACGGGATGTAGAAATTCCCATCGCGGACGTCGTTGAAATTGCACCGAAATGTTCGCCGCGGTTTTCGGAAAAAGGAATGCTGCAGCATCTGGAAAAATACCTGTTCCGCTATCCGGTGTGCGTGTGGAAGCCTGCGCCTGCAGAAGTGAGTACGCAGAGCGTTTCTGCCGGAATGGTGGTGCAGGAGTGTGCAGAGACTGGCGGGCAGGAACGGTCCGCGGCGCAGAGCACTGCGATTGGCCTGCCGCCCGTGCAGCTTCGTCTTCTGGAAGCCTCCACACTGCGGGAGGAGGTGCGTCAGATCTGTATCGCAATCCGACGGCTCGTGACGCAGCAGAATTACTGTTATCGGGATATCGCGGTCATCTGCGGGGATTACACCTCATATGCAAGCTGCATCGAGCAGGAGTTTGCGGCATTCGGCATTCCGGTCTATCTGGATCAGACGCGGGGCGTCACCCTGAATCCGTTTATTGAGTATATAAAAAGCGCACTGCAGGTACGGGTAAAGAACTATAGTTATGAATCAGTTTTCCACTATCTGCGCAGCGGTCTGGCGGATTTTGCGCCGGAGGAAACGGATCGGCTGGAGGTTTATGTACGGGCGTTGGGTATCCGTGGGCGGAAAAAATGGGAGACGCTGTTTGTGTATCCGACGGAAAATATGCTGGACGCAAAGGCTGAGCTGGCGCAGCTGAATGCGCTGCGGGAGCGGCTGGTTTTGGGGCTTGCGCCGTTGTATGGAAAATACAAAACGACGAAGGAGTACGCACAGGGGTTGTATGAGTTTATCGCACAGAGTAAAATCCAGCAGAAGCTAAAAAGCTTCGAGCAGCGCTTTGCAGAGGCGGGCGATCCGGTGCGGGAGCGGGAGTATGCGCAGATTTACCGACTGGTGATGGATTTGCTCGATCAGATCGTGAGTCTGGTCGGGGAAGAGGAGACGACGGCAGAGGAATTTGCAAAGCTTCTGGAAGCCGGATTCGAAGAGCTGCAGGTTGGCACGATTCCCCAGAATGTGGACCGCGTGGTGGCGGGGGATATGGAGCGGACGCGTTTAAAACAGGTGAAGGCGCTTTTTTTTGCAGGCGTAAATGACGGCAATATTCCGGGCAACGCGGGAAACGGAGGGATTATTTCCGACCTCGATCGGGAATTTTTAACCGGCTCCGGGCAGGAGCTTGCGCCGTCGCCGCGGCAGCAGATGTACATTCAGCGGTTTTATTTGTATTTGAATATGACAAAGCCATCCGAGCTTTTGGTGCTTTCCTGGGCGCGGATGAATCTGGAAGGAAGGGCGCTGCGAAAGAGCTTTCTGGTGGGTCAGGTGCAGCGGCTGTTTCCGACGATTCCGACAGAAAAGCCGGAGCTGGAGCCCATGCTTTTACAGGTGCAGTCTTTTTCGGATGGACGGGAATATCTTGCGAATGGACTTAGAAGCTATGCGGATGGGCTGTTGGATGAGGCAGCGGAGCGTGAGTTTCTGACGCTGTACCGGGTTTACCAGCGGCAGGATGTGTACCGGCTGTGGAGCGGACAGCTGACGGATACGGCATTTTTTTCCTATCAGGAGCCGTCCCTTGGAAAGGCGGTGGCAGCAGCGCTTTACGGGCAGACGATTTCCGGAAGCGTCAGCCGTCTGGAGCAGTTTGCAGCGTGCGCTTATGCCCATTTTCTGCGCTATGGCATGAAGTTAAAGGAGCAGGAAGAGTTCGCGTTTGAAGCGGTGGACATGGGAAATCTCTACCACGGCGTGCTGGAAATTTTTGCGGAAAAACTAAAGGAGATCGGCAAAAATTGGTTTGATTTTACTGAGGAAGAGGGCGAGCGGCTGGTGGACGAGGCGGTGGATGCGTATGCTGTGACGTATCATCACACGGTGCTGTTTGACAGCGCGAGAAACGCCTATATCGTGCAGCGGATCAAGCGGATTTTAAAACGGACGGTAAGCGCCATGCAGTATCAGCTCAAAAAAGGCAGCTTTGTGCCGGAGAAGTTCGAGGTTTCGTTTTCGGTGCTGGAGGAGTTGGATGCGGTCAATATCGCGCTTTCTGAGCAGGAAAAAATGCGGCTGCGCGGCAGGATCGACCGTGTGGATATGAAAGAAGACCGGGAGCATGTTTATGTCAAGGTCGTGGATTATAAGTCCGGCAGCAGGGAGTTTTCGCTGGCAGCGCTGTATTACGGGCTGCAGCTGCAGCTTGTTGTATACATGAATGCTGCGATGGAAATTGCCGGAAAAAAGCATCCGGAGAAAGAAATCGTCCCGGCGGCGATGCTGTATTACCGGGTGCAGGATCCGATGATTGAGATGCCGGAGGGCGAGCCTTCGGCGGAGGAGGTCAATGCGCAGGTGCTGCGCGCCCTGCGGACAACCGGCATTGTGAATGCCAGGGAGGACGTTGTCGAGGGGCTGGATCAGGGCTTTTTAGGGCGTTCGGATGTGGTGCCGCTGGAACGGAAAAAGGACGGCAGCTTTTCGGCGCGTTCGAGTGTTTTGGAAGAGACGGATTTTCAGGCGGTATCGGCATTTGTGGAGCAGAAAATCCGGCAGGCGGGACGGCAGATTTTGGATGGAAAAATCGCATTGGACCCGTATGAGCAGGGCAACAGAAACGCCTGCGAATACTGCGCGTATCAGAAAGTGTGCGGATTTGACAAAAAGATCGACGGGTTTGTAATGCGCGAGCTGGAAAACCTGAAAGAAGACGAAGCGATGGAGCTTATCAGAAAGGAGGTCGCCGATGGGAATGAAGTTCACGGAGGATCAGCAGCGGGTCATTGATCTGAGAAACTGTAATATTTTGGTGTCGGCGGCGGCAGGCTCCGGCAAAACGGCGGTGCTGGTCGAGCGGATTGTAGAGCTGGTCTCCGGTTCAGGATGCGATTCGGCGCGGGCAGTGGATATTGACCGGTTACTGATCGTAACGTTTACGAATGCGGCGGCAGCACAGATGCGGGAGCGAATTACGAAGGCACTGTCCGACCGCGTAGAGGCAGAGCCGGACAACGAGCATATAAAAAAGCAGCTGATGCTGATCCACAATGCGAAAATCATGACCATCCACAGCTTTTGTTTATATCTGATTAAAAATCATTTCAACGATATCGGTCTCGACCCGGATTTTCGGACGGCGGACGAGGGCGAAATACGCCTGTTGAAGCAGGAGGTTTTGTCAGAGCTTCTGGAAGAGCAGTTCGTGCTGGGACGGCAGGAATTTACCGACTGCGTGGAATATTTTGCCTACGATGGTCGGGAAAAACGGCTGGAAGAGTTGATCGAACGGTTATATACCTTTTCCGGAAGCTATCCTTTTCCGGAAAAATGGCTGCGGCAGCACCGCATGGATTATCATGTGGAGACGTTTGAGGAGCTTGTAAAAACAGAGTGGTTTGCAGGCATGATGCAGGAAATTTCAGCCCTGCTGCAGGAATGCAAAGAGCAGGAAAAAGCTGCGCTGAAGGTGTGCGAGGAGCCGGATGGGCCGTATTTTTACGCTGCAGCGCTGGAACAGGATCAGGAGCTGATCGCAGGGCTGGAACAGGAGCTGGCGAGCATGGTGCAGACAGCATCAGAACCAGAGCAGTCTGTGGCACCTGCAGAAGTGGAATCGTCCGTTGCGAAAGATGCTTTCGAAGCCCTTGCAGCGCGGGTGCAGGGCATTTCCTACGCCCGCATGGCACCAAAAAAGGATGACAGCGTGTCGGCAGAAAAGCGGGAGCTGGTCAAGGTGATGCGGGAGCGTGTGAAAAGCCTTTTGGGGACACTTTCCGAAAAATATTTCGTATCCGGCCCGAAGCAGTGGCTTGCAGAATGCAGACAGGCGGACGCAGCGCTGTGCGAGCTGGTGGATCTGGCGCTTTTGTTCGGAGAAAGACTGACGGAGAAAAAGCGGGAAAAGAACCTGCTGGACTTTGAGGACATGGAGCATCTGGCACTGCAGATTCTGTTAAAGGAAGAGGAAAACGGACAGATGGTGCCGTCGGATACGGCGCTGGAATACCGGGAACAGTTCGTAGAGATTCTGATCGACGAGTATCAGGACAGCAACCTCGTGCAGGAATTTCTCTTACAGAGTATTTCCGGCGAGGACGACGGGCGATTTAACCGGTTTATGGTAGGTGACGTCAAGCAGAGCATTTACAAATTCCGTCTTGCACGGCCGGAGTTGTTTTTAGAAAAATTTGCGACCTATCAAAAAGAAGACGGAAGCTGCGTCCGTGTGGACTTAAAGCAGAACTTTCGAAGCCGCCATGAGGTGACGGACTGCGTCAACGACCTGTTTTTACAGCTGATGCACCGAGAGCTTGGCGGAGTGGAATACGACGCGGATGCGGCGCTGTACCCGGCGGCGCAGTTCCCGGAGGCAGATGGCGAAGCAGCGGACGCGCGGGATAAAAGTGCGGAAATCAGGCGGCATCAGCAGAAGCACAGAATCGGCGCAGCAGCAGAAGCACGAGAGAAAGGCGCAGCGCTCGGCGGAGAAGAAAAGCAGGGGAGTGCTGTGCCGGTGAGTACGGCTTGCGAAGCCTCGATCGCCCGCTCCCCTTACGAGCCGGAGCTTTGCATTGCTGCAATATCCGGCGAAAAGGGCGAAGACCCGAAGGAGCTGGAAGCGAAAATGATTGCCGGAAAAATCCGCGAAATCGTTGGAAAGCTCCCGGTGCGGGACAGCGAAAGCGGACAGCTGCGCCCGGCGCGGTATCAGGATATCGTGATTTTACTGCGGACGACATCCGGCTGGGACGAGACGTTTAAAAAGATACTGGAAGAAAACGCCATTCCGGTCTTTGTGACGTCCAAGACGGGGTATTTTGCGGCAACGGAGGTGCAAACGGTTTTGAATTTCCTGCGTGTGCTGAACAATCCGCTGCAGGAAATCCCACTGTTCGGCGTACTCAAATCGGTGCTGTTTGGATTCAGCGATGCGCAGCTGGCGACGCTGCGCGCACTGGATGAGACGGGAAAACGCTGCCTGTACGATTGCGTGAAGCTGGCGGCAGGAGAAGGAGAAAGTGGTGAAGGCAGCGTAGGATATGGCAGCGGAAGCAATGGTGCCGATGCCTCCCTTCGCGAAAAATGCTGCAGCTTTCTTTCCTTTTTAAACCGCTACCGCGAGTACGCGGTCTATCTGCCGATTCACAAGCTGATGGAGCAGTTTTTGGAGGAAACGGGCTATCTGTATACGGTCAGCGCGCTGCCGGGAGGTGTGCAGCGCAGAATCAACGTGGAAATGCTGCTGACGCGGGCAGAAAGCTTTGAAAAGACGAGTTATTCCGGTTTGTTTCATTTTATCCGGTACATGGAACAGCTGGAAAAATATGACATTGATTACGGCGAAACGGGCGCGTCGGACGAAAACGCGGATGTCGTGCGGATCATGAGCATTCACAAGAGCAAGGGGTTGGAATTTCCGGTATGCTTTGTGTCGGGACTGTCGAAACGCTTTAACCGGCAGGACAGCGCGGCTCCGGTGCTGATGGATATGGATTTGGGACTGGCGATCGACTGGGTGGATCCGACAGCACGGATCCGACATACGACGCTGAAAAAAAATGTGCTGGCGCGCAAATTAAATGCCGACAGCATGGGAGAAGAACTGAGAGTTCTATATGTTGCGCTGACGCGTGCGGAGGAAAAGCTGATTCTGACCGGAACCTGTAAAGAAGACAAGCTGCCCCAGGAGGATGCTGCACAGGGTGCGTATGGCTATTCGGCGCTGCGGCTGCAGGAAGCGTCTTCCTATTATGATCTGGTGCTTCCGGCATGGCAGTCCGTCGGACGTCGGCTTCAGATCTGTACGCAGGAAGAACTGCTGCAGGCAGAGCTTGTGCGTGCGTCTTTGGGATACAACAGCAGGCAGAAGCTTTTTGAGGAAGCCGGAAAAGAGCCGGAGGCGGCAGAGCTTGCGCTGTGCGAGCGCCTGCAGAAGCCCTATGCACATGAAAACCTGGCGGGACTTTTTGTCAAAACAACCGTTTCCGAGCTGAAAAAAGAAGGCATGCAGGAGGAAGCTGCGGAAGGGCTTACGCTGTTCCCGGAGGAAGAGGTCGTGCCGTATCTGCCGCAGTTTGTCAGGGAACAGGAAGAAACCGTGAGCGGGACGACACGGGGAAGTGCGTACCACAGACTGCTGGAGATTTTCCCCTTTGAACGGCAGGAAACCTGGACGGCGGCAAAAATCCGTACGGTCATCGAAGAATGTAAAGCAGACCGAAGGCTGTCGGAGGAATATGCTGCTGCGATCAATGTATACAAGATCCGGGCATTTTTACAGACGCCTCTTGCAGCGCGCATGGCAAAGGCTGCCAAAAGCAACAGACTGCACCGGGAGCAGCCCTTTGTGCTGGGGCTTTCGGCAAACCGTTTAAATACAGACTTTCCGGAGGATGAAACCGTGCTGATCCAGGGAATTATCGATGTTTATCTGGAGGAAGAGGACGGCATCGTGCTGGCAGATTATAAGACCGATCTGGTAAAAGACCCGAAGGAGCTGATTTTGCGCTACCGGGTTCAGCTGGACTATTATGAGGAAGCACTTGTGCGGCTGACCGGAAAATGCGTGAAGGAAAAGCTGATCTATTCGTTCGGGCTGGAACAGGAGATTACACTGTAAGATGGAAGAATTTTATTATCAGAAAATGGACAGGCAGAAGCAGGCAGTGTATCACGGCATGCTGCAGGGCGTCCGGCAGCTGGCGGATCAGATTCAGCTGCCGCGTGTGGATGGAAAAGAGCTGTATGACATTTTTTTCCAGATGCGGCTGGATCACCCGGAAATATTCTGGGTGGTCGGGTTTTCATGGAAATATTACCCAGACTCCCCGAACCTGATTTTCGTGCCGGAATATCTGTTTGAAAAAGGAAAAATCAAAGAGCATCAGATAGCGCTGACATCGCGGGTGGAAAAGCTTGCACGGCAGGCGCAGGGACTTTCGGAGTGGGAAAAAGAAAAATATGTACACGATTTTATATGTGAAAATGTACGGTATGACAAGCTAAAGAAGCCGTATTCTCATGAAATCATCGGACCGCTGGGGCAGGGCGTAGGCGTCTGCGAGGGAATTGCAAAGGCGGTCAAGGTGCTCTGCGACGCGCTCGGGCTATGGTGTATGATTGCGATTTGCGGCAACAATCCGGAAAAAGGCATCAAATACCGCCACACCTGGAATATCGTGCGCATTGGCGGGCAGTATTATCATCTGGATGCGACATTTGACAATAGTCTGACCAGAGGGGCGCGGGAGGATGCCGAGTGCCGTTACGATTATTTTAACCTCGACGATAAGGCGATGTTCCGCGACCATGAGCCGCTGATCGCGCCGGCGCCGGTGTGCACGGACAATGGACATTTTTATTATAAGGAAAAGAAGCTTTCCTTTACGAAAATGGAGGAGGTCAAAAAGCGCGCGCAGCAGGCGGTAAAAAAAGGAAAAGTCCTGACGTTTCACTGGCGCGGTTCGTATCTGACGAGGGACGTGCTGAGGGAAATCCTGAATGTGCTGGAAGACGCCGGAAAAGAGAAATCGAAACTGCCCCATATTTACGCGAATGCAGCGCAGGCGGTATTTCGGGTGTGGTATTCCGATATCGACACTCTTGCGTCGGAAATTGTACTGGAAGACGCAAACGAGGGAGAAAAGACAGAAAAGGGATTGAAAAATCCGGAGTGATTCGTTATAGTAAGAACGTGGTTTTCCACAAATAAATACTTATGAGGAGGATTTACTCATGGATAAGAAGTTTGGCATCAAGCATGTCGTAGCGATGGGTATCGGAACCGCACTGTTCGTTGTTTTAACCAACGTGCAGATCCCGGTTGGTTTCATCCCGAACACAGCTCTGCAGACCCGCGCAGCGGTACTTGCATTTTTCTCCGCTATTTTTGGTCCCGTTGTTGGCGGCGCCATCGGTCTGATCGGTCATGCACTGGGTGATGCAGTATTCTACGGAAGCGTATGGTGGAGCTGGGTATTCCCGGACGCTGTATTCGGCATCATCGTTGGCCTGTTTGCTGCGAAGTATAAAGTAAAAGAGGGCAGCTTCGGCGGCAAGGAAATCGGCCTGTTCAATATCGTACAGGTTGTTGCAAACGCACTGGCATGGATTCTGGTTGCTCCGGTTTTGGACATCGTAATTTATGCAGAGCCTGTAAAGAAGGTATTCACACAGGGCGTAACCGCTTTTGTTGCAAATGTAATTATCATCGGCATTCTGGGAACTCTGCTGTTAGTTGCCTACTCCAAGGTCGGCGCAAAGTCCGGAAGCCTTTCCAAAGAGGACTGATACATGACTCCGATCATCGAGTTTAAAAACTATACTTTTAAATATCGATCACAGTCAGAGCCTACACTCCGGGAGATTGACCTGACGGTCAATCCCGGAGAGAAGGTTTTAATCGTGGGACCGTCCGGGTCGGGAAAATCGACTCTGGTGCACTGCATCAACGGGATGGTTCCTTTTTCATACCCTGGCGAAAGCAGCGGAACTTTGACTGTGGGCGGTAAAGATCCTGCGAAAACCGGTATTTTTGGAATGTCCAAAATCGTCGGTACGGTGCTGCAGGATACAGACGGCCAGTTTATCGGCCTGACGGTTGCAGAAGATGTTGCTTTTGCACTGGAAAACGACTGCGTAGAGCAGGAAGAGATGTTCCGTGCAGTAGATGAAGTGGCAGAGGTTGTGGATATCAAAGCCCTTCTCGGCAATGCACCGACGGAGCTTTCCGGCGGACAGAAACAGAGAGTTTCCATGGCGGGCGTGCTGGTAGATGATGTGGATATCCTGCTGTTTGATGAGCCGCTGGCAAACCTTGACCCGGCGACCGGCAAGCGGGCTATCGACCTGATCGACCGGATCTGCCGGGAGCGCGACAAGACGGTTATCATTATCGAACACCGGTTAGAGGATGCCCTTTACCGGGATGTAGACAGAATTGTGGTGATCGGGGACGGAAGGGTTGTAGCGGATATGACGCCGGACGAGCTGCTTGCCTCCGATATTCTGATTCAGGAGGGCATCCGTGAGCCGCTGTATGTGACGGCGCTCAAACATGCGGGATGTCAGGTTGCGGCAAAGGATCATCCTCAACATATCGAGACGATGAATCTGGAGCCTTATCAGGAAAAGGTAAGGGACTGGTTCGAGAAGGTTTCCCTGCCGGAGATTCAAGGAGAGGAAAAGCCGGCCCTCGAAGTGCTGGATCTGGACTTTTCCTATATTACAGGCAAACCGATCCTGTCGGATATTCATTTCCGTATTAACAAAGGGGAAATGCTCGCAATTGTCGGCAAAAACGGCGCGGGAAAGAGTACGCTGTCAAATCTGATCTGCGGCTTTATCCATCCGGATCACGGTAAGATCCTGTTAAATGGCAGTGATATTGCGGACAAATCCATCAAGGAGCGCGGCGAGGCCATCGGGCTTGTCATGCAGAACCCGAATCAGATGATTTCCAAGCCGATGATTTTTGATGAAGTGGCGCTGGGACTGCGGGTCCGTGGCGTGCCGGAGGAAGAGGTAAAGGAACGGGTTTACGATAAGTTAAAGATCTGCGGTCTGTATCCCTTCCGGAACTGGCCGGTTTCTGCTCTGAGCTTTGGTCAGAAAAAGCGTGTGACTATCGCTTCGATCCTCGTCATGAATCCGGAGATTCTGATTCTGGATGAGCCGACGGCAGGACAGGATTACCGTCATTATACGGAAATTATGGAATTTTTAAAGCACTTAAATGAGACCCTTGGCATTACGATCATCATGATCACACATGATATGCATCTGATGCTGGAATATACCGACCGTGCGATCGTTATTGCGGACGGCGAGCTGATTGCGGACGACAAGCCGGCAAAGGTGCTGACGGATGAAGCGGTTGCAGACCGTGCTTATCTGAAAAAGACGTCGCTGTACGATCTGGCGGTGCGCTGCGGCATCGGGGATGCGTCCGGCTTTGCAGAGCGGTTTATTTATTATGAAAGGCAGGTGAGAGCGGATGGCGGGCAGAATTCTGACGTACAGTGAAAAAGATACCTGGATCCATCGGCTTTCCGGCGTTTCGAAAATGATCTTTTTCCTGCTCTGGTCACTGACCGGTATGCTGACCTATGACACGAGAGTGCTGCTGGTCATGCTGGTCTGCAGTCTGGTGATCTTTAAGGTTTCCCATACGGAATGGAAACAGGTCGGGACGGTATTTCAGTTTATTTTGCTGTTTTTGTGTATTAACATGCTTGCGGTGTGGCTGTTTTCCCCGAATCAGGGAACTGTGATCTACGGCACAAAAACAGAGCTTTTACACCTGTTTGGCAATCATAATATCACAAAGGAACAGCTGTTTTACCAGTTTAATATTATGCTGAAGTATCTGACAGTAACGCCGGTGGTATTGATGTTTATCGTGACGACCAACCCGAGCGAGTTTGCGGCAAGCTTAAATCGCATGGGTGTCAGCTACAACGTGGGCTACGCCATTGCCATCGCGCTGCGTTACATCCCGGACGTACAGTCTGATTTTACCAAGATCAAGCATGCGCAGGAGGCGCGGGGCATCGAGATGAGCAACAAGACATCCCTCTGGACGAGAATCAAGCGGATGAGCACGATTATTTTCCCGCTGCTGTTTTCCAGCATGGATCGTATCGATGTGGTCAGCAATGCCATGGAGCTTAGGGGCTTCGGTAAAAATAAAAAACGTACCTGGTACATGGGAAAGAAGCTGGTACGAAACGACTATCTGACGATTGGATTTGCGGTAGTATTTATGGCGGTCGCTCTGACCATTACGTTTGCAGACGGCAGCCGTTTCTGGAATCCATTCCAGTAAAAAAACGCGGGGCTGTGGGACACGGGTATCGCGTTTTTAGAAAAAATCCGGGGCGCGGGCAAATTGGATGCTGCGCTCCGGGAAAATGGAATCAGGGGATGCAGCGGATTTTTTCATCGGCTGCGGAAAGGGGAATGTATGATTTACACACTGGAAAATGACAGCCTGAAAGTTCAGGTAAACTCCCACGGCGGCGAGCTGTGGTCGATTCAGACAAAGGACGGGGCAGAATATCTCTGGCAGGGCGATGAGACTTACTGGAAAGACCGCGCATTGAATCTGTTTCCGTATATCGCACGTTTGACTGAGGGCAAATATATGCTGGATGGCAAGACCTACGAAATGCCGATCCACGGCTTTGTTAATTCTTCCGATCTGGAAGCGGAAGAGCATACGGCACAGAGACTGGTGCTGAAGCTGACAGACAGCGAGAACACGAGAGAAATGTATCCCTTTGAGTTTGTTTACTGGCTGACCTATGAGCTTGTCGGCAACAAATTAAATGTTACTTTTGCGGTAGAAAATAACGACAAAAAGGTGATGTATTTCGGCGTCGGCGGTCATCCGGGCTTTGCCGTTCCGCTGGAAAAAGGTCTTGCATTTGAGGATTACTGCTTACAGTTTGAAGCTCCCGGGAATCCGACCCGCGTTGGCTTTTCTGAGGACTGCTTCGTAAATGGCGAGGACAGCGAGTTTATTTTATCTGACGGCGGTAAGCTGCCCCTTGCACACAACCTGTTCGATCAGGATGCGATCGTGCTGACTGATATGGCGAAGGCAGTGACCCTGTGCAGTGAAAAAGGAACAAGAAGCGTGCGCGTATCCTATCCGCAGATGAATTTCCTGGGGATCTGGCATATGCCGTTTACCGATGCGCCCTATGTCTGCATCGAGCCCTGGTCTGCGCTTCCTTCCCGCAAGGGCAGGATCGAAGACCTTTCCGAGCAGCCCAACCTGGTTCATCTGCCTGCAGGCAAGCGGTATGAAAATACCTGGAGTATTGAGATTTTCTGAATTTTGCAGAACTGTGAAAAGGAATGTGCCTTGGCGCATCCTCGCGGAGTGTTTCTTATCGCATGGAAACGAAGTTTTCCATACGATAAAAAAGAATCCGGCGTCAGACAGCGATAGGACTGTGCGCCGGATTCTTTTTTTTATAAATCTGAAATGCTCGCAGAGCGTGCGTTTTATCTCTGTGTCGCCATGGTTTTTAACTGTCCCATGACCTTTTTGACCGGAGGCAGGTAGAGGATGATCAGCGTCAGCACCGCTTCCACGGACAGATAGATGCCGTTGTAAACCAGGGAATAGACCGGTGCGGACATGCCGTAGTCTGCAGCGTAAGCGCCGAAGAAGATCATACCGGATAAAAATGCGAAGAAATAACGACCGAGTACACCTGCGATATAGCCCTTCACCAGACCGTTTTTCGATTTGGAAAACAGGCCGGATAAGCCGAGCGCACCGAATGCGAAGATGTAATCAACGAGCATTTGCGGTATGCTGATGATATACGGATCGCTGACCAGCTGTAAAAAGCCGTAGGCGATGGCGGTCATCAGTCCGGCACGCAGACCGTACCAATAGCCGATCAGGACTAAGAACAGCATGGAAAATAAAGTGATGGAGCCGCCGAAGGGCAGATGGAACAGCTTGATTTCGGAAGTGACAAAGGCAGCAGCTATCGCCATTGCGGAAAATGCCAGCTGACGTGCGGAAAATTTAGGCTGCTTCACAGAATTGCCGATAAAGCAGGCCAGCAGCAAAAGCGCCAGCATGAGGACAACCAGTGCGGTATAACCGGCAGTGGTCAGCTGATAAGTCGTTCCCCATTCATCCGTGATGGGGATTGCAAAAAAATTGGACATAAAAAAACCTCCTTGTGTGCACAGGAGGGGACGAAAAACAGGACAGATAAAAATCTGTCACATGTGCCTCCCTACGCCGGTATTATCCGGTTCAGGTGATGAGGGTCAGAAATCCGGGCGGATATTCAGTCTCAGCAATCGCTCCCCTGGCAATGTTATAAAATTTTGGTTACAGTTCACAGCTTATGATAGTCAGGTTGAGGGAGCGTGTCAAGCCTTTTTCGAAGCTGCGGCAGTAAGGGGCAAGGGAACTGGGAATAAAATTAGGGCTTGTAACCGTTTCGGATTGGGAATATACTAATATACTGAATTGACAAAAAAGATAAAACGATAAAAGGACTGCGAATAAATTGAATAACGATAATTATAAAAAATGGTTCATTGGACTGGCAGGCGGCTTTGTAGTCATTGCAGGAGTGCTGACCAGTTCGTTTTATGTGTCTTATGAAAAGGTAAAAGGAGAACTGGCGCAGACCAGCGGCGAGCTGTTAAACGCACAGAGTCAGGTGGAGGATCTGACAAAGGAGCTGGAAGAAAGCAGCAATGCAGTGGAAGAAACGCGGGAAGGCTATGTGACCGTCATGCTGCAGGACGGCGAGAAAGAGGATCTGCCGGAAATTCCATTTTCTGTAGATCTGGAGGACTGGAACTATGTGCTGGTCAATGAAAAAAATCCGCTGCGGCAGGATTTTGAGGTAGATCTGGCTAAGACGGACAATGGGAAGTATGTGGACAGGCGGATTCAGAAAGCCCTTGAGACGATGCTGGCGGACGGCAAAAAGGAAGGGCTTCCCCTAATGGTTTGTTCCGCTTACCGCGATTATCAAAAGCAGGATCAGCTGATGGACAACTCCATCGCAAAATTCGTAAGGGGCGGCATGAGCTATAAGGATGCTTTTTTCAAGACGAAGGAAGAAATCGCCCTCACCGGTGCGAGCGAGCATCACACCGGTCTCGCCGTGGATATCGTAGGAAAAAATCATCAGGGCCTGGATAAATCGCAGGCTTCGACCAAAGAGGCGATCTGGTTAAACGAGCACGCTGCGGAGTATGGTTTTATTCTCCGTTTCCCGCAGGACAAGGTGGCGATCACCGGGATTTCCTATGAATCCTGGCATTTCCGCTATGTTGGAGAAGAGGCGGCGAAGTTTATGAAGGAAAATAACCTGTGCCTGGAAGAGTTTGTAGAGCTTGCAAAGGCACAGCAGGAGCAGGAAGCGTTAAAAGAAGCGGAGATGGAGTAGCGATACTACATCAGAAAGAGAGGAACTGTCATGGCAGACTGGGAAGCAAATGTACGCAGGGTTGTCCCCTACACACCGGGAGAGCAGCCCAAACGAAATGACATCATCAAGTTAAACACCAACGAATGCCCGTATCCGCCTGCACCGGGTGTGACAAAAGCACTGCAGGAGTTTGAAGCGGATAAGCTGCGGCTGTATCCCGATCCGGCGGCGCTTGAGCTGCGGGAAGCGATTGCAGCGGCGGTTTCTGTTTCGGAGCATCCGGTTGCGGCAGACCAGGTGTTTGTGGGCGTTGGCTCCGACGATGTGCTGGCACTGGCATTTCTGACCTTTTTTAACAGCAAAAAACCGATTTTGTTCCCGGACATCACCTATTCCTTTTACGACGTCTGGGCGGATTTGTACGGCATTCCCTATCGGACGCCTGGGCTGGATGAAAGGTTCCGCCTGAAAAAAGAGGACTACCTGAACGAAAACGGCGGCATCATTTTCCCGAACCCCAACGCACCGACCGGTCTGATGGAGAATCTGGATACGATTGAGGAGATCGTGGCAAAAAATCCCGATTCCGTTGTGATTGTAGACGAGGCCTATGTGGATTTCGGGGGTGTGAGCGCCCTGCCTCTTGTGGATAAGTATGAAAATCTGCTCGTCGTGCAGACGTTTTCGAAATCGCGCGCTCTTGCGGGTATGAGAATCGGCTTTGCAATCGGCCAAAAGAAGCTGATTTCCTATTTAAATGATGTCAAATTTTCCTTCAACTCCTATACAATGAACCGCCTGACGATTGCCTGCGGAAAGGCATGCGTAGAGGATCGTGCGTATTTTCAGGAGATTACGGGGAAAATTGTGGCGACGCGGGAATGGACGAAGCAGAAGCTGACAGAGCTTGGCTTTACGTTCCCGGATTCGAAGGCGAACTTTATTTTTGCAACGCACAAAACCGTCCCGGCGCAGGAGTTATTCGAGAACCTGAAAACAGCCGGAATTTATGTGCGATATTTCAAAAAGCCCAGAATCGACAACTATCTGCGGATTACAGTCGGCACGCAGGCGGAGATGGAGCGGCTGGTCGAAGTGCTGGTAGAGCTGGTGAAATAGGGCGCGGCATGTTCGAAAACGCGCGGGCAGCAGCGGAAAATACGTTCGCATGCAGACACAGGAACGCACGCGGACAGATGCAGAAAAACGCCGCTGCGCGGCAGAAGGAGCGTGGATAACGAATGGAAATGTATGAGAATTTTGCGTTAGTTTATGATCGGTTCATGGATGAAACGCCCTATGAAGAATGGTGCCAGTTTGTAGTCGGACGCCTGAAACAGGATCAGATCACGGACGGAATCCTGCTGGATCTTGGCTGTGGCACGGGCTCCATGACGGAGCTTCTGGCAAAGCAGGGCTACGACATGATCGGTGTTGATCTGTCAGACAGCATGCTGGACATTGCAATGGAGAAGCGTGCGCAGTCCGGTCATAATATTTTGTATTTGCAGCAGGATATGCGGGAGTTTGAGCTTTACGGAACGGTCCGGGCGGTGATCTGTCTGTGCGACTCGTTAAATTATCTACTGAAAGAAGATGACTTACTGACAACTTTTAAACTGGTAAACAACTATCTCGACCCGAATGGGCTTTTTATCTTCGATTTTAATACGGTCTATAAATACGAAACAGTCATCGGTGACAGCACGATTGCGGAAAACCGGGAGGACTGCAGCTTTATCTGGGAAAATTATTATACGGCGGAGGATCAGATCAACGAATATGATCTGACGATTTTTGTGAAACAGCAAAAAGACCTGTTCCGCAAATTTACGGAGACCCATCTGCAGCGCGGCTATACGCTGGAAACGATGAAACGGCTCGTGGAACAGTCCGGGTTGATTTTTGTCGAGGCACTGGATGCAGACACGCATGGAAGCGTAACGGAGACGAGCGAGCGGATCTATGTGATCGCGCGCGAGCACGGGAAGAATCTGGGATAAGAAATGAAAATATTTGCGCAACGCAGAAAAGCTATGCGGTGAAAAGCGCAGCGTGGAAATGGCAGGGGCTTGTCGTAAAGTAAGCCTGAGGAATGGAGGAGCTATGGGAGATTATATGGTACGCGCGACGGCGGCGAATGCACAGGTGCGCGCGTTTGCAGTGACAACAAAGGAGCTTGTGGAGACAGCGAGACAGGCACACAACACCAGCCCGGTAGTAACGGCGGCGTTGGGACGTCTGCTGACAGCCGGCGTGATGATGGGCAGCATGTTAAAGGGCGACGACGATCTTTTAACCCTGCAGGTTCGCGGTGATGGTCCGGTTCGCGGTCTGACCGTGACGGCAAACGCCAAGGGCGAGGTCAAGGGCTATGCGACGGTGCCGGACGTCATCCTGCCTGCGAATGCGAAGGGCAAGCTCGACGTCGGAGGGGCGGTCGGCAGGGGAACGCTCTCTGTCATCCGTGACCTCGGCTTAAAGGAACCCTATGTGGGACAGACAGCTCTGGTGACCGGAGAGATCGGGGATGACCTGACCTCGTATTTTGCAACCTCCGAGCAGACGCCTTCTTCGGTGGGTCTGGGCGTTTTGATGGAAAAGACGAATACCGTGCGCTGTGCAGGCGGCTTTATCATTCAGCTGATGCCCTTTGCAGAGGAAGAGACGATTTCGAAGCTGGAGCATAACCTGTCGCTGATCAATTCTGTGACGGCACTGCTCGACCAGGGAATGACACCGGAGCAGCTGTTAGAGCGGGTGCTGGACGGCTTGGATGTGGAGATTACCGACCGGATGCCCTGCAGCTTTACCTGCAACTGCAGCAAGGAACGGGTGGAAAAAGCGCTGATTTCCATCGGCAAAAAAGAACTGCAGGAGATGATCGACGAGGACAAGCCGATCGAGGTAAACTGTCATTTCTGCGGCAAAACCTATAAGTTTGACGTGGATGAGTTGAAAAAAATGGAGAAAAAATCCCGATGAAAGACGGTTTTTTAAAAGCTGCGGCGGCTGCACCGAAAATCCGTGTTGCAGACCCTGCCTGGAACGCACTGGAAATCTGTAAGGCGCTGGACTCCTGTTATGCACAGCGTGCAAAGCTGATCGTTTTGCCGGAGCTGTGTCTGACCGGATATACCTGTCAGGATCTGTTTTTGCAGGAACGCCTGCTGGAAGAAAGCCTGGAAGGGCTGCAGACGGTGCTGGAGCATACGAAAGGGCACGATGCGCTGACCTTTGTGGGGCTTCCCTTTGAAAAAGACGGAAAGCTTTACAATGTGGCAGCAGCAGTGCAGGACGGCAGGATCCTGGGGCTTGTCCCGAAGCAGAATATTCCAAACTATGGGGAATTTTATGAGGTGCGGCATTTTGCGGCAGGCAGCAGGGAAGTGTCCGAGGTGGATGTGCTGGGACAGACCGTACCCTTTGGCGGAAATCTGTTGTTTTCCTGCAGAAATCTGAAAGGGCTTGTCGTGGGCTGTGAGCTGTGCGAGGACGTCTGGGTGATGGACCCGCCCTCGACGGCGCTGGCAAAGGCGGGCGCGACGGTGATCGTCAACCTGTCCGCCTCCAACGAGACGGTCGGAAAGGACACCTACCGTAAGAGCCTGATTGTTGCCACGAGCGCGCGGCTTCTGTGTGGCTATGTCTACGCGAGCGCGGGGGATGGAGAATCTACCCAGGATCTCGTTTTTTCCGGGCATCATATGATTGCAGAGAACGGAAGCGTTCTGGCGGAGGCTGCACGCTTTGAAAACGAGACGATTTTTTCGGAGCTGGATATTCATAAAATCTGCCACGAGCGGCGCAGAATGAGCACATTTGTGCCCGAAAACACAGAAACCTGTGTACGGATTGGTTTTACCTTGGAAAAAGAAGAAACAAAGCTGACGCGCACGTTTACCCAGATGCCGTTTGTCCCGTCGGATGAAACCTTGAAAAAGGAGCGCTGTGAGCAGATTCTATCGATTCAGGCGCAGGGACTGAAAAAACGTTACGAGCATACGGGGGCGAAAACGGCGGTGATCGGCGTTTCCGGCGGTCTGGATTCGACCCTTGCCCTTTTGGTGACGGCGCGGGCATTTGATTTGCTCGGGAAAGACAGAAACGATATTTTAGCGGTGACGATGCCGTGCTTTGGTACGACGAACCGCACCTATGAAAATGCCTGCAGGCTGGCGCAGACCCTTGGCGCGAAGTTAATCGAGGTGAACATCCGCGAGGCGGTGCAGGTGCATTTTCGGGATATCGGTCAGGATATGGACAAGCACGATGTAACCTATGAAAACGGGCAGGCGCGGGAACGCACTCAGGTATTGATGGATCTCGCCAACCAGAGCAACGGACTTGTCATCGGAACCGGGGATATGTCGGAGCTTGCACTGGGCTGGGCGACCTATAACGGCGATCATATGTCGATGTATGGCGTAAACGTTGGTGTGCCCAAGACGCTGGTGCGCCATTTGGTGGCATATTGTGCGAATACCTGCAGCGAAAGCGAAAAAGTGCTGCAGGAGGTGCTGCTGGATGTCCTCGACACGCCGGTAAGCCCCGAGCTTTTGCCGCCGGAGGACGGAAAGATCAGCCAGAAAACAGAGGATCTGGTCGGCCCCTACGAGCTCCATGATTTCTTTTTATATCAGCTGCTGCGCTGTGGCTTTGGCCCGGCGAAGATCTACCGGCTTGCCTGCAGGGCATTTGAAGGTATTTACAGCAAAGAAACGATCGGCAAGTGGCTAAAGACCTTTTGCCGCCGCTTCTTTGCACAGCAGTTTAAGCGTTCGTGCCTGCCGGACGGACCGAAAGTCGGAAGTGTCGCGGTATCGCCGAGGGGAGACCTTCGGATGCCTTCGGATGCGAGTCGCATGGCATGGCAGAAGGAACTGGATCAGCTGCCGGGATAAGCCTTCCTTTGCGAACGAACTGCGCTGGTCAGGTTTGGGGATATGTCGCCTTTTGCAGCGCAGCGTCGATCGCCTCCAGCAGAAGCTGTGACGTGTAGCGGTTTTCGTCCGGGTAGGTGATGCCTTCGAGGGATTGTTTTTCACAGATCTGTTTCGCCAGTGTATCCATGCAGGGTTCGACCAGCGGATACATGGCTGTGACAGTCTGATTTAAATTGACGAGACGGATGGAAAGAATATCGGAGCTGTCCACGACGACCTCTACATCCGCGTGGTCGTTTCCGAGCTGAACCGTGGAGGTGTATTTTCCGGGCAGGTACAGGGAGGTTTCTGCGTCATAGTCCGGTTTTGGAACTGCCTTTTTGGGCAGAAAGGTCTGCAGCAGCAAAAAAAGCAGTCCAACGCCTAAAACGAGCAGGATTCCGGTATAGATCAGTTCTTTTAAATGAAGTACGATAATTTTTGTTTTGGAACGCATTGCGATACCCCCGGATACTTTGTTATTCCAGTGTACGCAGGGGTTTTACAGATTATGTCTGTATGGAGGATTTATGAAGATCAGATTTACAAAAATGCAGGGCTGTGGGAATGATTACGTTTATGTCAATGGATTTACGGAGCATATACCGCAGGAAAAGAAACCGGAATTTGTCCGCTTTGCCAGCGACCGTCATTTCGGGGTCGGCGGCGATGGCGTTATTTTTATCAATCCTTCTGACGAAGCGGATTTTGAGATGGAGATGTATAACGCAGACGGCACAAGGGCGGAAATGTGCGGAAACGGCATCCGCTGCGTGGCAAAATATGCCCATGACAAAGGATTGACCGATCGGGCAAGGTTTTCCATTATCAGCGGCGGAAAAGTGAAATATATGGATCTGACGGTGGAAAACGGCGTGACAAAAGCGATTCGTGTGGATATGGGCGAGCCGATTCTGACGGCGGCAGAGGTTCCGGTTGTTTCTAAAAACCGACAGTCCGTCGATGAAGAGATCACGGTGGAGAATCAAACATACCGCATGACCTGCGTGTCTATGGGAAATCCCCATGCCGTTGTTTTCGTGGACAGCACGGCAGATTTGCCACTGGAGCAGATCGGACCGCATTTTGAGCATCACGAGAGATTTCCGAGACGCACCAATACCGAGTTTGTGGAAATCGTATCCCCGGAATATGTAAAAATGCGGGTCTGGGAGCGCGGAACCGGTGAAACCCTTGCCTGTGGAACAGGCTGCTGTGCGACGGCGGTTGCCTGCGTTTTAAACGGCAAAACGGGGCGGAAAGTGACCGTAGAGGTGCTGGGCGGTGCGTTGACGATCCAATGGGACGAAAAGACGAACCATATCTTTATGACAGGTCCGGCGGAGTTTGTCTTTGACGGAGAACTGGAATATGAGGTTTAACACGACAGATGATTCTGAAAAAGAAGATACCGAGAGATTTTTATAAGCTGTTCCGCACCCAGAACATGGAGTATTACATGCAGCTTCTGACCGCTTTGTACGAGGCGGATCAGGAAGCCTATGCCCTGACGCAGCTGACGGATTCGGCATGCAGGAGCATTCTGGCGGAAACGATTGCCAGGGTCAACCTGGTCTGGTGGGAGGATGAAACAGAAAAAACGGAGGACGAAGGCTTTCCCGGGCTTTCGCCCTCCGCTGTTTTGGACAGGTTTGTGAAGTGGGGCTGGCTTTCGAAGGATTTTGATGAAAAATTAAACTGCTATATCATTGGCTTTCCGGAGTACAGCAGGCTGTATGTGGAGCTGTTTGACCGTCTTGAAAAAGAGGATGACAGCATGGAGCGGGAAAGTATTCTGTCTGTATACAGCGCCCTTTACACCTATGATTCGGATCCGGAAAAAAATAACAGCATTTTAAAAAGTGCCCTGCGCACATCCAAAAGCCTCGGACAGATGCTGTCCAATATGCAGGACAGCATGCGGCTGTGGTTCGATGAACTTTCCAAACGAAAGGACTTTATCGGAATTCAGGAGGTTCTGGTCAACGAGATCAACAATCGCGAGAGCGTAAAATATGCAATTTTAACAACGACAGACAGTTTTTACCGCTATAAGGAGGCGGTCAAGGAGCTGATTGCGAAGATCCTGGAGGAAAATGAAAATCGCCGGGAGGGGCTGACGGCGCAGAAACGGATGCTTATGGCTGCACAGGGCAGCGACAGCAGCGCGCCCGAACCGGCAGAAAGCGCAGGAGGCAGCTATGCAGCGTCCATGCAGGCAAAAGCACTGGCATCCGGCGCGTCTGCGTCCGCCCTTTTAAGGCTGGAGCGCGGCATTCAATTCTGCGAAGAGGCGGCGCAGCTGGTTCTTTTGGTGGAGCGCGAATTTGATTTAATCGAGAAAAAGTATAACCGCCTGATCGAATTGAAAACCGTCTTTGCGCGGCGGGCGCTGGCGAGAATCCACTACCTTTTACAGGAGGGTGCAGGCGTAGAGGACAGCACACTGGAGCTGATCGGTCTGCTCAACCACGGCGACAAAAAAGAAGCGCTTTTGGAAGAGCTGCGGGACAGCATGTATGTGACGGCACCGTTTTCCATTGTCGGGGACGCGAGCCTTTACAACCGTCGGCCAAGGCTGGAAAATCAGTTCGTACCGCTGGCTCTGCAGGAGGAGGCGTCCTCGGAAATCGCGGATTTCGTCCCGAAGCCGCTCTATACCGGCAGACAGCTGGAGGAGTTCAGACGGCGGCATACGAAGAACGGAGTTTTTCAGGTTTTGGAGGATACGGTGCAGTCGACAGAGGATCTGGAAAAGCTTCTGTTTATCTGGCAGGAGGCGACCCAGAGCAGACAGGAGGAAGACCGGATTTTGCTGCAGGAGGAAATCCATCAGAAGGACGGCTTTTCCTACACCGGTTTTAGTATAGACGAAACGGAGAATTGATACATGTTTTCATATCTGGAGGAACGCACCCCCGCCGAGGTGGAGGCGATTCGAAGAACCATACAGGAGCTGCTTCGTCAGACCTGTATTTTACAGGTAAAATACGATCCGGTGACGCTGACGGCCCGGGATAATGGGCGCTATCAGATCTGTTTAAAGCACCGGGAATTTATTGCGGACTATCTTTCTGTGATGGGCTGTGAGCTGGTGCACGACCCGCAGGATCATCTGTTCCGGATCACAGGCGACGGTGCAGCGATGGAAAAAATGAGCCTGACGACGACAAAGCTTTTGCTTTTGTTAAAGCTGATTTACCGGGATAAAATCATGGGCGAGGGACTGCATGCAACGGTGACGACCCTGGCGGAAATCCGGGAATACGGCAGAAATACAGGACTGCTTCCGGGAAAACTGAACGCACAGGACTGGCAGGCTGCGCTAAATCTGATGAAAACCCACCAGATGATCGAGCTGCCGGGAGCGATTTTGAACGTGGAGGATCAGACGCCGATCTATATTTACGGTACGGTGAATATTTTCTGCTCGTCCTTGGCGATCAACGAGCTGGTACAGCGTTATCGGGATGACGCAGAAGAAAAAACGACGGAAGGAGAAGAGGAACGTGAAACAGGCGAAGAAGATCTTTACCCGGATGTGTCTGAATAACTGGGGCGGAATCAACCATAAAATTCTGGAATTTCACGAATATGTGAACCTGTTTTCCGGCAAGAGCGGCTCGGGAAAATCAACGGTCATGGATGCGATCCAGGTGATTTTATACGGCAGCTTTTCTCCGAGTTTTTTAAATAAAGCGGCGGACGACGCCAAAAACAGACGAAGCGTGTTGAGCTATCTGCGCGGTGAACAAAAGGACGGCACGGCAAACCGCGAAGGACAGGATTTCTGCTCCCAGATCGTCCTGGAGCTGCAGGATACCGGGACAAAGCAGTATGTCTGCATGGGAATTGCTTTTGAAGTACGGAAAAACGATTCTGAAATACGAAAGTTCGTTTATTTCAGTCATCTCGGAAAAATGCCGGAGGGCGGGTATCTGACGGCAGAGGGCTATCCTTATTCGAACCAGGAGATCCGGGCACTGACAGAGACGCGGATGAAGGAGACGGCAAAGGGCGGCAGGGCAGAGTTAAACCGCATTTATCCGTCCCGGGAGGCGTATATCAGCACGCTGTATGACCAGATCCTCGGCTACATTGACGGGAATCGTTTTATGACCATGGAAAAAAGTGCGATCGCGCTGAAAATGTCCAACGGGACGGGACAGTTTATCCGGGATTACATGTTCCCCAAAAGCGAGGGAGACACCATTGAAACGATCAGCGAACAGCTGGGCGCTTACCGGGACATCAAAGAAAAGATCGACGTGCTGGAAAACAAGATTGGAATGCTTAAAAAAGTGCGGGAAGCCGGACAAAAGCTGACGATGACGCGTGCGGATATCGTAAAGCAGCAGGCGGTGATCCGCTGTATCGACATTGAGGATTTGAAGAACCGGATCGACGCCCTTTTACAGGATCAGGATCGGACACAGGAGCGTTTGCGGGAGCTTCGGCAGCAGGAAGAAGAGCTGGAAGCCCTGTCTGCCCAGCTGGAAAACGAGCTGATCCTTGTTAGTGCGGACTTAAAGAGCAGCGACCTTGGCAGCCGTCAGGAGCGTCTGGAAGAGCTGGAAAAAAGAAGCCGGATGCTGGCGGACAATGCGGCACAGTGGCGCAAAATCCTGCAGGGACTGCGGCGATGGGAGAGCGACGAGATCGTTGCGGACTATATCAGCAACCGGCTGCTGAATTTGATTGGCGCATTTTGCACCGGACCGGTGACACAGGCGCAGTGTCTGGAGCTGCGCAGCCGTCTGGAAGAGGAACGCCAGAATATCGAGGAAGAGTACGAAACCTATCACGAGCAGGAGCGGCAGCTGTCCAAAGACCTGAAGGAAAAGCAAAAGCTTCTGGACGATATGAAAAACAACCGCAAATCCTATCCGGAGGTGCTGACAAAGGCCCGGGCTGCTCTGGAGCAGAAGCTTTCTGCACTGTATGGAAGAACAATCAAGGTGTGGATTTTTGCAGACCTGTTCGATGTTGAGGATGAGGAATGGAAAAATGCGGTAGAAGGACGTCTGGGACGTCTGAAGCTGAGCCTGATTACAGAGCCGAAGGTCGCGGCGGATGCAGCAAAAGCCTTCCGGGAGATGGGGCAGTTTGAGGAAATCGATCTGATTCATTCTGAGGCGGTCACAAAGAGCAATCCGAGGGCGGAGGAGGGTTCGTTATACGAGGCTGTGCGGGCGGTCGAGCCCTTTGCAGACAGCTGCTTAAAACGCTATCTGGGACGGATTATGAAATGCCGCACGGTGGAGGAGCTGCGAAGCGCCAAAGACGGTGTGACGCCGGACTGTTATTCCTACAGTAATTTTATTTTCCGGCATTTGAAAAAACGGGATTATACCGTCGGCGCGTGCATCGGAAGCAAGGTTTCCCGTGCACGGCAGCAGGACTATGAAGTAGATGCGCAGCGTCTGAAAAAAGAGCTGGAAGAAGCAAAGCGCATGGCGGACGGTCTGAAGGCGGTCCGGGAGATGGAGAGCCTGAAAGAAGAGCCGGCGTATCTGGAAAGCCTTTCTCGGGCAGCGCAGGAGCTGGAAGCCGTGCTTTTGGAAACACAGGAGACGAAAGCAACCATCGAAAGTCTGCGGATGGGTGCATATAAGGAGCTGGAAGAAAAAGAAGCAGAGCTTCGAAAAAAACGCAGCGAGCTGAAAAAGAGAATATCCGGTATGCAGAATGAAATTGCACAGCAGACCGGTAATCAGGAGCGCATCCGCACGGAGCTGCAGTCCAAAAACGCAGCATTAAAGGAGGCGTCTGTCGGTTATACACAGCAGCCGGAGATCACCGCAATGGTGCAGGAGGCGCTGTCCAAACGATCCTCCGGCGCGGTCAGGGCCCAGAAAAATGCGGAGATAGAAGTACTTTGTGAAAAGGAGCAGGAGCAGACAGAAGAGCTGTCCCGGGCAAGAAACGCCTATATCCTGCAGTATCCCTCCAGCGGATTTTCCGGCTCGGAGAAATCCAATGAGAGTTATGAGCAGCTGCTTTCCCAGTATGAGACAGATTTTGAGCCCCAGTATCGGACAGAGTTTGAAAAACAATGCGATTTCATTTACCGCAGCCTGCGGGAGAATGTGATCGCAACGATTCACGGCGACATTAAGGCGGCAAAGCGGCACGCTGCGGAGATCAACCGCCTGTTGAAAAAGACGAACTTCTCTGATAGTATTTACCAGATTAAAATCGAGCCTGCCTACAATGAAAACGGTCAGTTTTACGACATGCTCATGGCACCGGAGTTAGACAGCAAGAACCTGGACAATGACGGCTTCGAGGGGCAGCTGTCCCTTGGAGAGGACAGCTTTTATCAGAAATACGAAGCAAAGATCAGGCTGCTGACAGACAAGTTCATGCCGGTAAAGGACGACGATGAGCGGGTGCTGGAGCAGCACCGTCGGGAAATGGAGCAGTATGCGGATTACCGCAATTATCTGTCCTTTTCCATGTACGAGCAGGTTACGGATGCAGATGGAAACGTGATCCGTGAAAATTTCGTGGATGACATGGCAGGCCGCGATTCCGGCGGTGAGGGTCAGAATCCGAAATACGTCGCACTGCTTGCCGGTTTTGCGATGCTTTACATGCAGCAGACCAACCGCGACAGTCGAATTAAGCTGGTGCTTCTGGACGAGGCCTTTTCCAAAATGGACCAGGAGAGAAGTGCGGTCTGCTTAAAATATGCCAGGCAGATGGATCTTCAGCTGATTGTCTGCGTGCCTGACGAACGCTTACAGTCCCTGATCCGCAACGTGGACTGTGTGTATGGCTTCCGCCGCCACAAAAACCAGATCTCAATGATGCATATCGACAAGGGAAATTATCTGGAGCTGTTGGAAGGCGTAGAATAGAGTACAAGATTGCCCCGGGCAGCGGTGACACGATCGCCAGCCCGGGGTATTTTTTCCACGCAGCTGCAGACTGCGAGTTTCACTGTTTATTCTACCGCACTGAAGAAGATCCACGTTCCGGGAGCAACTTCATGTTTCTGCCCGGCAATCGTGATGACTGCATCAACCGGCGTTTCAATTTCGTATCTCCATTGATCGCCCTGCAGTTTCCAGTCGGAACGGATCAGACCATGGCGGGAGCGATAGGAGCAGGAAAGCCAGCCGAGGCGTTTGTCGGGAAGCGGAGAGACAGAAATCTTTTCATAGGCGGGATAGCCGTCAAGCGGACGGATTCCGGCGGCGTTTCCATATACCCAGTCAGCGACTGCGCCGTAAGCGTAATGATTATAGGAATTCATGTCGCGGGGCCAGAAATCGCCGTTTTCCATAATACCGTCCCAGTGCTCCCAGATAGTCGTTGCGCCTTTTGTGATCGGATAAAGCCAGGAAGGATAGTTTTCCCGCAGCAAAAGTGACCAGGCGAGGGAGACATAGCCGTAGTCCGAAAGTACATGGAGCAGGTAAGGCGTTCCGACAAAGCCGGTTTTTAACTGCACACCGGCGTCTGTAACGAGCTTTGCAAGCTGATCTGCTGCAGCCTGACAGTCTTTTGCCAGGTGGAAATGGGCGGCGAGGATGCATTCGGTCTGCGTGTGGTAAACCGGCCAGGTTTCCTGGAAAGCGGCAACGATATTTTTATAGAGCGTCTCATATTCCGAAACATCTTCGCCAAGCACGTTACCGGCTTTCATGACCAGCTCCGTGGAATGCGCATAAAAAGCAGAAGCGATTAAGTCTTCGTCAGAAGAACCTTTGTAGCTGCCGGACGGTGCATCCAGACCGAGCCAGTCGCCGTAGTGTTCTCCTCCGGTCCAGAGGTTTTTGGTCGTGGTGGAGGAGGTGATATAGCCCACCCATTTTTTCATACTGTTAAACTGGCTGCGCAGAATGTTTGCATCGCCGAATGCCAGATAAAGTTCCCACGGGCAGACACAGGCTGCGTCGCCCCAGGCTGCGCTGGTCTTTTGATTTTCGAGTATGGCAGGAATGACGTGGTCTACATGACCGTCCGGATACTGGTCTGCGGCAAGATCCGAAAGCCATTTGCGGTAAAATGCTTCCGTATCGAAATTGTAGCAGGCGGTACGGATAAATACCTGCGCATCGCCTGTCCAGCCGAGACGTTCATCGCGCTGCGGGCAGTCGGTCGGGACATCGACAAAGTTGCCTTTCTGTCCCCAGATGATATTGTCGAACAGCTTATTTAACAGCGGATTGGAGCTGGAAAGAAAGCCTGTGCGCTTTAAATCGGAGCAGACGACGACCGCGGTAAAATTGTCCGGACGGACGGCATCCGCCCCGCCGGGAAAGTGGTCGATCCGGATATACCGGAAGCCAAAGAAGGTCAGCTTCGGATGCCAGGTCTGGAATCCTTCTTTACAGAAATATAAAAATTTCGCTTTGGCAGCGCGATAGTTTTCTGTATAAAATTAGATATGAATTTTGATTATCTTTTTAGAAGTTCTTATATGCCGGTAT
>ERZ779842.774-NODE-774-length-31016-cov-2.661477_pt1 | contig 31016 bp, 30 predicted proteins | sample MGYA00511095_ERZ779842 | MGnify/ENA primary metagenome ERZ779842 (study PRJEB29588, sample SAMEA2154036) | human gut metagenome | biome: human gut; feature: human-associated habitat; material: faeces | place: Denmark | collected 2008/2010 ... | reverse complement strand
ACTGATATAGTGGGTGCCGTACTGACGGTTGTAGAAGGCGCACATTTTCAGGCCGGCGATTTTCGCCAGGGCGTAGGCCTCGTTAGTCTTCTCCAGGTAACCGCTTAAGAGGTACTCCTCCTTGATGGGCTGCGGGCAGTCTCTGGGGTAGATGCAGGAGCTTCCCAGGAACAGCAGCTTCTGCACCTGATTTTTGTAAGCCGCGTCAACGACGGTGGTTTCGCTCTGCAGATTCTTCATGATAAAATGCTTTTTCTGCTTCTTATACTATAAACAAATAGCCCGGATGCTTTTTAAGAAGGCAGGCGCAAAACATTTTGTTCATCTGCTCCTCCGCATCGGTTTATACTGCATTAAATCATTTATAATATATTATTTATTATTATATCCATTCTATAGTCAACTGTCGATGAGTGCACTGCCTTATTTTTCTACGATTTTTCTTATCAGAAGCGGGCCTATTGTATTTATCAAGAAAGTATAAAATCCCCCTCCCCCTTCATGATAAATGGTCTTACCATGCCTCTCGTGATCCTTTTGTAAAAATCTTGTATATGGCAAGGCACATTCTTTGATTCAAGGCATATCTGTTGTAAAATAAATAAGAATGCAAGAAGTACGCGGCATGTATTCAGCCGCTTCGCTATAAAAGGAGATTTCATGGACCGTATAGCTATTATTGATCTGGGTTCCAACTCTATCCGCTTCATCGTCATGCAGATTGGAGAGCAGGGATCCTATAAACTCATTTATCAGGAAAAGAAATCCATCCGCCTTGCGGAAGGCATGACACAGGAGACGCGTCTCCTGACGGAAGAAGCACAGGAGCGTGCGCTGAAATGCCTGACTGTATATGCGCATATTATTGAAGTCCAGAAGGTAAAGAAGGTTCTGGCTGTCGCCACTGCTGCAGTAAGGAATGCTGTAAACGGTGCTTCCTTCCTGAAGCGTGTCCACATGACTACAGGCATTTCCATGACGATCATCAGCGGGCGCGCAGAAGCCGCCCTCGGTTTTTCCGGTGTCATCCACACGATCGACCGCAAGGATTTCCTCCTCTTCGATCTGGGCGGAGCCAGCGTGGAAATTTCTCTTGTCAAAAATAAAAAGCGCCTTCACTCCGTCAGCATTCCCTACGGTGCTGTTACATTAACGGAAATGTTCCAGTCCTCCGGGACGGTCTCCCAGTCAAAGCTTACTGAAATGAAAAAATTCATTCAGGCCAAGCTCGATAAAATCACCTGGTTCCCTGACACGCCGCTTCCAGTCATAGGAGTCGGAGGAACTGTCAGAAACCTTGCGAAAGTCCACCAGAGAAGCACAGGGTATCCGCTTCCAAAACTGCATAATTACAACCTGCCTTCCGAAGATCTTTTTGAAATGGTAAAGGATATTACCTCCAAGACCTTCGAAGAGCGCCAGCGCATCAGCGGTCTTTCTTCCGAGCGCGCTGATATCATCATTGCAGGCGCCCTGACTGTTCAGGAAATCATCAGGAAAGCCAAGTCGTCTTATCTTACGATCTCCGGCTGCGGCCTTCGTGAAGGGCTCTTCTTCCATTACTATGATCCGATTTATGACAAGGACGGGGATAAGCGCCAGCATATGCTGATCAATTCTGTCAAGAATTATCTCCATACGGTTACCGGGGAGTACGCATTCCATTCCCGTTATGTCACTGCCCTTGCCCTTTCCATGTTCGATCAGTGGAAGCATGTCCACGGACTCAGCTCCCGTATGCGTACACTCCTGATGGCTGCAGGCTTCCTTCATGATGCGGGTTCCATGATCAACTATTACAACCATGCACGCCACAGCGCATACATTGCGGCCAATGCACACATTTTCGGCTGGTCCCAGAAGGAACAGGTCATGTGCTCTCTCCTCTGTGCTTTCCACCATGGATTCTCAGGGAAATACACAAAAAATAATGATGCTTCGAAGATCCTTTCTGAAGAGGAAATGCTCGACGTCAGAAAGGCAGCCCTCTTCCTGGCACTTGCCGAGGGACTCGATGAAAGTCAGGAACAGTGCATTACCCAGGTCATCTGCACATCTGCTAAGGATGCCATGGATCTCCGTATTTACACAAGCAGGAATAACTTCGACGTACCAGCCCATGCAACAGGCCATCTTCTCCGCGAATTTGAAAAGGTCTTCCGCGTGCCCCTCCGTGTCCAGTGGTTCCCTGGAAGCAGGAATGCCAATAAGCTTGTCCAGACTGCGAGAAAACTGTAATTTTTACATTCCGGATGAATTATGGTATACTTAGCAAATATAGAAATTTATTTATTTGAGGTGAACAATGAGCCAGAGAGATGATTTAGACAAGCTCAACCAGCTTGGAAATAAAAACACGAAGTATTCCTATGACTATGACCCGAGCCTTCTCGAGAAGATAGAGAACAAGCATCAGGACAACGATTATTTCATCAAATTCAACTGTCCTGAATTTACGAGCCTCTGCCCGAAGACAGGCCAGCCGGATTTCGCTACGATTTACATTTCCTATATTCCTGATAAATACATGGTGGAAAGCAAATCACTGAAGCTCTATCTTTTCAGCTACAGAAACCATGGCGACTTCCATGAAGACTGTGTCAATCAGATCATGATCGACCTGATCCGCCTGCTTCGCCCGCGTTATATCGAGGTATGGGGCAAGTTCCTGCCAAGAGGCGGCCTCTCCATCGATCCATTCTGCAACTATGGCATTCTCGGAACGGAATGGAAGGACTTCGCACGTTACCGCCTGCTGCACCATGATCTGAATCCGGAACGCATCGACAACCGTTAAAAAGGCAAAAAAGGGCATCCCGATGGGATGCCTTTTTAGTGTTTATAACCTTTTTTATGCGCCGAGTTTCAGCCTTGCATATATCACGCCGGCAGTAATGAGGACGATGAGGATCATCATAAGATAGTCTGTTCCTTTGGGCGCCACACTTTCCATGAAGGTTCTGTTCGATCCGCCGAATCCGCGAAGTTCCAGCGAAAGCGCCATGGTCTCGCTTCTTCCGAGGGAGCGGAGCATCAAAGGACGGATAATGGACATGTATCTTTTAATCTGCTTGAAGAAATTTCCTTTGACAGAAATCCCGCGGCATGCCTGCGCTTCTGCAACGGCCCTGTTTTCATCCACAAAGTCGGGAATGAAACGAAGTCCGGCCGTAAACATGAACGCATATTCATAAGGCACCTTCATCTGCTGCACCATGGCCGCCGTCAGATCCTGCAGGCGGACAGTGCCAAGAAGGTAAATGAAGATAATCGTCATGCCCAGCATCCGCAAGGCAGCTACGACAGATTCCACATTGGAACCGCCCCCGATTTTCTCGATGAGTCCAAGAAATGCGGCAAATACCGTAAGCATAACGAGAGCTTTGATGCTTCTGAAGAGTTCTCCGGAGACAAGAAGAATCAGGATTTCAAAAAGGCAGAGAAGAAGAAGGCTTTCAGGCTTCTGGAGAACGATCGCCCAGACGGCTGTTCCCAGCGTCAGTATTATTTTCGTCAGCGGAACAAGATTTCTCATAAAGCTCCCTCTCCTTTCAAAGCGATAAATGTCCTGCAGAAGCTGTCCATATCACGGCAGTAAGGTGCACCTGGCAGTTTCCTTCCCAAAAGGACGGATGCCGGGTAAAGAAGCCCCCAGTCTTCCGGACGGTTCTTTGCGGAGAATAGTTCTTCCGGCCTGCCGTCAAAGGCAACTTTATGGGATGCGATAACGATGACTCTCGTGCAGTCGCGGGCTACGATATCCATATCATGCGTGACAAGGATGATTGTAATTCCCCTCTGCTGCAGGCTCTCCATTAGACGCATCAGCATTTTCTTTTCATGCCCGTCCTGCCCGCTTGTCGGTTCATCGAGGATCAGATACTCAGTATCCATGGCCAGGGCAGATGCGATGGCGACACGCTGCTGATCGCCGCGGGAAAGGGTCCTCGGATATGCTTCCGCAAGAGCTGTCGTGTCCGTTTCCATCATGGCTTTTTCAACCATGCGGTTGAGCTCCTCGCCCCGTTTCCCCTGATGATACGGTCCCAATGCAATTTCCTCGCGGACAGTCGGCATGAACATCTGCCTGTCCGGCTGCTGGAATACATAACCGATGAATCGGCTTCTTTCTGATGCCTCTTCCTTTGTTATATCTTTTCCTTCGTAAAGCACTCGTCCTTCCGTCGGTTTTTCAAGCCCGGTCAGAAGGCGGGTGATTGTCGTCTTGCCGCTTCCGTTCCTGCCCGTGATGGCAATGAATTCGCCTTTCCCGAATTTCAGGGATGTGTCTGAAAGAACGACCGGCATATTCTTCGCATATCTGAATGTTACATGATCAAATTCAAGCATTGTCCCGGCCTCCTTCAAACGAATGGATGATAGATTCCTTGGCTGCCTCTACATTCAGAAAAGGATTCTTGAATGTGAAGCCATGTTCTTCAAGTTCGAGCTGCGCTCTGTACATATCCGGAATCGCCTCTTCATAGACATGGCTCTTTCTCATGAAGCGCATGACTTTTTCCGGATCCCCGGAGCTGATGATTTCGCCCTGATCCATCAGAACGAACTCTGTTGCGTAAGGAAGAGCCGCTTCGAGATGATGCTCAGCGACAATAACGGTCAAGCCTTCTTTCTGGTTCAGTTCTCCGACCATTTCATAGAACTCGCGGATTCCTTCCGGATCCAAGGCCGATGTCGGTTCGTCGAATACAAGAACCTGCGGTTCTTCTGCAAGGACAGCTGCTGCCACGAGTCTCTGGCACTGTCCGCCAGAAAGTGTGGCTACCTTTCTGTCTTCAAGTCCTGTCAGATGGACTTTTGCCAGGGCCTCTTCTGAACGGCGGCGGATTTCCTCAGGCGGGAAGCCATGGTTTTCCAGCGTAAATGCCATTTCCTCCCCGACAGTCAAAGTAACGATCTGCGCTTTGTAATCGGCAAGAATGACGCCGATGGAAGAAGCAAGGTCGGCAATCGTGTGCTGTGTGACGGCCTTGCCGTCTGTATAAACCATTCCCTGCATCGTTCCGCCGTAGTAATGAGGAATGGCGCCTGCCATGGACATGAGAAGTGTCGTCTTCCCTGCTCCGTTAGGTCCTGTAACTACAATGAAATCTCCCTTCTGTACTGTCATGGATACATCCTTCAGTGCCGGCTCTTTTGAGAAAGGATATGTGTAAGTCAGATGCTCTACACTGATGACGCCTTCATTTTCCTGCTTCAGGATTATTTTGCTGTGATCGCTGTCTTCTACATCCGATTCCGCCATATAGTGCATCGTCTTGAAAAGGCGGAGCGCCGGGAAGTAAAGGAATGGTGTAATGATTCCGTTGCCTACGCCGACCAGAAGCACCATCGGAAGCATACCGTATACATATACGCTCATAGGAAGCCCCATGACAAGTGTCAGAATCGATACGAAGACGAAGCCCGAAACCAGTGTCGTCACAAAGCCTGCAAGTGCCGGGCGGAGTGAAAACTTTCCAATGCGGATCGGAGGCACGGAATGGGCAAAGAATCCTGCCACATAAGCGCCAAAGAATTCAGAAGCAAAATCTCCGTACGGAAAAGCGGATTTACTGGTAAATACCTCCATCAGAGCTGCCACCATACAAATCCCCAGACATTTTTTGTAATCCGGTTTCGTCAGAAGAATCGCAACGACATAGGTCGCAATCATCCAGTTTGGCGTAAAGCCGGCTACAGATGGGGAAACCAAGTGCAGCAGCATACCGATTGCCAGCATCAGCGTAGAGATCGTCAGCCAGCGGAAACGTCCCCCTCTCGCCTTGGTAAAGACAAGCTTGGATACATCCTTCATCGCTTCCATAATATTTTCTCCCTCCGCTGTAATCAATAAAAAAACCTTTCTCCCAATTGCCGAAACGGCAAAGGGACGAAAGGAAATAATTCCGCGGTACCACCCTTGTTGGCCAAAAGGCCCAACTCAGTGCATATGCATCTTCTGTAACGGAGAAATCCGGCGGCGCCTACCCCAATCATGGCTCAGACCGCACCTCACAGGCCCATTCGTATGACTTCGCGTACCGGACTTGCACTCGACGCCGGCTCCCTGAAACGATTCCATCATAGTACTCTTCCTGATCACAGGTTCTTTCTATTAAACGAATTATAGCATTCACAATTCGCACTGTCAAAGAAATTTTCCAAACACTTTGGGACAGAAATCAGCAATTCGACTCTTTCCATTAAAAAGAGCCCTGCTGCCGCGGGACTCCTTTTCCATTATTTGATTTCGTGAATTTTTGACGGATCGAATCTGTCGTGCGCTTTAGGCTCTCTTGCAGGGTACCCATAGGCAAAAATAGCAAACGGCCGGACTGAATCGGGAAGATTCAGGATTTCACTCACTGCATCCATCCTGTCTTTGAACGGAGAGACGCCAAGCCATACGCCGCCCAAGCCAACATCTCCCGCTGCCAGCCACATATTCCCCATAGCAAGGCTCACATCGTAATCGGAGACCTGCGGCCATTCGCACTCATTCCGGACAGCAGCTGCGATCGCTATAGGTGCCCTTGCGGCAGGCCCTGCATAAGGGCTGATCTTGGAGAGTTTTTCCAGGATATCCCGGTTCGTGATGACGTAGAATTCCCATGGCTGCTGATTGCCTGCCGACGGCGCCTGCATGGCAGCTTTCAGGAGATACTCTGTTTTCTCTGCCTCAACCGGCTGATCCAGATAACGCCTGATACTGGTCCTTTTAAAAATCTGATCCATTTTTTACCCCTTCCATAAAAATTTATTCAAAACACAGATTTTGTAATTTCTAATCTTATATAAGTATAGCAAACTATGATTTTTACGACAAATACTTCGTTTTATTCATTATGTCTTGCGCTTTCCTCAACTTCTAAACCAATGATTAATTGGAGCAAAAATTTCAATAAAAATAATATCATGCAGTATAAAAATTACCAATTTTACTTTTATATTTTCTTGTGTTCTAATTAAGTTAGAAGAGGGGAAATACGGCATAGTCCGCAGTGTGAGTCAAATCATTTTCATTATATTTTGTAAGAGTAGGTGATTGATATGGAATTCAAAAAAATCCTTGTTCCGGTTGATGGTTCCGATCCATCCATGAACGCATTCCATTGTGCACTGGATCTGGCAAAAGCACACAAGACAGAAATGATTCTGCTCTATGTCATCGATGCCAATGAAATGTTCTATGCAACCAATCAGGTCATGCTGTCTGGCGAATTCTTCGAAACCATGAAGGGTGTAGGCACCAAACTGATTGAAAAACTGGTGAGCGAGATTCCTGAAGATGTTCCCCACAAATCCATCTGTGTCGTAGGCATTCCTGGTGAAACAGCATCGGATATTGCCAAGTCAGAAGAAGTAGACCTCATCGTCATGGGCAACAGCGGCAAGGGCGCATTCAATGCTTTCGTCACAGGCAGTGTCAGCCAGTACGTCATCCACCACGTAGAATGCCCGGTTCTGATTGTCAAGTAATCAGAGTTTACAAAAGAATCCGCATGTTTCTTCCTGAGAAGTGAATTATCGTGCATGCGGTCTGTCTTTTCCCTGATTTGAATTCATAAGGAGAATGATCAAAATGGAATTCAAAAAAATTCTCGTTCCGGTCGATGGCTCGGAAGCCGCCGGAAACGCTCTGCACTATGCTGTAAACATGGCAAGAAATCATGGTTCTTCCATTACCCTGATCAGCGTTGTTGATGCCAATGATCTTCTGAGAGAAACCAATGACGTCATGCTGACCGATGAATTCATGGAAACCCTCAAAGTCGAAGGCAAGGAAATCGTTGCCCAGGCTGCCAAGGACATTCCGGAAGAGATTCCCCATGATGAAGTCACTGTCCTGGGCACACCAGGCTATCTCATTGCCAAACACGCTGAAGAAGAAGGCGTAGACCTCATTGTTATGGGCAACAGCGGCAAAGGTGCATTTTCTTCCTTTGTTACCGGCAGTGTCAGCCAGTATGTCATTCACCACGTAAAATGCCCTGTACTGATTGTTAAATAAATAATGAGCCCGGATATCCATCTTCCGGGCTCATTTTGCATTTCGAAGGATATAAAATTAATTCATTTTACTTTTCCAGCCGATTGTGCTGTAATAAAGACAGGAAAGCTGGTATTTTTATTCATTTTCATTATCCGGAGGGTGTGTGATCATTATGGAAATCAAGACAATTCTAATCCCGGTCGATGGCTCTGAACCTGCCGAGAATGCATTCCGTTACGGCGTAGGGCTGGCAGAAGAGAATGGAGCCACTATCGTTCTTCTCCACGTTCTGGATGCCAATGAAACATACTATGCAACAAACCGTGTGATGCTGGCTGGCGGTATGCTCGACGAAAGAAAGGAAACAGCACAGAGAGTCATGGATCAGATGAAATCTCAGGTTCCGGAAGGAATCACCTGCAAAACAGTCATTGCAGCCGGCGTCCCAGGTGAAACAGCGTGCCGCACTGCAAAAGAAGAAAATGCTGATTTGATTGTAGTAGGCAACAGCGGCAAGGGCGCCATTTCCTCCTTCGTTATGGGAAGCGTCAGCCGTTACATCATTCATCATGTACACTGCCCTGTCCTTGTCGTCAAATAAACAGAATTTCCAAAGACCGCTTTTGCGGTCTTTTTTTTTATTCCTCTCCCCCCTATTTTCTTCTGTACTTCATTGAAATACCTATGCACCACTATAAAAATAAACAATTTTACTTTTTGATATCTATATGTTGTAATTAAGATAAGAGCGGTGTTTCCAAAATCCTTTTGGATTTATTAATTTAATCAAGACAAGAAGGTGTCCCCCATGGAAACAAAAAAAATTCTAGTTCCAGTCGACGGATCAGAACCTGCAAACCGTGCTTTCCACATTGCACTCGATCTGGCTGCCAAAGACAAAGCAGAAGTCACGCTTATTGATGTCGTCGATGCCAATGACATGCTCTATGCAACAAGCAAGGTCATGATCTCCCCTGAGTTCTATACGACCATCAAGAGAAAAGGGAAAGAACTCATTACAAAACTGGAAAAGGAAATTCCTGAATCCATCCCCCACTCCACTGAAATTCATGTCGGCCTTCCGGGCCAGATGATTGCCAGTGTCGCAAAAGAAGGGCATTTTGATCTGATCATCATGGGCAACAGCGGCAAGGGAGCTCTTGATGCTTTCGTCACAGGAAGCGTCAGCCAGTATGTCATTCATCATGCCAACTGCCCGGTCATGATTGTTAAATAAGGAAGCGAGATAGAATCCATGGAAATGAAGAAAATCCTTGTCCCGATCGACGGGTCCGAACCATCCAAAAATGCATTCAAGCTGGCTCTTGCGCTGGCTTCAAAAATGGACAGCGAAGTCATCCTTCTCAATGTTGCTGATGTCAATGAAATGACATATCCGGTCGAACAATTTGATATCCTGACCGATTCTTATTTCGGCAAGAAGGATATGCCTGCCGGCGAGTACAAAGATTACCGTGCAGACGTATTCAAGGCAGCCAACGAAAAAGGCAATGAATTGACAAGGGAACTCGTTGAACAGATCCCGGAGGGCATTACCTATACCGTTACAACGAAGATCGGCACCCCGGGCCCAACCATTGTCAGAGCTGTCAAGGAACTGGAAGCAGACATAGTCGTCATGGGAAACAGCGGCAAAGGCGCCCTTTCCTCCTTCGTCACCGGCAGCGTCAGCCAGTACGTCATGCATCATGTAGAATGCCCGGTAACAATTGTTAAATAATCACCCAGTAAAAAAGACTGCGAACACGAATGTATTCACAGTCTTTTTATTGCATATCAGTCTTTTGCCTGATGGACGACGACCTGCGGGAACGGGATATCGATTCCTGCATCATCAAGTTTCTTCTTGATGGCTATATACAGTTCATTCTGCGCCGTGAAGTAATCTTCACTCAGAACCGTTGCACGGATGTAGATATTAATGGAAGAATCCCCGAGTCCATTGACATAAATGGCGATATCATCCTTGTTCATGACATACTTATTCTCATGGAACACTTCTTTCAGAAGCTCAATACAGTGAGCAAGGTCCGTACCATAGCCTACACCGATATTGAACTGCAGGTTTCTCGTATTGAACGAAGAATAGTTCATGATGACACTATTTGTGAGTGAGGAATTCGGTATGACGATCATCTGATTTCCCATTGTGGAAATCTCCGTGTACATAATCCGGATATCAACAACCGTTCCCTGGTTCGTTCCTACTGCAATATAATCTCCCACGCTGAACGGGCGGAAAATCAAAATGAAAATGCCCGAAGCAACGTTTCCGATGTTGTCTTTAATACCGAGGCCGATAGCAAGTCCGATACCGCCAAATGCAGCTGCGAGCGTTCCTGCTGCCACGCCGGCTGTGCTCAGTGCGATAATGGTAACGATGGCCAGGCAGAAGAAAAATGCAATCTCACTGACGAAACTTCTGGCCGATGGATCTACCTTCCCTTTTTCAAGAATCTTGATGATTCCCTGACGGATATACCGGCAGATCACATACCCGACAATAAATATGATAATTGCTTCAAGAAGATCGATTCCCCTGTTGAAAGCAAAATTTTCTAATCCGTTTATTACTTTGGCCGTGATTCCGACTTCGTCAGTAACCACTTTTGTAACTACGTTTGGTTCCACAGTCTCTTCCTTTCTTAATACTTATATCAAATCATTCCTCTTTATTCTAACATATGAGAAAGGAGCAGGCAGGGAATTCATGAAATTTTATAAATCCATAGAAAAAGAGCCGCAGATTTTGCGGCTCTTTCGTGTTCTTTAATCGCGGATGAATTTCTCTCCGGCTTTGATAATATTCTCGATGACCATGGCTGTCGTTACGCTTCCTACGCCTCCTGGAACCGGAGTAATGCATCCGGCTTTCTCAGAGACATTGTCGTAATCGACATCGCCAACGGTCTTTCCGTTTACACGGTTGATGCCCACATCAATGACGACGGCGCCTTCTTTGACCATATCTGCTGTCACGTATCCAGGTCTTCCAACAGCAGCGACAAGAACATCAGCCTCGCGTGTCAAACTTGTCAGATCCTTTGTATGAGAGTGGCAGATCGTTACTGTTGCATTCTCCTTCAGGAGCATAATGGAAACCGGTTTCCCGATGACATTGCTGCGCCCTATGACGACGACGCGCTTTCCATTCATTTCAATCTTATAATGCTTCAGGATTGCCATGACGGCGCGCGGTGTATTTCCGAAGAGTCCGTCTTTCCCGGCAAAAAGTCTTCCTGCATTCATGTCCGTCAGCCCGTCTACATCCTTATCCGGATCAATGAGTGCAATCATCTTTTCAGGATCGATCTGCTCCGGAAGCGGCATCATCATAAGAATGCCTGTTATTTCATCATCATTGCTGAGATCGGTGATTAATTTCCCAAGCTCATCTTCGCTGACATCTTCTGCTTCCTTGAATATGCCTGAATTGATGCCATAACTTTTAGCAGCTTTCTGCATGAAGGATGCATACATGGCAGAGGGCTTGCTGTCTCCCGCCAGGATGATGGCAAGCTTTGGTTCATGCCTCTTCGCCTTCAGTTTTGCCAGGCGTTCTGCCAGTTCCTTTTCAAGAGCTGCTGCTACTTCTTTTCCATCTAAAATCATTGCTGCCATATCAGAAGAGCCCCGTAATATTTCCTTCGTCATCCACATCGATACGTTCAGCAGCCGGACGGCGCGGAAGTCCCGGCATCGTCATGATCTTGCCAGTCAGAGCGACGACAAAGCCTGCGCCGGCAGATACTTTGACTTCTCTGACATGGAGTGTAAATCCTGAAGGTGCTCCCAGCTTGGACGGATCATCACTGAAGGATACCGGTGTCTTTGCAATGCAGACAGGCATCTTTCCGTATCCCATTTCTTCAATGTGCGCCAGTTCTTTTGCAGCGGCACCGTCAAATGCCACGCCGTCAGCGCCATAAATTTCTTTTGCAATGGTTTCAATCTTTTCCTTAAGGGAAAGGTCCAGATCATAAAGCGGCTTGTAATTGGATCCCTGATCAATGGCTGCCAGTACTTTTTTACCCAGATCAAGTCCGCCTTCACCGCCGTCAGCAAAGACAGTGGATTCAGCAACAGGTACGCCGGCTTCCTTGCATGCTTCGAAAGCGACTTTCTTTTCTTCTTCTGTATCGGATGGGAACATGTTCAAAGCAACTACGATCGGCAGGCCATACTTCTTCAGGTTGTGCATATGGCGAAGCAGATTCGGAAGGCCTCTCTTTACAGCTTCCGGATCGGATTCTGTCAGTTCGTTCTTTGCCTTTCCGCCGTTCATCTTTAGTGCGCGGATGGTAGCGACGAGGACTGCAGCATCTGGTTTGAGACCTGCGAAACGGCACTTGATGTCCAGGAATTTTTCTGCGCCAAGGTCAGCACCGAATCCTGCTTCCGTAACGACGTAATCAGCAAGATGCAGAGCTGTTCTTGTTGCCAGGACAGAGTTGCATCCGTGAGCGATATTGGCAAACGGGCCGCCGTGAATGAAGGCCGGGACATGTTCGAGTGTCTGTACCAGGTTTGGCTTCAGTGCATCCTTCATCAGTGCGGTCATAGCGCCCTGTGCATGAATGTCGCCTGCAGTAACCGGTTTATTGTCATAGGTATAGCCGACAATGATTCTTGCAAATCTTTCTTTCATGTCATGGATCGAATCTGCCAGGCAGAGGATAGCCATAACTTCGGAAGCGACGGTAATATCGAAGCCGCCTTCTCTTGGCACTCCGTTTGCATGGCCGCCGAGACCTACAACGATATGACGGAGAACACGGTCATTCATATCCATGACGCGATTCCATACAACGCGTCTGGGATCAATGTTGAGTTCATTTCCCTGCTGGATGTGATTGTCGACCATAGCTGCCAGAAGGTTATGCGCAGCTGTGATTGCATGGAGGTCTCCGGTGAAATGAAGGTTGATGTCTTCCATCGGTACGACCTGGGAATAGCCGCCGCCGGCAGCACCGCCTTTTATGCCCATGCATGGTCCAAGGGATGGTTCACGCAGGCAGATCATCGTCTTTTTGCCCAGTTTGGACAGAGCCTGTCCGAGGCCGACGGTCGTCGTTGTCTTGCCTTCTCCGGCAGGTGTTGGTGAAATAGCTGTCACAAGAATCAGCTTTCCCTGTGGTTTTGACAGCACCTCATTCGTGAATTTCAAGGATAATTTGGCTTTGTACGGTCCGTAATTTTCCAGATTTTCAGGAGCAATACCGACTTTCTCACCAATTTCAACAATCGGTTTCATCTCCGCTTTCTGTGCGATTTCAATGTCACTCAGCATCTCTTTTTTCCCCTTTCATGGCAACGGTGAAATAAAGGTAAATCTTTATTTATTATAGCATGCAAGACACTATGCCGCATAAAAACGTACAGGAAATATGGTCATTTTATGTTTTGGAAAACCGCCAGCAAAAAACTCTCCCCGAAGGAAGAGTCTTTTATTACCGCCGGAAATATACATGGACGCTTGAGCCTCTCTTTACAGTTGCCCCTATTCCGGGATCCTGCTTGTAGGCATAGCCGCTTCCTTCAGGCTGGAAACCGAGTCCTGCGCGGGTCAGCCATTCTCCCGTGTCGCGGATCGTCCATCCTGTAAAGCTTGGAAGCCTGAATTCTTTCACATCCTCTGATGGAATTGCCGGCTTGTACGTTTCAATATCCTTTGCTTTCGGCTTTGCATGCGTTGCTTCATCTTCCAGTGTCGGTACTGAAAGGTAATGCATGATATGCGTCATGGCTTCCTTGAAAACAGGAGCTGCTACCTGGCCGCCATAGTATACGCCTTTTGGTGTATCCAGTACGACAAGGCATATAGCCCTTGGATCTTCCGTAGGGCCGAAGCCGCAGAAGGATGCGATGTACTGGTTTTTAAGATACCCGCCGTTGACTGCATCGATTTTCTGTGCCGTACCGGTTTTCCCTGCCATATGGTAGCCATCAACCTGCGCATTTGTGCCGCCGCCGGATGCGACTTCCTTTTCCATCATGTCCTTGACTTCATCAGCCACTTCCTTGGATACAGGATTTCCGCTGATTTCCGTCTGATTGACCTTGTAATCGCTTCCATCCGGATTCTTGATTTCCTTGATGATATGCGGCTTGACCATTTGTCCGCCGTTTGCCAGGGCGCTGTATGCCTGCACCATCTGGAGCGGTGTTACCGCAATGCCCTGCCCGATGGACATGGTCGCCACATCGATAGCACGCATTTCCTTCGGATTGAAGAGAACGCCCGATCCCTCGCCAGGAAGATCGATTCCGGTCGGTTTCCCAAAGCCGAATTTCTTTGCATATTCCGTCAGTATATCTCCGCCGGTCAGAAGCCCTATATGGGCAAAGCCGGTATTGATGGAGAATTTCAGGATATCAACGAGACGGACATCGCCATAGGATTCATCATCCCAGTTCCTGATGGCATGGCCGGATGCCCAGACTGCCCCGGGATCGTGCCAGACACGCTGCGTGTCATATGTTTTGGCTGCCAGAGCAGCCGCTGCAATGACAGGCTTGAATGTCGATCCTGGTTCGTAAATATCGACAACGGCACGGTTCTTGAATTCTGCTTCTGTCGCCTTGTCAAAGTGGTTCGGGTCATAGGAAGGCCTGTTTCCAAGCGCAAGGATAGCCCCTGTCTTAGGATCCATGACGATAATGATGCCGCCGGATGCTTTGGTGCTTGTCATAGCGCGGTCGAGCGCTCTTTCTGCATAGAACTGGATATTCTGATCGATTGTCAGATACACGGATCGTTCATTTTCAGCCTTGTACGGAGCAAGAGCCGACTCCAGAATCGGATTTCCACGGGCATCGGTCAGAAGCATCTGCTTGCTCTTGCCTCCGCGGATCAGGTCATCCAGCGACATTTCAAGCCCGTCGAGCCCCTTGTCATCGAGACCTACAAAGCCCAGCACATTCGCTGCCATAGGGCCATTGGGATAGAATCTGCGGCTTTCATCGAAGAAGCCGAAGCCTTTCCACCCTTTTTCCTTGATCAGAGCCTGCACTTTATCGGAATCTTCCGGATCCATCAAACGCTCCAGCCATACGAAGCGTGTTTTCCTCGACATGGCCTTCGCCAGGTCTGATTCATTTTTCTTCAGAATCGGAGCGAGGTCTTTCGCTGCTTCTGCTGCGCTGACGTTCATTGTCCCGGGGTCTGCATACAAGGATTTGACCATGATGGAAAAAGCAAGTTCCTTGCCGTTCGTATCGTAGATCGTTCCTCTTGGTGAATAGAGTGTCTGCACGCCTTCGGTCTGGTTCATCGCCATTTCCTCATACTGGCTTCCGCGGGCAATCTGGATCCAACCAAGTCTTCCGGCAAGCAAAAATCCGACGATGCATAGGATGCCCGCCATCTTCCTGCTTCTGGATTTCATGATTTTTTCAGGACCTGATTTACTCATGCGATCTTCTCCTCATATAACGGACTGCTGCATCGTAGATGGCCGCAGGTTCATTTTCAAGGCTTCCGCTCTGCACGCGGATAAGAAGGTTCTTCATTCCTTCAGGCGTCTTCTCTCCTAAAAGGAGGGGAACACGCTTGTCATAATGAAGTTCCTTTGTTGAAACAGGGATTTCCAGCGCAAGCCGGGACATGTATTCTCCGATTTCCTGATGTCCCCTTGTATCGGCGTCCGGATTTCCGCATCCTATAATGTCTGCGATGGAAAGATCTGTCATCTGCAGCATGGCTTCCGATACATCGGCCGACGTCGGGAATGCTTTTTCTCTGGCAATCTGCCTTATCCACTTGTCGGGATGTGATTTCGGATCGTTGGCAATGGTATGGAATCTCATATGATTTTCTACCAGCCAGGTTACACGGTTGACAAAGGCTTTCGGACGTTTCCAGTGCTTCAGGAGCGCTCTGGTCATTTCAGCCCCTTTCTTATCATGGCCGTAATCAGTAAGCCGTCCCTTGTGAATGCCCCTGACACCAGGCATTCCTTTGCCTACGTCATGAAGAAGAGCCGCCCAGCGGTTGATGAGTAATGGTTTTGATGCATCAAGAACGGCCAGTGTGTGATACCAGCCGTCGAACTTATGAAATTCTTTCTGCTGCGGAAGTCCCACCAGGTGAGAGAGTTCCGGAAGAATGGCAATTTCCGTTTCTTTGCCGTATTCCGTTGCATGGCAGAAACATTCATTAAGCCCTGTACGCACAAGAAGGTCAAAGCCGCGCGCTGCATGCGGCGTCACAATCAGCCGGTCTATTTCACTTTCCACTCTTTCAAGCGAAAGTCCCTTCACCCGTTCAAAGGCGGAAGGCATGCCGTCAATCAGTGAACGATCCGCCATGAAATCCAGCTGTCCCAGAAAACGGCAGGCACGGAAAAGGCGGAGCGCATCCTCTGAAAAGCGCTTGGATGACTCACCGACCGTACGGAGCCTTTTCCGGTCCAGATCAGAAACGCCATCAAAGTAATCATAAATCACGCCGTCTGCATCGACAGCCATGGCATTGACAGTGAAGTCGCGGCGCATCAGGTCTTCCTTCAGATCGGATGCAAAATGCACTTCACTTGGACGATGTGCATCCTGCCCGTACGTTTCGCTCCGGAAAGTCGTCACTTCATAGCTCATGCCATCAATGACGATGATAACTGTTCCAAAGCGGCGTCCCTCTCCTCCAATGGCTTTCCATCCGCGGCTTTCTGCCACGCGGATCGTTTCATCCGGAAGAGCAGACGTTGTAATATCCCAGTCACGAGGCTCAAGCTTCATCATCAGATCCCTGACGCAGCCGCCCACGATAAATGCTTCAAATCCATCTTCATGAAATGCACGCAAAATACACATCGCACCCTTGTCTATGAGTCCGATCCTTTCGTCAGAAGACAGATTTTCAAATCCTTTTTTATGAAAGTAAGAAGAAACCGCCCCCAAGAATCCCATGGTTCTCCCTCCTGTATGAATGTATATCTATTATTATATACTGAATTGGAATGGCGGGCAAAAACAGTTATGCGAAATATTTCGATTTTATAATTCAAATATTTGATAAAAATCCCGTTTGAGCAAAAAAAGACCCATATCCTGAAATGGACATGAGTCTTTTTATTATCGTATAAAATTACATTCAACGATTAGTTACATTCAACGATTAGTCTTTGTACTGAGCTGGAAGTTCAGTTGCTCTTGCTACGCTTGTCTTGATAGCAGCTTCTGCTACAGCCTTTGCAACGACATGAGGAACTCTCTTGTCGAATACGTCAACGACAACATGCTTCGGATCCAGTGTGCACTGTGTAGCCAGATCAGCCAGAGCATGAGCAGCAGCCAGTTTCATTTCTTCATTGATCTGGCGTGCGCGTACGTCGAGAGCGCCGCGGAACAGGCCCGGGAATACGGAAGAGTTGTTTACCTGGTTCGGCATATCGCTTCTGCCGGAGCCATAGATGTAAACGCCTTTTTCTTCAGCTTCTTCATACATGATTTCCGGAACCGGGTTTGCCATAGCGAAGACAATGCTCTTGTCTGCCATGGTCTTCAGAGCGTCATTGTTGAATACGCCAGGAGCGGAGCAGCTGATGAGTACGTCTGCGCCTTTGACAGCATCAGCAAATGTTCCCTGCTTGTTTTCCGGGTTTGTCTTCTTGATCAGTTCCATCTGGACTCTGTCGCGTTTTCCATTGTCAAAGAGAATGCCTTTGGAATTCAGGATGGTCATGTTTTCAGCCTTTACGCCGTCTTCCAGAAGCAGTTTTGCAATAGCTGTGCCTGCAGCGCCTGCGCCGTTGATAACGACTTTGATGTCTTCGATCTTCTTGTTAACGACTTTCAGAGCACCGAGCAGTGCTGCGAGAGCTGCAATAGCTGTGCCGTGCTGGTCATCATGGAATACCGGAATATTCATGATTTTCTTCAGTTCGTCTTCAATGTCATAGCATTTCGGGGAAGATATATCTTCGAGGTTGATGCCTGCGAAGTTCTTTTCCAGAAGCTTTACTGTATGAATGAATTCATCTTTGTCTTTGGTGTCAAGAACGATCGGAATCGCATCAATGTTGCCAAATTTCTTGTACAGAGCAGATTTGCCTTCCATAACCGGCATGGAAGCAGCAGCTCCGATATCGCCAAGGCCCAGTACGCGGGTGCCGTCGGAAATAACTGCTACGACATTGCCTCTCCAGGTCATGGTCAGGGACAGATCTTCGTCGTCCTTAATAGCAAGGCACGGAGCGGAAACGCCCGGTGTATATACGATAGCCAGATCGTGGCCGTCGTTCAGTTCAGCATTCAGTTCAGTCTTGATCATCTGATGCTTTTCTTTTCTAAGCTCAATGGCTTCCTGTCTAAGTTTCTCGGTATCCATAAAAAACCTCCTGAATAATAAAATTAATCTTTTATAGCCGGCATATTCCTGCCGTTGAAGATTTCATACATTTCCTGCTTGAGCAGGCGGCGGATTCTCTTTACTTCCTTCTTGTCGAGTTCCTTTTCCGTCGTGTCAAACAAATAGTTGTCCAGCTTGAAATCATGAATCAGCATCTTTGTGTGGAAAATATTTTCCTGATAGACGTTGACGTCAATCATATCATAGCGGTGGCGGAGATCCGGCGACATATAATTCTGGATGGAATTAATTCTGTGGTCGATATAGATCTTCTTGCCATTGACATCCCTGGTGAATCCCCTGACACGATAGTCAGTGATTACGATGTCTGCATCAAATGACTTCAGCAAATAGTTGAGCGCCTTCAAAGGAGAGATTTTCCCGCAGGTCGATACATCGATGTCTGCGCGGAATGTGCAGATCCCATCCTGAGGATGCATTTCGGGATATGTGTGAACAGTGATATGGCTCTTGTCCAGATGCATGACCACATCCTGCTTTTCCACTTCTTCCTCTGCAATCAGCATCGTCACGCTGGCGCCCTGCGGATCATAATCCTGCTGGGCCGTATTCAGCACGATGGCACCGATCGTATCAGCAACCTCATTCAAAATCTGGGTCAGTCTTTCTGCACTGTACTGCTCATCAATATAAGCAATGTACTTTTTTCTTTCCTGTTCTGTACTGGCATAACAAATGTCGTACATATTGAAGCTGAGCGTCTTCGTCAAATTGTTGAAGCCAAACAGTTTAAGCTTACCTCTTTTCATGAAGTAAACTGACACCCCCATCCTTATTCTTACCCGGAATGGAACATTCCAATTATAACATAGAGTCAAATAGATTGAAAACGATTTATATCTTGTATACTTATTCTGTATAGATATCGATTAAGACTATAATTTTTTTAGCTCATTGAGCAGCGCCTGGATGGCTTTTCCGCGATGGCTGATCTTGTTTTTCTCCTCCATGGAGATTTCTGCCATCGTCTTGCCATACTGCGGCAGGGAGAACAGCGGATCATATCCAAAGCCGCCGTTTCCTTTGTAGAAATCACGGATGATGCCCTCGCAGGTACCTTCTGCTGTGATTTCCTTTCCATCCGGCCATACAAGTGCAATGACGCATACATAATGGCCCTTGCGGTCATCTCCGGTATACGGTTTCAGGTCTTCCACAAGTTTTCTGTTGTTGGCCTCATCATCGCCATGCTTTCCTGCATAACGGGCGGAATAAACACCCGGGCGGTCGCCTAAAACATCTGCAATGATGCCGGAGTCATCTGACAGCACGGGAAGATTTGTGACTTTGGCGTAATAATGCGCTTTCTGCAGTGCATTTTCTTTGAAAGTTTTTCCGGTCTCCTCCGGATCTGGTGCATCAGAGACATCAGCAACAGGAACGGCTTCCCAGCCTATTTCAGAGAATACTTTCTGAAATTCCCTGATTTTTCCTTTATTATGAGTTGCAAGAACCAGCTTCATTAATTTACCCTGCCTTTCATTTATGACCACTCGATTTATGCCTGACCATGTCCCATCATCAGGGCGACGGAATCTCTCTTAGCATTTCTCCAGGCTTCTTCTGCCTTTGCCAGCGATTCAGCTGTCTTGCGGCAGAGCGCATCTGCTTCGCGGATAACCATATCATCCGCCTTGGGAAGCGGCAGCCTGAGAATCCGTTCCGTTATTAAATGGTATGAATACCCTGCTTTCATCGTATTAAGGAAAAGCTGGCCGACCGGGCCGTCCAAGTACAGTTTCAAGTACCAGGAAGTGTACCTGCCTGAAGGGCGGAGTGCCAAGATGCCAGGTGCAAGAACGCAGGATGTCCCTTCCGGAATGACGGCGGTCTTCACACTTCCATCCCTGACTGTAATGACAAGATCGCCGCTTCTGACAGCAATCCCTTCATCGCCTTCTTCTGCCGGCGCTGAGGAAATAAGGTCTTTCCTGATTCCTGAATCAGAAATGCCTTCTGCAGAAAGGCCGTCATAATATCCGGCGGAAAGTCTTCCAGGCATGAGACCTTCGAACACTTTTCCGATGGAATGATCGAGATCCAGAATATTTCCTGCAAGGATCGACTGAAGCGCAGGAGATCCATTGTATGCGTAGATATCGATATTCCAGTCGTCAGCTGCTGCAAAATCTTCAGAAGAAAGCTTAAGCGTATCATACCCATGGAAAGCGCCGGCTTCAAATCCGGATTCGCCAAATGATACGGCAGGCGACTTTTCTCCTGCAAACCGGAGGAATGCGTACTCCTTGCCGCCTAAATCTGTATCATAATAAGAAACGAGTTTTCCTTCAGCGGCCAGAGCCTTTCGTGCGTCTTCTGCTTCCTCACTGTCTTCAAGAAGAAGCGCATATGGAATCAAAACATCCATCGTGCCCTTCTCTGAAAGTCTTCTGGTGATCGAGGCAGCATGCGCAATGCTGCTTGTTTCCCAGTTGAATATGTAATTATATGCTTCCGTGTCAGCATCAAGTTCTTCCTCCATCATCATCCGCCCTCGAGGGAAGACCATATGGAGCTTTTCTTTCCATTCCGGCGAATTCATGGCAAGAGCTATTCTCTTCGTCGTCAGATCCTTGAAAAGATCATCCAAAACAGGAAGGTAGTTTTCTGCGCCGGAGAAAAGGATTGTCTGTCCTGCTTCTTCTGCCTTCTTTCCTGCTTCCTTGAGAAGAGCTCTGACTTCCTGACGCGCTGTGCCTGCTCCCGGTGCAAAGGCCATCGGATCCACGCGTAGCGCGAGTGTATACACTCTGGCATACGTATCGGCATCCCCTTCATAAAGGCCCAGGCGGTCAGCCGTCTTCTTCATATTTTCATACAGATCTTCAATGGAAATGCCATACTGGGCATTCGACGAATTGCTGAAAAGGAAATAGTCCAGATACCTTGCACGCATGACTTCCTGGAAGATATTTTCTTCCGGTACGCCATAGCGTCCAAATGTATTCGTTGCATCAATAATATCCTGTGGAGTCATATCCAATCTTCCTTTCGTTTTTGACTTCAATTGTTATCATTATACTTCACAGAGCCATTGATGCGCTACCTTGCGCAAATACGGCTGTCTTAACCGAAAAAAAACGCACATGGAATTCCATGTGCGTTTTTGCCGTAATCCAACGATTAACGCTTGGAGAACTGGCTTGCTTTTCTAGCTTTCTTGAGACCGTATTTCTTACGTTCTTTCATTCTCGGGTCACGGGTCAGAAGACCTGCGCTCTTCAGCAGTTTTCTGTAGTCAGCGTCTACGTCGAGCAGTGCGCGGCTGATGCCATGACGGATAGCACCTGCCTGGCCTGTACGTCCGCCGCCTTTAACGTTAGCAATAACGTCATATGCGGAAGTTGTGCCTGTCAGTTCAAGTGGCTGTTTAATGATCAGTTCGAGAGTTGCAAGATCGAAATAATCTTTCAGTTCACGACCGTTGATTGTAATGTTTCCCTGTCCCGGTACCAGACGGACTCTGGCAACGGATGTTTTTCTGCGGCCAGTGCCGTAGTATGTAGCTTCTGCCATTTCTTATATTTCCTTCCCTTCTGGTTAACGGATATTGAGCTTCAGTTCTTCAGGTTTCTGAGCTGCGTGCGGATGTTCTGCACCAGCATAAACATGAAGCTTACGATACATCTGAGCGCCAAGTTTGTTCTTCGGAAGCATGCCGCGAATAGCATGTTCAACAACCCAAGCTGGTTTTTCACGAAGAGCGTCCCCGGCTTTCTGGTATCTATCTCCGCCGATGTAACCGGTGTAGTGGAAGTATACCTTCTTCAGTTCTTTCTTGCCTGTCAGAACGACTTTATCTGCGTTGATGACGATAACGTTGTCGCCTGTATCAACATGCGGTGTGTAAGTAGGTTTATTTTTGCCTGTGAGGACTTTAGCTACACTAGCTGCCAGACGGCCAAGTGTCAGTCCTTCTGCATCAACAATATACCATTTACGGGTGATGTTTCCCGCATTGGCCATAAATGTGCTTTTCATTATAAATGATTCCTCCTGAATACTAAACAGAACCGCAAGATATTGTCTTTCCTCCGGGGCTAGTGGTTTCCGGACAAATCTCACAAGAGGTATTATACCTTTTACGGAGAGTTCATGTCAAGTAAAAATAAAGACTTTTTTGTTCATTTCCTTTAGATTTCATAGGAAATCCTTTTTATATTTTACTATACATTATATATTAAGGAAATGAACAAATCTTGGATGATAGATATGTGCTGTTCCTCAAATGATTTCAATCCGCCAATTAAGGCTACATCTTAAGATAAACTCATCCTCAACGTGTATATTTATTACTAAATGGCATATGTTTTTGCTATTGACGTATAGGTTGGTGTGTTGTATTCTAATATTCGTAAAGTGCAACGGATGAGAACATTAAATCATGTTTCCGATAAAGGCTCATCCAACATTTAATTACGAAACACAGGAAAGAAGGTGTCACGCTGCCGGATGCGGCTCGAAACTCCGTTTCCATGATTTGAGATGAAGTATGCCGCTTGTGCCGATAGCCGCAAGGCTTTCTGCGGTTCTGGGCAGAAGCGCCGGATTCATCAGGAGTGTATTCATTATTTTTTTATTTGGGGAGGTATTTCCTTTGATAACCTTTTTACTTGCGCTGGCCGCTTTAATCACAGGCTACTTTATCTACGGCCGCATCGTTGATCACTTCTTTGGTCCTGACGACCGTCAGACGCCTGCCACGATCCACAACGACGGCGTTGACTACATTCCGCTTCCTACATGGAAAGTTTTCCTGATCCAGCTGCTCAACATCGCTGGTCTGGGACCGATCTTCGGCGCTCTTGGCGGCGCACTCTGGGGTCCATCCGTTTACTTATGGATTGTCCTCGGTACCATTTTCGCCGGCGGCGTACATGACTACCTCTCCGGCATGATGTCCATCCGTGAAGACGGACACAGTATTTCTGAAATCGTTGGCCACCAGATGGGCAGCACCATGCTGAACATCATGCGTGTCTTCTCTGTCATTCTTCTTATCCTCGTCGGCACCGTATTCATGACAGGCCCGGCAATGCTCCTGGCAAAACTGACCAGCTGGGAAGTTCTCCCTTGGCTCATCGTCGTTCTTGCCTACTACTTCCTGGCTACCATGCTCCCGATCGATAAGATCATTGCACGTTTCTATCCGATTTTCGGTATCTGCCTCATCATCATGGCTGTCGGCATCGCAGGCGGCATGCTCTTCGGCGTAGGCGGACACACAATGCCTGAAATGGTTTTCGCTAACCTGTATCCGGGAGAAAACCAGCTCCCAATCTGGCCGTTAATGTTCATCACCGTTGCTTGCGGCGCTATTTCCGGCTTCCATTCCACCCAGTCCCCTCTCATGGCCCGCTGCCTGAAAGATGAACGTCTCGGACGTCCAGTATTCTACGGCGCCATGGTTGCAGAAGGTGTCATCTGCCTGATCTGGGCAGCTGCAGGCGTTACATTCTTCGACGGCACAAGCGGCCTTCAGGCAGCTCTGAAAGCCGGCGGCCCTGGCGGTGCAGTTTATGATATCTGCGTCGGCTACATGGGTACCGGCATCGGCGCAATCCTCGCTATGCTCGGCGTCGTTGCATGCCCGATCACCTCTGGTGATACTGCATTCCGCGCAGCTCGTCTGACCCTTGCTGACTGGTTCAAGATCGATCAGGTCGGCCTTGTAAAACGTCTTGCATTCGCAGTTCCGCTTCTCGGCATCGGTGCCGTTCTTTCTCAGATGAACTTCAACATTATCTGGCGTTACTTCTCCTGGACAAACCAGACACTCGCTATGATCGTTCTCTGGACCGGCGCAGTTTACCTCTATCGTCACTGTGAAGGCAAAGCATGGCTCATGGCATGCATTCCGGCAACATTTATGTCCGTTGTCACCTCCACTTACATCCTTCAGGCTAAGGAAGGCCTCGAACTGGCTACTTCCATCACTTACCCGGCAGGCATCGTATTCGGTGCAGTCTGCCTGGCACTCTACCTGAAAGCGACTGTTTTCAAGAAGAACTCTTCTTCCAATGAAGAACTGGAAGCAGCTCCTGTTGAAAACAACTGATCCATAATAAAAACACTCCGCGAGGGAAGGCGCGGGGTGCTTTTTTATTGCTCTTTTATCTATTGCAAATTCATTAGTATCCCAAATCCTCATTGATCAGGATGACTTCCATTTCAATATTCCTCATCTTCTTATAGTAAATGGCAAGGACATTGCAGATTCTGTCAGGCGCACCGCAGTCATAGCAGCGGTCTCCTCCCTGAAGCGAGCATCCGCACTTGTATCCGTGGCGGAGAACATTTTTCGGTGCTGCCACGTTCCTTGCACGGTAAATGGCCTCTTCCAGAGTCGGCATGATTTTATTGACCCCCAGGACAAAGTACACTTTTTTATGCCCGAAGAGCGAGCCTGCCACTCTGTTTCCTGTGCCGTCCACGTTGACCATGACGCCAGTTTCCGATACACCGTTCACCGATGTCAGGAAAACGTCAGTCACCATGGCCTTTCTCGCCAAATCAAGAAAGGCTTCGTTGCTCTTTTCAAACCCGTCTCTTTCCCTGTTGATCTGGTGCACATCAAATACGGTGTTATGGCGGCTCAGTTTCTCATAAATGCCCATTGCCTGAAGTGTCAATGAATCCCCGAACCCCACCGTCTCTCCGTCAATCTTCCCGTCAAGATACTCTGCCGCTTCCCCTGCCGTTTCAAAGACGCTGCACTCGAAGCGGTTGCGCTTGAACGCTCTTCTCACTTTTTCAAGGTCCATAATGATTTCCCCTTTTACAATAAAAAAGGGAAGCCTGAACAAGGCTCCCCTGCAATTTATACTTCTTCAGAAGGCAGTACTGATTCAGGATGTCTTCTGTGATAATACTTCAGATAAAAGCGGACGAAATTCGCACCGATAAATTTAACAATGATAATGAGCACGATAACCACGCCCACGGGCAGTACAGAGATAGGAAGAAGTGCCGCCCCGGAAGCGATGGTATTGTTGATGACGGCGGAGCCTGCATACTGATACGCAGCAAAAATCGTTCTTTCGTCATCATTCATCATGCCTTCTTCAAAAAGGTTCTTTGTCATGAAAGCGCCGATATCGGAGCTGGTAAAACTGGATATGAAGGCAAGTCCGGCTACGCCAGGAATTCCCAAGAGGAAACGGAGGAATGGCTGGAAAAGCTTGCCGGCAGCCTTCAAGGCTCCTAAATGCTCGCATGTTTCAATCAATCCCTGCGCGAGCATGGTAACCGGCACCATTGTCAATGCAAAGGCAAAACCTTCCCTTGCACCAAATCCGCCTGTTCCCTGCATTGCAATCTTCGCACCATCGGCATGGCCAAACTGCCCCATCAGGTTCATCAGGTCGAATGCTTTCAGGAAATTATCCTGATGCGCTACAAGCCCTGAAAAGGAGATGGTCAGGAAAGCGAGGGACACCCATCCTTTCCATGTCACCTTGTATTCATTTTCCTTCTGCAGCGCTTCCTGTTTATTTTCTTTTGATTCACTCATTGGCTGTTCCTCCTCAGTATCCCATTAAAACAAGCACGAGACGCGTCAGGAACATGACAATAACAGCGTCAATGATCGGCGTTGCAAACATGACCGGATAATAAAGAGCGCGCACTTTGCATACTAAAATGATTCTGGCAAAATGCCCGATCAGCGTTCCCATCGTAATGCATGCCGGAAACAGGATTGTTGCTTCTACCGCGGTCAGATTTCCGCTCATATACATGCCGGCAGCCGTAGCACAGCCTGCAGCTTTTGCGAAGAACGCCGCCAGAAGGACGACGGAAGCTTCACCCGGAAGTCCAAAAATTCCCATGACCGGGGCCAGTAATTTTCCAATCAGCGGCATAATCCCTGACAGGTTCAAGAAGGTAATCAGCGTATACGCCATGACCATTGCCGGAGCAATCAGTTCAACGGTAATGTAAAACCCTTTCTTGGCTCCCCTCATAAAATATTCCGGAAGTGACAAATCCTCTTCTTTTTTTACTTCTGCTTTTGCTGCTGCCATACTGCTATTCTCCTTTAAACTTCATTCATTTTTAAAATAACGGCGCCAAGAAGCTTTGCTCTTTCAAACAGGCTGTCCTTAAGCGCATATTCATCTCTTGTATGATTGAACCGGCCCTTGACACCCATGGCGCAGACGGTCGGAACGCCGGCATACACAACGTAGCCCGAATCACTGCCGCCGCCTACAAGCTTTCCTTCTGATACCGGGATTCCATTTTCTTCTCCGGTCTTCTTTACAAATTCGAACAGCTTCCTGTTTTCTTCTGTCATTTTCATGGGAAGCATGCCCTCATGGTATAAAAGGAGTTCTGTCTTCGTTCCTTCCATATAGGTATGATTCAAGACCTTGAGAAGTTCTTCCTTGACGAATGGTGAAATATCCGGATCCTGGAAACGGATATCTCCTTCTACTTCACAGTAGCCCGGAATCGCGTTTGATACGGTGCCGCCTTTAATGGTACCGACATTGAACGTAATTCCCTTATCCCAGTCCGTCATATTCTGGATATCATCAATCTTCTTTGCCATTTCCCAAATGGCACTTCTGCCCTGGCGCGGATTATTTCCTGCGTGAGCCGCAATGCCATGCACAGCGGCCTTGAATACGACGCCGCCTTTTCTGCCAATGACAAGTGAATTATCTTCGTACCCTGTCTCGCAATTAAAGCAGGCTGCGCATCCCCTGGCTTCACGCTGCAGCATAACAGTCGCTTTCGATCCGTTATGGGCGATTTCTTCATCAGAAACAAGAATCACCTTTAATGGACGTCCGGAAAATCCAGCACTGTGAAGAGCCTTCAATGCAGAAAGCATAACAGCAACGCCGCCTTTCATATCCAGTGCGCCGGGTCCGGTAACACGACTGCCTTCTACGGTAAACGGCCTTCTGGCTGCCTCGCCGACAGGAAATACGGTATCTATATGCCCCAAAAGGAGGACGGGCGCACGGGAATCTCCAGGAATTTCAGCAATCAGTGCTTTTCCTTCCTCATCCCATCTGGTACTTGCGCCTGCTTCTTCCAGTTCTTTGAATACCCTTTTGGCGACAAGGTCTACGCCTTCCCGATAAGAGGCAGGACTGTCCTGATTGACGAGATCCTGCCAGAGATCCATCATCTGGGCTTTATGGTCATCTATATAAGCAAAAACATCCTCTTTCATATGATTCCCCCGATTCTTTTCGGATTAGAGCTCAGACAAAAGAGCCATCAGCAGTTTTGTTCTTTCAAAGAGAGATTCTTCCTCTGCCCATTCTCTTTCGGTATGGTTGAACTGTCCTCTGACGCCCAGTGCGCAAAGAGTCGGGATGCCGCAGGCAGTCAGGTGAGCGGAATCGCTGCCGCCGCCGACAGCAATTGCCTTTGCTTTCGGGAATCCATATTTTTCCGCAATGGCTTCCGCTCTTTCAAACAGTTTCTCAGAACTCTCCAGTCTTTCCATCGGCGGGAATACGACGAGCTTCTTGCAGCAGGTCGTTGTCGATTCGACGTACTGCTTCTTGGCAATCGTCTGGAAAGCTTTCTCAATGCGTTCCATTCCGGCTGTTGTCTTGAAGCGGACGTCAACCTTTACCCAGGCATGTTCCGGTACAGCATTGGCTACGGTGCCTCCGGCAATAACGCCGCAGTTGACCGTCGTGCCTTCCTGCCAGTCTGTTTCAGCCTGGATATCAAGGATCTTATGAGCCAGTTCTTCTACAGCACTTCTTCCGTCTTCCGGATTATTGCCTGCATGGGCGCCTACGCCGTCCACTTCGAAGAGGTACTGGGCAACGCCCTTTCTCTCGATAACAACGCTGTTGTCCACAAAACCTGTTTCCAGATTGAATCCCATGATAGCGCCCTTTGCTTCTTTTTCATAATCAGCAGATGCTGTGGAATTTCCATGAGCGACTTCTTCATCGCCTGCCAGGATAATCTTGATGCGGTAGCGGTTATAACCGGCTTCCAGAAGGAAACGTACTGCATAAAGAAGGATCGTTACGCCGCCCTTCATATCAAGAACGCCCGGGCCTGTTACCTTTCCGTCTTTAATGGTAAACGGTCTTGCTGCCGCTGTCCCATCACCGAATACTGTGTCCATATGACCTGTCAGGACAATGAACGGCTTACTTGCATCACCGTATTCAGCAACAAGCATATTGCCTGCCTTTTCGTATTCATGGAACCAGACTTTGAATCCGCATTTTTCCAGGAAATCTTTTACATCGCGGCCTACACCGTCGACGCCTGCCTTGTTTCCTGATCCGCAGTCTCTGTCTACCAGAAGCTTCCAGGTATCCACCATAGCTTCACGATTCTGATCTACCTTATCAAATAACTGAACAACATCTTCCATACTTCCCAGCCTCCTTGTGCTTATCCGCTTAGCGGCCTAAACTTTTATTCAAATTGATATGGCAGTTGCCTGGGTATGTAACCCGCAGCCACTATATCTATGATTATATGTCATCCTACTCTTTTTAAAAAGTGAAAATTGTAATAAGAGCCGACATTGTAAATAAATTTCATTTTATGATTTTTTCACATTCGCCCATGAAAAAAGCAGCCATAACGGCTGCGCTGATGTATTATTTCTTTGATCTTGGCTGACTCCGGGCTCTTGCAAGAAGCTGATACCTGTTTTCCACATGAAAATGATGCATCAATTCCTCGACATGGTAGCGGACCGTGCGCGGACTGATGTCGAGCGTTTCTCCGATTTCCTTATACGTTTTCCCATCGCAAAGTTCGGAAAGAATCTGCTTCTGGCGGCGCGTCAGATCGACATCTGTCTTGAATCTTTCCATCGCAAGAAGCGTCCTGGCATATTCGTAATTGGCCCGGCCGGCAGTAATGGCAAATTTTTCATCTTTGCCGACAGCAAACCAGGGATTGGACGCATGAATATGCGTGATGAAAATATGCTCCCCGTCTCTTCTCATCAGCATGGTCACTCTCTGCACTTCACTGATGACCAGTTTGTACTCCTGAGGCACATAGACATGGCATTCGCAAAGAACAAGGCACGCGTTTTCCCCAATCATCTGCGTGTCATAACGGTCGCCGTCCGCCTTCATCATCGGAATTTCCTTACGAGCCTGCTTCCTGATGTAGTAATCCCGTGCTTCTGCCTCTGTGCGGTTGAATCCGGGCGCCATATATCCGATCCAGCTGAATCCCTGCGGATCTGCCAGATCAAGCAGCTCTTTTATGGTGGCTGACTTGTCATACCATTTATGAATAAAGTTTTTTGCAACGTCCGCGGACTTCTCCCGAAAGTCTTTATTATCCATTGGTTACTCCCCACAATCCAATATGTAACATAACGTACATTTTGCATTAATTTGCTTTATTTCTCTCTATTGTATCGAATTTGCACCAATAAGAACACTGTCATTTATGACAGTGAGGATAATTTTGACCCTTAATCTTTTTTATAAGCCATTATGCATTATAAAAAGCTCTGACCAGGATTTGACCGAATCAGAGCTTTTATACTTATTTCAGGCAAATGAGCCCTTTTTAATCTTTCGCGATTCTTTTTATGAATTCACTGACAGCCGCAAGCCCGTTTTTCAGGGTTTCCCTGTCTGCAGCGTAGCCGATTCTCATGGAATGCGGTTCTTCGAAGCAGTCGCCTGGTGTAACGAATGCGCCTGTTTCATGATACATATCACGGCAGAAGTCATAGGAGTCCATAGGAAGATCGTAGTAGACAAGAGAAGTCGTACCTGCCTTCGGACGTACGTAGGAAACATGCGGTTCACTCTTGACCCACGCATCAAGGACGGAAAGGTTTTCACGGATCAGAGTCCTGTTGCGTGAAAGGATCTCATCTTTGTGGCTGAGCGCCAGAGCGGCAATCGTTTCATCAATCATGCCGCAGCTGATCAGATCATAGTCCCTGTGGCTCCTGCATGCAGCAAAAACAGATGGATCCTTTGTAGCAATCCAGCCAAGGCGTACACCGGCAAGGGAGAATACTTTGGACATGGAGCTGACGGAAATGCCTTTTTCATAAAGATCCGCAGCAGAAGGAGACCAAACATCTTCCTGTGTGAGGTGGCGGTAAACTTCATCGACCATCAGGTGAGCGCCGCATTCCCTGGCGATTTCCACGATTTCCTTAAGAAGGGCTTCATCCATCAATGCACCGGTCGGGTTGTTAGGGTTATTGAGACAGATCATCTTGGTTCCCTTGACGGCAAGACGTCTGAGTTCATCAAGGTCAGGCAGGTAGTTCTTATCTTTTTCCAGATGCATGACTTTGACATCTGCGCCAAGCGATGCAGGAATGGAATACAGCTGCTGGTAGGTCGGCATGACGGAAATGACGCGGTCGCCCGGTTCCACGATTGAATAGAACAGATGGTGGTTTGCCCCGGCTGCGCCATGGCAGGTCACGATTTCATCTGTATTCACGGTCTTGTAAAGAGAAGCGATTCCTTTCAAAAGTTCCGGCTTGCTGTAGATATCCCCGTATGTCAGTCTTCTGGCACAGATATCATCCAGGAATTCCTTCTTGTCTGTATGAGTCAGTTCAAAAAGTTCATCCAGTGAAATGGAATCCACGCAGGTTTCCGCTATATTATATTTCGCACCGACTTCATACTCATTCATCCA
>ERZ779842.762-NODE-762-length-31251-cov-5.316323_pt1 | contig 31251 bp, 17 predicted proteins | sample MGYA00511095_ERZ779842 | MGnify/ENA primary metagenome ERZ779842 (study PRJEB29588, sample SAMEA2154036) | human gut metagenome | biome: human gut; feature: human-associated habitat; material: faeces | place: Denmark | collected 2008/2010 ... | reverse complement strand
AACTTTTTTTTAGTACCTATTAATATACAAATGTTAATATTCTGCGCTTTTTCTTGTGTGGTCTAAAGAAAAGAATTACTTTTGCTCAAAATATTCAGCAATGTGCAATTAGTATAACCTATGACCGTATCAAAAACGAAAGCCAAGTTAGTAGACGTTGCCCGCCAGCTCTTTGCAAAGATGGGGGTGGAGAATACTACGATGAATGATATCGCTCTTGCTTCGAAAAAAGGTAGAAGAACACTCTATACCTATTTTAAAAGTAAAGATGAAATTTATCTGGCTGTTGTAGAATCGGAACTGGATATCTTGTCGGATATGATGAAACGGGTGGCCGAAAGAGATATGTCGCCGGACAAGAAAATGCTGGAGATGATTTATACCCGGCTGGATGCAGTTAAAGAGGTAGTTTACCGAAATGGAACTTTGCGGGCCTATTTCTTCCGTGATATATGGCGGGTGGAAAAGGTTCGTAAGAAGTTTGATGCGAAAGAAATACAACTTTTCAAAGCAGTATTATTGGAGGGGCAGGCTAAGGGTGTCTTCCACATTGACGATGTAGAAATGACAGCCGATTTGATACATTATTGCGTAAAGGGGATTGAGGTACCTTACATCCGCGGTCATATAGGGGCTCATCTGGACGAAGAAACTAGAAATAAATATGTGTCCAACATTGTGTTTGGCGCACTGCATAGAACAGAAATTTAATTAAATAACTTTTAGTATGGGATTATTAGACGGAAAAACAGCCATTGTAACTGGTGCCGCTCGTGGTATTGGCAAGGCTATCGCTCTGAAGTTTGCTGCCGAAGGTGCAAACATTGCATTTACTGACCTTGTCATTGATGAAAATGCAGAAAATACAGCTAAAGAACTTGAAGCAATGGGAGTAAAAGCCAAAGGCTATGCTTCGAATGCAGCCAACTTTGAAGATACTGCAAAGGTCGTAGAAGAAATCCATAAGGACTTCGGACGTATCGATATTCTGGTGAACAATGCCGGTATTACCCGTGACGGTCTGATGATGCGCATGAGTGAACAGCAATGGGATATGGTAATCAACGTGAACCTGAAGTCTGCGTTTAACTTCATCCACGCTTGTACACCTGTTATGATGCGTCAGAAAGCTGGTAGCATTATCAACATGGCATCTGTAGTGGGTGTTCACGGTAATGCAGGACAGGCTAACTATGCTGCTTCCAAAGCTGGTATGATTGCATTGGCTAAGTCTATTGCGCAAGAACTGGGTTCTCGTGGTATCCGTGCCAACGCTATTGCTCCGGGATTCATCCTGACAGATATGACTGCGGCTCTTTCTGACGAAGTAAGAGCTGAATGGGCAAAGAAAATTCCTTTGCGTCGTGGTGGTACTCCTGAAGATGTGGCAAACATCGCTACCTTCCTGGCTTCTGATATGTCTTCTTATGTATCAGGTCAGGTGATTCAGGTAGATGGTGGTATGAATATGTAATCGAACAGAATGACTGTTGTATACGAAGACAACCATATCATTGTAGTCAACAAGACCGCTTCCGAGATTGTCCAGGCAGACAAGACGGGAGATACACCGCTTTCGGAGACTGTAAAACAGTATTTGAAAGAGAAGTATCAGAAACCCGGAAATGTTTTCCTCGGTGTGACACACCGGTTGGACCGCCCCGTAAGCGGTCTTGTTATTTTTGCCAGAACGAGTAAGGCACTCACCCGACTGAACGAGATGTTCCGTTCCGGTGAGGTGAAGAAAACCTACTGGGCAGTGGTGAAGAATGCCCCCAAGGAGCCGGAAAATGAATTAGTGCATTATTTGGTACGTAACGAGAAGCAGAACAAGAGTTTTGCTTATGACAAAGAAGTGCCGAACAGTAAGAAAGCAATTTTAGATTACCGGCTGATCGGACATTCGGAGAATTATTATCTGCTTGAAGTAGATTTGAAAACCGGACGTCATCACCAGATTCGTTGCCAATTGGCAAAGATGGGATGTCCCATTAAAGGTGACCTTAAATATGGCGCTCCACGTTCCAATCCAGATGGCAGTATTTGTCTGCATGCACGGAAGGTACGATTCATCCATCCAGTGTCTAAAGAGCTGATAGAGCTTGTGGCCCCTCTTCCCGAAGGAAATTTATGGAAAGGATTTGAACTGCTTTAGCCAGTACAAGTCCTTTTTCTTTTGCCAAAAGAGTAAATATCCCTGCCATCCCTATGGTAAACTCTGGCGACAGCCTGATAGTTTCGGAATAGATTCTATATTTGCATCATAAAAACTTTTATTTAATTAAATTATACCATGAAGCAAATTCTATATCTGTTACTGGGATGCCTCATTCCTTTCCAGTTTCTAACGGCAAAAATGTATTCTTCACCGGAAAGAACTCCGGTTGATTATGTAAATCCATATATCGGAAATATCAGTCATTTGCTGGTACCCACTTATCCGACGGTTCATTTGCCTAACAGTATGTTGCGTGTATATCCCGAACGGGAGAATTTTACCGGAAATACAATTAACGGACTACCGCTGATAGTGACCAGTCACCGGGGAAGTTCGGCTTTCAATCTGAGCCCTTATCAGGGAGAATTACAAAAGGCAGGCAGCATTATACAATATGGATACGACAATGAAGTTATCAAGCCTTATTATTATAGTGTTGATCTGGATGATGACGGGATGTATGTTCAGTATGCTCCTTCCCACCAGTCCGGTATTTATCAGATAGACTTTTCGCAGACAGACAAGCCTGCTTATCTGATCTTTAACACTCGCAACGGAGAATTAAAAACAGACGGAAAGTCAATCAGCGGTTATCAGAAACTGGGTAACCATACACAAGTTTATATTTATCTGGAAACAGATCAACAGCCTTTGAAGATCGGTACTCATCAGGGGGCAGTTATTCGCACTACAGATAAGTCTACGCAAGGACATAATGCTTATTATATACTGGAATATCCGAAGGGAACAGCCTCTGTACTGCTTCGCTATGGTGTATCATTTATTTCTTCCGAACAGGCAAAACAAAATTTGCGCCGTGAAATCAAGAACTACAACTTGCAGGCTGTAGCCGATAAGGGACGTTCGGTATGGAATGAGACATTGGGAAAGATTTTTGTAAAGGGAGGTACGGAAAACGAGAAAACAGTATTTTATACTTCTCTTTATCGTACGTATGAACGCATGATTTGTATTTCTGAGGATGGCAGATATTTTAGTGCTTATGACGGGCAGGTACATGATGACGAAGGCATTCCTTTCTATGTAGACGACTGGATTTGGGATACTTATCGTGCCACTCATCCGTTGCGTCTCATCATTGAAACGGAAATGGAGAGCAATATGGTAAATTCATTGATTCGCATGGCGTATCAGATGCAACCCAACTGGATGCCTACTTTCCCGGAAATCAATGGTGACAGCCGTCGTATGAACTGCAATCATGGTGTGGCGACGGTGCTTGATGCGTATAATAAGGGAATGCGCTCATTTGATCTGGCAAAAGCCTATCAAGTCTGTAAAGCTGCCATTACTGAAAAAACACTGGCTCCCTGGTCGTCCAAACCTGCCGGAGTATTGGATCAGTTCTATAAAGACCATGGATACTTTCCCGCACTTGCCGTAGGTGAGCAAGAAACAGTGCCCGAAGTGCATTCGTGGGAAAGACGACAGCCGGCAGCGGTTACTCTGGGAACAGTGTATGACGAGTGGTGTCTGGGAAATATCGCCCAAGCTTTGGGAGATAAAAAAGAGGCAGACTATTTCTTGAAGCGAAGCCTGAACTATCACAAGATATTTAATAAAGAAACCTGTTTCTTCCATCCGAAAGATTCGTTTGGAAACTTTATCCAGCCATTTGATTATCGCTATTCTAGCGGAGTAGGCGGACGCGATGCGTATGATGAAAATAACGGTTGGGTGTATCGGTGGGATCTTCCTCACAATGTAGCCGATCTGGTGAATATGATGGGTGGAAAGGAGCGTTTCGTAGAAGAACTGGAACGAATGTATAGTACTCCTTTAGGGAAAGGACGACCGGATTTTCATCATCAGTTTGGTGACCATACGGGTAATGTCGGTCAGTTCTCGATGGGAAATGAACCTGCCATGCACATTCCTTATCTTTATAATTATGCCGGACAACCTTGGCGTACTCAAAAGCGGGTGCGTAACTTGTTGACGCAATGGTTCCGCAATGATCTGATGGGTATTCCCGGGGATGAAGACGGAGGCGGATTGACTTCGTTCGTCGTCTTCTCGATGATGGGATTTTATCCGGTTACTCCCGGTCTGCCGATGTATGTGATTGGAAGCCCGGTATTTGAGAATCAGACTATTCGGTTGAGTAACGGAAAAACTTTTCAGATCGTGTGCCGGAATTATTCACCGGAAAATAAGTTTATTCAGTCGGCAAAGCTGAATGGAAAGGTATGGGATCAGTCATGGTTCAGCCACGAAGACCTCATGAAGGGTGGAGTATTGGAATTTGTGATGGGTAAACGTCCGAATAAAGCCTGGGCTGCCGGAGACGATGCCGTTCCGCCTTCCTTTGCGATGTAATTGGAAATTCTAACTAAATAAGAAAGATACAGATGAACACATTTAAACTATTAATGGCTGCTTCCTGTTTTTTGGCTATGACAACGAGCGGAGTGGCGAAACAGGACTATTCAAAGAGTGAGGGATTGCTACAGTATGTCGATCCCTATATCGGTTCCGGTTTTCACGGGCACGTATTTGTCGGTACGAGTGTCCCTTATGGTATGGTACAACTCGGACCTAACAATATTCATAAAGGCTGGGACTGGTGTTCGGGATATCATTATTCCGACAGCATCCTGATTGGTTTCTCACATACGCATTTAAGCGGTACGGGATGTACTGATCTGGGGGATATTCTGATTATGCCTCTCAATGAGATCCGTACTCCCAGAGGCAATCAGGACGATATACGTGATGGATATGCGTCGAAATATTCGCATGATAATGAGATAGCCCGTCCGGAATATTATTCCTTACTTCTGGACAGGTACAATATCAAGGCCGAACTGACAGCTACTGACCGGGTAGGCTTTCATCGTTATACCTATCCGGAAGGGAAACCGGCTTCCATACTGATTGACCTGCGCGAAGGCAACGGCTCCAATGCTTATGATAGCTATATCCGTAAAGTGGATGATTATACAGTGGAGGGCTATCGCTATGTCAGAGGATGGAGCCCGTCCCGAAAGGTATACTTTGTACTGAAGAGCGATCAGAAGATAGAGAAATTTACTGCTTATGATGATAATACACCCAAACCCTGGGACCAGCTGAAAGTTGAATCGGTGAAAAGTGTACTGACTTTCGGCCATGTGAAGGAAGTGAAGATTAAAGTGGCTATTTCCTCCGTCAGTTGTGAGAATGCAGCGATGAACCTGCAAGCTGAACTCTCTCACTGGGACTTCGACAAAGTTGTGAAGATGAGCAGCGAACGTTGGAACAAGCAACTGGAAAAGATGACCGTAGAATCAGATGACGAGGCTGCCAAACGTGTCTTTTATACCGCACACTATCACACGATGATCGCTCCGACGCTGTATTGTGATGTCAATGGTGAGTATCGGGGGATGAATGATATGATTTATACAGACCCGAAGAAGGCGAACTATACGACTCTCTCCCTGTGGGATACCTATCGTGCTCTGAATCCTCTGATGACTATCATCCAACCCGAGTTGGTAGACGATGTAGTCAATTCAATGCTTTCTATTTATAGGCAACAGGACAAACTTCCTATCTGGCCTTTGATGAGCGGTGAAACAAATTGTATGCCGGGGTATAGCTCTGTTCCGGTGATTGCAGATGCTTACCTGAAAGGATTTACCGGATTTAATGCGGAAGAAGCCTTGACAGCAATGAAAGCGACAGCCACTTATGAAAGGCAGAATGGAGTTCCTTATGTGCTGGCAAAAGGATACATTCCGGCAGATAAAGTTCACGAAGCCACTTCTATCGCTATGGAATATGCAGTAGATGACTGGGGGATTGCCGCTATGGCACAAAAGATGGGAAAGACGGCTGATTATGAAACATTCTCAAAACGTACTCATTACTATAAGAACTATTTCGATTCTTCTATCCACTTCATTCGTCCGAAACTGGAGGATGGTTCCTGGCGTACTCCTTATGATCCGGCACGTTCTATTCATGGAGTCGGTGATTTTTGCGAGGGTAACGGATGGCAATATACTTTTTTTGCTCCGCAAGATCCTTATGGATTGATTAGCCTGTTCGGCGGTGACAAACCGTTTACTTCCAAGCTCGACAGTTTCTTTACGAACAATGACAGTATGGGTGAAGGCGCTTCCAGCGACATTACCGGTCTTATCGGACAATATGCACACGGCAATGAGCCGAGTCATCACATTGCCTATCTCTACACCTATGCCGGTGAGCAGTGGAAAACGGCTGAAAAAGTTCGTTTCATCATGAATGACTTCTATACAGACCGGCCGGATGGCATTATCGGTAATGAAGATTGTGGACAAATGTCTGCCTGGTATCTTCTTTCGGCTATGGGATTCTATCAGGTAAACCCGTCTGACGGTGTATTTGCTTTCGGAAGCCCGCGTTTTAAGAAGATAGAGGTGAAAGTGCGTGGAGGCAAAGTGTTTACAGTAGAGGCTCCCAATAATAGTGAAGAAAATATCTATATCCGGAAGGTTTACTTGAATGGCAAACCTTACCATAAAAGTTATATTACATACAATGATATAATCAACGGCAGTACCTTGAAGTTCGAGATGGGTAAAAAGCCGGATAAAAACTTTGGCAAAGCTTCTGCTAACCGGCCAATTGTTTTAAATAAATAGGAGGAAGAAGTTTTTTTAGGGTAAGTGTAAGTATTGGTTAGGATGATTAACGCCTTCAACTTATTAGCGAAAGCCTATATTTGAAGGCGTTTTTCTTATTTATAGGAGATACGGAACTAAAAAGAAGAAAGTCTGTTCTTAACTGAACAGACTCTCTTTTTGGTTGGGTATGGAGGTATTAGTATACCTCCAATTCATAGATTCTTGCAGCCTTCAGACTGTTGTTCTGTGTAGACTGTGTTACCAATAGTCTGACGTAACGTACTGAAGTCGGCTTAAATTGGCGAACTACCGTATTCTTCTTGTTATTACTCAGCTCATCAATTGTTTTCCATTCTTCGTCCGGACTGTTTTTACCTTGTAAGAAACAAGTATGGGTGATGAAGACACTGCCTTCGTTTCCGGCATTCACTAACTTCCATCCACGAATCGTCTGTTCTTTTCCGAAGTCAAAGTCAATGTAGTTGGGAGCCGTGTTTGTGTCGCACCATTTAGTCTTTACATCACCGTCTGTGGCATATTGGGCGGCTTCGTCTGCATTAGTCTCACCGGAACATTTAATCAGCTTGGCCTGTTTCAGCAGATTCGTTTTAGCCGTGGCTTCTTCTCCGTTACCAGCTTTCAGAGCTGTGCGGAACAATTCCGAAGCCGGAGATATGGCAGGATACTTTTCGTTGACCAGTGTTGCGGCAAATAATACGATAGAAGAGTTGTCCGGCAACGTGACTGTAGTAGCTCCTTTAGGAATATCCATACCAAATTTGAACATATATGTGAACTCGTAGGCTTCGTCTTTATCGGCAGAATGGCGATGGGTACCGACATAAGCAATCTCAGCATCTTTCAGGAAACCTTCCGTATGTCCCAGATGTTCCCACTGGCCGATGAATCCGGTGTATGAAGGTACGGTGACTTCCTGCGAGTTGTTACCGATACGGAAAGTCGCAGTAGCATCTTCGCCGGCAGAAGCTGCCAGGAAATAGATACGGTTGTATGAATGTCCGGTCGGTAATTGAAGCACATTGCCTTTACAAGTCAGTCCATTCGCTATTTCTTTCTCTCCCAGGCGGAAAGAAATGCCATCAGCTTCCAGAATGGAGTCGGGGAGAAGTTCTGCTGCGTAACTGTTGCCCGACTCGAAGTTTCCTTCGTGGCGGAAAGCATTCCAACTGAAGCATTTGCGGTCATAATCCAGCGGCAGACAGGCATATTGCGGAGTCTGGACAGTTGCTTTCTTCTTCAGTTTCACTTTAAATGTCTGTATGCTGTAGGGTTCGATAGATACATTCAACTGATTTTTGTTGAAATCTGCGCTTCCTATTTCTTTTTCCGTACCGTCTGCAAGCACTGCCTGCTCTATTTCACCGGCAAAGGTGATGGCTGCCTGCTGGGCAGTTGCGCCTCCGGTTTCATATACGCGTACTACATATTCATCCGATACTTCCGCTTTTTTCAGTGCTTTGATGACAACCCGGTCATTGCTTGAACGGACGAAAGCGAATTCCTTGCCTAGTGTTCCGGCATGTTTCGGACTGCTGAAAGCTTTGATCGGTTGATTCAGAATTTCCGCTTTAATGGCGGTGGCAGGTTTGTCCAGTGCTCCGTCATGTCCTGTGATACTATAGGTAAATGTATGGAAACCAAAATCCTGACGGTCCTGATAAGCATAATTACCTTTAGTTTCGGGAGTATGAAGCAGAGTCAGGCGGATGGTATTATGATCCGGTTTATCCCATCCATATTTACTGTCGTTCAGGATAGATACGCCGTAACTGTTATTTTTATCTGTCAGGTCTGCCCATTGCTGTGCGTACACTTCATAAGCGGTCTGTACATTATTTCCTCTTTCCACGCTGCCGATTCCCAGATCGTAGGTTGCCTTTTCATTTTCTATATTCAAAGGAAATTCCGCTTTCAGTAAGGTGTTTGTTGACTGCCAGTCTATTTCATTGTAGAAGTCTATGCGGTCGGCACGGCTGCCTTCGTAGAGGCGGATATATTGTTTGAAGAGTGATTTGCCATACTTTTTCTCGATACAAAGCGCTTTCCGGAGTGCTCCGTTTTCCACTAAAGTGACTTTAGCGTCATCTGTGATTGAGACAGGCTCACGATCAATCGTTTCTTTCAGAATTTCCCAGGCCGGCCATGAATACGACTTGTTTTCGGTGAAGAGTGCCAGACGAATCGCTTTTCCGTCTTTCACGAGTTCTTTGTTGTTACGTTTATCGGTCAGCGAGATGATGTCTCCGTTTTTATCCAGTGTAATTTTGTAAACAGAGTTTTCAATGGCAGAAGCAGGTGAGGGAGTTATTGTCTTTTCCGATCCCCCGTTGCGGACATCGTAGACTGCATAACCGTTTGCCGGCAATGATGCTGCAACTAATATGTGAGCGCGTCCGTTTTCGTAGCCGATCAGTTGAGAAGCGACTTTCTTGCCCTGCGCATTGTATACAGTGAATCCTTTCGGAGCTTTGGGTTGTTCAAGGATGATCTCAGTCAGGTCGGATACGGGGAAAGCATTGGCGTTATAAAGAATGACAGGCGTTCCTTTCACACGTGTATCCATCTGTCCGGCAATGGCGTTGACGGAAGAAGTCAGCACTTGTGAGAATTGCTTCAGAGAGATCAGTTCATCGTTCCATGAGAATTCATAGGCACGGGGAATACTCGTTCCTGTCAGGTCATCATGGAATTGATGGAAGATGAAGCGTTTCCATGCTTCCGTCAGTGTATGTTGCGGGTAGCTGGCTGTACCCAACCATTCGGCAGCGACAGCCGCTCTTTCTGCTGCATCGCCCAGCTGTTCGTTTTGTCGGTTGTACAACTTCATGGCTGCCTGCGAAGTGTAGCAACCTGTTCCGTGAACATCCATCAATAATTCTCCGTCGAATACAGGCAATTCGGGGTGGTTATTGAATGGCAGATAATCTTTATACAACTGATCGCTGGTGGCGCTGATCACTTCCACCGGTCCGTCGCCCTTGATTCCTTGCTCTACAGAACGTACCGAACCCAATGTCGGTGAACCGCCGATATCTCCTGTTCCATAGTAGCGATAGACCGTATTCAGCGGAGTACGTTTGGCCAATCCTTCCAGATATTTGTTCTTCGAGAGGTCTTCGTTGTTCCATCTGCGTCCGTAGTCGTACCCGTGGGCTAACATTACCTGTTTGCCATCGATACCCTTCCAGAGGCCGATAGTAAATGGATGTTTGCTTTTTCCATAAAAGGGATGATTGCGCCAGTCCAGTTTCTGTGAAGAAAAACCAATCAGTCCGCAGTGTGCGGCAATGGTAGGAAGTGTCCATCCGAATCCGAAGCAGTCCGGCAGGAAGATGTCCGTTCCTTCTTTTCCAAACTCTTGCCGGTAGTACGTCTGTCCGAGCATGATGTTGCGGATGGAGGCTTCGACGGAAGGAACCAATACATCGCTGGCTTCCCAGCTGCTTCCGGCAATGTGCCAGCGTCCTTCTTCGATGAATTTCTTCATCTCTTCGTACTGCTCGGGATAGTATTCTTTCATCCAGGCATATTTCACTCCCCCTTCAAAGTTGAAAATGTATTCCGGATATTTCTTTAGCAGAAATAAGTTCTGACTGATGGTATTCCATACATATTCGTTGATTGTTGTCTGGATGTCCCAGTTCCACTGGGTGTCGAGGTGGGCGTCCGACACCATATAGGCTTTCACCTTTTTCCCGGAGGCATCGTTTTGTGCATAGCCGCCTCCTGCCAAAACAAGGGCGAGGGCTACGGCAATTACTTTTTTGTTCATCATGGTTTATTTTAACAAGTTTAGTAGTTTACAAATTGGTTCTTATTCAATATGTTTACAAATGTAGTGATTCGGAAATGGATATCTGTTCTCTGTCGTGACAATATTTAAGCAAATGTATATTGGCAGGTCAGAGTACTGGCTGATCAATTAGAGTATGACGTAATTGTTTGTATATCACCGGATAACGTCTCAGTCTGTACAATTAAAGTACATATTGTGGCAGAGATGATAAAAGGAGCTGCAAGGAATGAACAATCCGTATTCATTTTGAATGGTAAATTCCTTGCGGCTCGTATCCAATCAAACAGAAAGAGTTTGTGAAATGTTAGGGCAGCGGATCTGCGGCGGCGGGTTTCTTCGGATTGTAAATGGCCGTACCTACTTTAGAGTCTGCGCAACCATAATACAGATACCATTTATCCTTGTAATAAACCATTCCTTCGATGAACACTGTTCCGTCTACATACTGGCCACTCTTTTCGAAACTATCCATCGGGCGGAAGAACGGTTCGTCCAGACGGGTGATGAAACGGGTTGGGTCATTGGCATCGAAGAGAGCTTGCCCGGCAGCATATACATTGGCTGTATAGCGTTTGTCACCTCTGCTTGCACTGTTTTTACCATTATACAGAAGCACGATTCCTTTCGGAGTATAGATAGCCGGAGGACCGCATTCGGTCAAATGGCTGTCGAAGTATCCGTCACGTGGAGAAAACAGCTTTCTCAGGGAGCCGTCTGTATTTACATAAGGAGTCCAGTTGATTAAATCTTCGGAGGTAGCGGCAAACACATGTTCCTCTCCCCAGTACATGAAGTATTTTCCGTCGATTTTCTTGATCACCTGCTTCCCGTCGACAACTTCGGTCAGAATAGAGCCGGACTTACATCCTAAATTAAAGAACTTGCCGTCATAAGCTTTGGCAAAAGCAGGACCGTGTTTCGTCCAGTCTTTCAGATTGCGGGAAGTAGCGATTGCCAAGCGTGGAATGTGGCGGTTCCATTGAGTATACGTCATCACGTATAGTCCTTCTGCTGTGACGGCAATACGTGGGTCTTCGCATCCTCCCGGCCATTCCAGCTCTTTTTGGGTGTCGTTATCCGGATAAAATACCGGAGTCTTTTCTCGCTTGAAGTGAATACCATCACTGGAAGTGGCATATCCGAGACGCGAGGTACGGTGACCGATGCCGACACCGGATTTATCTTCTGCCCGATACAGTACAACAATCTTGCCGTTATAAAGAGTAGCTGCCGGATTGAAAGTGTCATTGGACTCCCATGCAACGTAATCTTGTGTCATCGGACAATAGAATTTTGTATTCTCTATAGGAGAAATCACCGGATTGGCCCCTTGCGGACGTTCAAAACCTCCGAATGCCCAATCGGGCAATACGTTCTTTTTGTCGTTGGAGGACTGTCCCAAGGCGGTACAGGTCATCATGGTTGTAGCAACTAGAAATAAAAAGGTTGATTTCATATTATATAAATTATTATTGGGGGAGTAATATATACTCTCTACATTTAAAATAAAAATAAATATTTGCTGTCATCTGTCACACAAACAAGGGTAAATAGTTGAGTATGTGTAAGTTTGGAGGTGACGGCACGGTGTGATAGCAGTGTGACAGTATTTCTGCTGTCACTGTGGCGAGAAGAGTTGGTTTCCTCGCCTTGATACCAGAGTTTCATCGGTATGAAACCAAAGTTTCCTCGGTGCGAAACCAAAGTTTCATGGGCGGGAAACTCTAGTTCCAACGGTGTGAAACTTTAGTTTCAAAGGCATGAAACTCCTTGTTTCATACAATGAAACGATTGTTTCCAATGCATGGAACCATCGGTTTCACCGTATGAAGCAGTTATCTTGCAAGTAAGGGGCGAGGTAGAAACTACTGAATACTGTTCAGTAAGTCTGCCTTTCCTTCATTGACCAGTTTGAGGATGAGTTCTCCGAACAGTGTGTTTTGCCATGCAAACCATGCACGGGTAAAGTTTTTCGGATCGTTTTTGTTGAATGATTCATGCATGAAGCCGGTGCCTGCATCGGTATCCATCAGCATCTTGATACAAGTCTTGATTTCTGCATCATTCTGGCTGGTAAACGCTTTTATCATAATGCTCATAGGCCAGATCATGTCGTATCCGATGTGCGGACCGCCGATACCTTCTCCGGCAGTGCCTTTGAAGAAATAAGGATTGTCTTCGCTCCACACAAACTTGCGGGTGTTTTGGTAAATCGGATCGTTCACTTTCACGTCGCCCAGATAAGGTAAAGCGATGAGGCTCGGCACGTTGGCATCATCCATCAGCAGTTGGTTGCCGAATCCGTCTACCTCGAAAGCATAGATTTTACCATATTTCGGGTGGTTGTAGACAGCATATTTCTTCAATGCTTTTTCAACTTCATCCGCCAATGTGGTACATTCTTTGGCCAAAGCCGGTTTCTTGTTCACTGTGTTCAGTATTTCGGCTGCTTTGCGCAGAGAAGTTACGGCAAAGAAGTTGGAAGGAACGAGGAACTGGAAGGTTGTAGCGTCATCCGAAGGGCGGAAAGCGGAAGCGATCAGTCCGACAGGTTTCACCGGATTACCCCAGCCGTCGTTGGTCATGGTGTCGAGTGCGCGTTCGGTTTTGCGTTGGAATCTGTACGGACCTTTCGCATCGTCCTTGCGCTGTTGTTCCTTGAATGTTTTCAGTACGTTTGCAATAGCCTGCAGCCATTCGTCGGAGAAGACGCTGGCATCCCCCGTTGTTTTCCAGTAATGGTAAGCCAGACGGATCGGATAACACAGGGAGTCGATTTCCCATTTGCGTTCGTGAAGTTCCGGTTTCATGTCCGTCAGGTCACTCATCCATTCGCCTCCTTCGGAGTTCATATTGAAGGCGTTGGCGTATGGGTCGATATTGATACATTTGAATTGGCGGTTGATGACTCCTGCCAGCATCTTTTTCAGTTCGGGGTCTTTATTGGCAAGCTGCACATACGGCCATACCTGGGCACCGGAATCGCGAAGCCACATGGCGTGGATGTCTCCGGTGTATACGAAAGTATCCTCTTTTCCGTCAAAATGGACGGTCGTATCCAGTGTGTTCGGGAAACAGTTTTCGAACATCCAGGCCAGTTTCGCATTCGTCAGTAATTGCTTGATGCGGGCAATTTGTTGCTCCACTTCCTGCGATACGAACAGGCGTTTGGATACTTCGGGGCGGTTGGTCTGATAAGTGTTGACCCGCGTGTTGTCTTGTTTAGTGACAAGTTCGCAGTTTTCCATTGCTTGTATGCCGGCAGCACCCGAAAGTGCCGCGCAAAGGCAAAGTGTTTTGGTTATATTCATGGTGATTGTTTTCTTTAATTCATGTAATGGTTAATAATCAAAGTTTCATTTCTCGATCTCGGCGAATAACTCGATCAGGCAGGCATTATCCAGCAGCCATTTGTAAGGCTCCTCGTTATGTCCCGACCAGTCTCTTCCCAGCAATCCGTTGGCATCCCGGTAATTTCTCCATGCATGGAGAGCATTCTCCGCCATCGCATTGACATAAGTCGGGTTGTGGTCAATCTTCTCCAGCGCCTTGAAGCCTCTGAACAAAATCACATTAAACCATGACATGTCTTTGTGTACCTTGATTGACGGATCTTTCTTATCGGCTTTCGAACGGAAAAAGGCATCGGTCCCTGCGGCTGTCTTCTGGGCATCGCGCAAGTATTGTTCGTCTCCTGTTTCCTCGTACAGCAATACGCCTGCCTGAATCATTTGTCCACTGTTGTAGGCATATTTATCTTTAGAGACGCTTCCTTTCAGGTTGATATTGTCCCAGTAAAGGAAATCGGTGGGATCACATAAGTTCTTTCTGGTCCATGCGTAAGTTTCCTTTGCTTTGTCCAGATACTTTTTGTCCTTTGTCAGGCGGTATAGCTTGACACCGAGTACTGTTGACGGAGCATTGGAACAGGTATGCTTCGCTTCTTTCTGCTGTTCACACCAGAAGATTCCTCCGCCGAGTTCGTCGCTCCATCCGCTGTAGATGTATTCGTACAGTGCGATGGCTTTTTTCAGATAGTCGGCTTTGTGGGTGAGACGATAATAATCACAATAATCCAGTGCAATCCAGATGTTGTCATCGTAGTAGCGTCCATGCTGGCCGTATTTGGCGGGGTATGACTGATAGCATGCCGGAAGGCGTTCTCCGTCCCAGTACTGTTCCAGTCCGGGCAGGATGCGCTTTTCCAGTATCTTCTTGTACTTTTTGTCTCCGGTGGCCTGGTACATGGCCACGCAACCGGACATCATTCCGGAATAGGGCCACAGGAAGGAGGCTTTCAGCGTTCCGTTCTGTTGGGCTCCACCCGCCAGATAAGTGATTTTCTGGTCGGGATTCACGGGATATGTTTCGGTAAGCAGTCCGTCCTCCGTCTGATATAAATTCAGGACATTGTCGAGAATGGAGTCGGCAATGGATACGAAGGGATGATTCTTAGCCGTTTTTCCGGAAGCGGAAACAAGGCACAAGAACATGCAGGCTACAAAACATATATTTCTCATATCAGTATCAGATTATAAAATGAAGTATTCGGGTTTATTTTTGCTGACGTTGGTCAAACTCCAGTTCCACTTTTACAGGGAAGTGGTCGGATGGCGTACGTGCTTCATAAGCCTTAATGGTGATCTCTTCCGGACAATCTCTCACGTCCTCCTTTTTACTGTTTTCCCGTACACTCCGATAGGTATCGGTCAGTACACCGTATCTCTTGACGTGGAAAGAAGGGGAAACGAAGATATGGTCGATGCGGCTTTCGGTAAAACTGTTCGGATCGAAATTGTTGAAAGTACCGTTGGTCGCATATCGGTAGTCACATTTCTCATAAGAATCACAAAGTACTCCTTTGCTGACAAATGCATCGTATGACTGGTGAGTCTGGTCGACATTGAAGTCACCCGTCAGGATGGCCGGCAGATTTTTGCCTCTTCCCAGCTCCTTCATCTTTTCCTGTACGAGGAAAGCGCTCTCCACACGGGCTTTCTTGCCGATATGGTCCATGTGGAGATTGAAGAACAGGAACTCAAAACCGGTATCTTTGCATTTGAAATGTCCCCAGCTGCAAATACGAGGCAATACGGCATCCCAGCCTTTGCTCGGGACATCCGGAGTTTCCGACAACCAGAAATCTCCTTTCTCTACGATATCGAATTTGTCAGTGCGGTAGAAGATAGCAGAGTGTTCACCTTTATCTTTACCGTCATCGCGTCCTACGCCGATATAGTCATAACCGGGGAGAGCTTCTTTCATATCTTTCAATTGGTGAAGGAAACATTCCTGTGTGCCGAAAATATCGAAGTCATGGTATTGCACAATCTGGGCAATCACCGGATAACGCTGTCCCCAACCGTTTCCGCGGGCGGAGTCGGAACCATTGGCATTTCTCAGGTTGTAGGAGGCAACTGTAAGCGAAGTAGGCTGATAGCTCTGGCAGTTGCAGAAGACTATGGCCGCAAGGACGATAAATAAAAGGTTTCTTAGTTTCATGTTTTCTTTAGTTTGTTTGGATTAGATCATTCTTTAAAGCATCCAAAAATACGACATTTTATTCAAATGAGAGGGAATAGGGAATATCTTTTTCAGTCGTTCCCCGTTGTTTGTTCGGAGTCGGACTCATCTGGTACTGGATATTCGCACCCTTCAACAATTGGTCGTGTGTCAGATAATTGCGTGTGAATGTTTTGCCATTTACCTTCATATCCTTCACATAACGGTTGTCGGCGCTATTGTTGTTCGCTTTAATGGTGACGGTTTTCCCATTTTCCAGATGCAGTTTGGCTGACTTGAAAAGAGGAGTTCCCAGAATGTATTGATCTGTTCCCGGACAAACGGTGTAGAATCCTAAAGCCGAGAAGACATACCAGGCAGAAGTCTGACCGTTGTCTTCATCTCCGCAGTATCCGTCGGGACCTGCTGTATACAGCTTATCCATGATTTCGCGTACCCAGTATTGAGCTTTCCAGGGTTCTCCCGAATAGTTGTAAAGGTAAACCATGTGCTGGATGGGCTGATTGCCATGAGCGTATTGCCCCATGTTCATTACTTGCATTTCGCGCATTTCATGAATCATGCCACGGCTTTCCATGCCTAGTTTACCCGGAATGATAAAGACGGAATCCATCATAGTATTGAACTCTTTCTTGCCTCCCATCAGATTGATTAAGCCTTCCGGATCGTGGAATACGCAGAAACTCCAGTGCCAGCTGTTACCTTCGCAGAACTCTCCGCTCCAGTCTACTGCATCAAATTTCGGGTTGAATACCCCCTTGTCGTCCTTACCTGCCATCAGTTTGCGTTCCGGTTGGTAAACGTTCTTGTAGTTGAGGGCACGTTGCTTGAAGATATCGATTTCGCTTGCCGGTTTGCCTAGTTTCTTTCCTAATGTGTAGATAGTCCAGTCGTTGTAAGCATATTCCAGCGTGCGGGCAACATTCTGACCTACACCGATATTGTTGGGGACATACCCCAGTTGGTTGTATGCTTCGTAAGCTACACGTCCGGAGGCGGTGCCGCGAAGATGGGCGTTTGCATCGTGTTTCAATGCTTCCCAAAGCGTTTCGATGTCATATCCGCGGAGCCCTTTTATATAGGCATCGGCTACAACAGAAGCGGAGTTGTTGCCTACCATGCAGTCACGGTGTCCGGGACTTGCCCATTCCGGTAGGAAGCCGCTTTCTTTATAAGCATTGACCAGACCTTCCTGCATCTTTTGGTTCATAGACGGATACATCAGGTTCAGGAACGGGAACAGGCAACGGAAAGTATCCCAGAAACCGGTATCTGTGAACATATAGCCGGGCAGTACTTTGCCATTGTAAGGGCTGTAGTGTACTACCTGACCTTTGGCATCTATTTCATAGAAACTGCGTGGGAACAGCATGGAACGATACAAGCACGAATAGAAAGTACGCAGGTTGTCGATATTGTCATCTTCTACATCAACTTTGCTCATTTCACGGTTCCAGATATCTTTTCCTTTAGTGACTAACTGGTCGAAGCTGTTGTTGCCCAATTCTTTGAGATTCAGTTCCGCCTGTTCGTAGCTGATAAAGGAAGAAGCTACACGGGCATGAACGATTTCTCCTTTCTTGGTGGCGAATCCGATGATTGCTCCGGTATGATTGCCCTCAACTTCTGTTTCGTTCGGGAGGATGTTATTCTCTTTTACACCGGAAGTAAAGGTAAACGGCTTGTCGAACTTGATGACAAAATAATTCTTGAAGTTCTCCGGCACCCCGCCGCTATTCCTGGTGGAATAACCGATGATTTTGTTCTCTTCCGGAATCACCTTTACATACGAACCTTTATCGAATGCATCGAGAATGACATAAGCATTCTTGGTTTCCGGATACGTGAAACGGAACATAACGGCACGCTCCGTCGGTACAAGTTCCGTAGTAACGTCGTGGTCTGCGAGATATACCTTATAATAATAAGGTTTGGCAACTTCCGCTTTGTGCGAGAACCAACTGGCACGTTGGTCTTGGTCGAATACGAGTCCGCCGGTGATTGGCATGATGGCAAACTGACCATAATCGTTCATCCACGGACTAGGCTGGTGTGTTTGTTTGAAGCCACGGATTTTGTCGGCATTGTAAGTGTATGCCCAGCCGTCGCCCATTTTGCCGGTTTGCGGTGTCCAGAAGTTCATTCCCCACGGCAATGCCGTAGCCGGATATGTATTTCCGGTCGATAACTCAAACTTGGATTGCGTTCCTACCAGCGTACTGACATAGTCTACCGGATTCTTGACGGCAGAAATATGCATGCTGTACAGCACCGCACCCCCAATAAATAACAGGTGTTTAAATGAAAGATGTGTTTTCATGAACAAATGAATTTATGTATAAAATTAGTTTCTGTGACGAAAATAGAGAGAAAAGGAATGCATCTGCAGGAAGTGGAAATACTAAATCGCTCCGTGGCGCTGTAATTAACCAAACTGGCACGCATTTTTACATATATTCTGCGCCAAAAAAGTGCTGGATAGTTTTTTTGTTTACCTTTGTCATATTGCAAATCTAAGGATTCTATGCCATGAAAAAACATTGTATTTTACTTTTCTTCTGCTGCCTTAATATACTGATGAATACAGCCGGCGCCTATAATCTGAAACAGGTTGCTGACAAAGAATATATGTCTAACAGTGCTATAACTTCGCTGTGCCAGGACGACAAAGGACTGATGTGGATTGGCACTTGTGATGGACTCAATGTCTATGATGGCCGGGCGGTCGAAGAGTTTAAGATCTGTGACAAGGAAGGTTACTTGTCCGGCAATCAAATTGATAATATTATCTATACCGGTGACGATACTTATTGGTTTCAGACTTATTATAGTTTGATTCGTCTTGACCGTAAAACGAATTCTATTACACGTTTTTATGAATTTCAGAAACTGTTTCCGATGAATAAGGATAATCATGGTACCTTATTTATTATTAAGGATAGCGACTGCGTTTACTATTTTCATAAAAAGGAAGGGGTCTTTAAAAAAATCAATGTTGCTGGTATTCCGATTTCAGATGTTATTACTTTCTTCTTTGATAATAATAATCGCATGTGGGTAATAATGAGAGGGTATAATCGGTGTTACGATCTTCAGCAGGATTCCGTTACTGGTAATATTACGTTGACGTCACAAAAAAGTGGTTTGGAACACCACACACCGTTGATTTATTGTACTCATGATGACGGGACTATCTATTATGTAGATAAGGAATACAATCTTTATACATTTTATATTGAAAGCAAGCAGAAAGAGTTTGTTGTTAATTTGGGGACGAAAATACAGGCACATGACAGAATTTCCACGATTATTAAATATCATGATAGCTTCTTTGTCGGATTAATGATCGATGGTGTTCTGATATTGGAAAAGCCAAAAGGCAGCAATGAATATCAGATTCAGCCGTTACCTATAAACAGCGGAGTGTTCAGCTTGGTGAAAGATCGCTTTCAGGATCTTATCTGGATAGCTACAGATGGGCAGGGTGTTTATCTTTATTCGAATCCTCTTTATTCTATAAAGTCGGTTGTGTTGAGTAACTATACCGAAAAGATAGAGCGTCCCGTGCGTGCGCTGTTGCTTGACAAAGAACGTACTTTCTGGATCGGCACTAAAGGGAATGGTATACTTAAGATCTATGATTATGAGGTAGATAAGGATATTTCAGACTGTCGTTCGGAGGTCTTGACAATATCTAACAGTGGTTTGGGTAGCAATGCGGTCTATTGTATCAAGGGAAGTAACCGTAACTTACTATGGATTGGTGATGAGGAAGGATTGAATTTTTATTCGTATCGTGAACGACGTATTAAGAAAATTCCTCTCTGGATTGATAACGAGGAGATTAAATATATACATGATATTTATGAAACGGAAGATTCGGAATTGTGGTTGGCTAGTGTGGGAATGGGAATAGTAAGAGCGCGTATCGGAGGCACACCGGATCATCCGGTTCTTGAAAATATGCAGCGCTATGTGGCTAATGCCGGAGAGTTCGGTTCCAATTGTTTCTTTACCATTTGCAAAGGAGACAGCTTGGGGTTACTATTCGGCAATATGGGGTCTGGAGTATTTCGTTTCAATGAAATCAGTAATGGATTGGAGCCGTTGACCACTCATAAGTATGAGAATATGAATCTGAACAAGGTAGTGCCCATTGTTAAAGATGACGCAAACAATTATTTGATCGGTACTACTTATGGAGTAATCAAGTATACTTCAGAAAACTCTTATAAACTGTTTAATGCGAAAGACGGTTTTCTGAATAGTACTATTCATGCCATTCTGAGGCACTCATCTGATAACTTCTGGCTGAGTACAAATCAAGGCTTGATTAATTTTGATACCAAAAGAGATGTATTCCGTTCTTATGGTTTTGGTGACGGGCTTAAAGTTGTTGAATTTAGTGATGGTGCTTCTTACAGAGATCCGCAAACAGGCACCTTGTTCTTTGGAGGAATCAACGGATTTGTAGCCATTCAGGCAGACGGACGTCCCGAACAGCTTTATATGCCTCCCATTTATTTTGATAAACTCTCTATCTTTGGAGAACAATACAATCTGGGAGAATTCATCACCCGGGAAAAGGAGAATGAAGTGTTGAACCTGAAATATGACCAGAACTTCTTTGCAGTTTCATTCACTTCTGTCGATTACTTGACCGGAAATAACTGTACCTATTCCTATAAGTTAAAAGGCTTGAGTGACCAATGGATCAATAATGGAAAAGAAAGTTCTGTCTCCTTTACGAATATGGCTCCCGGCGAATATACCTTATTGGTGAAATACTACAATAGTGTATTTGATAAAGAGAGTGATGTCTATTCTTTGTTAATCCGGATAGGTGACCCGTGGTATGCTTCTTGGTGGGCATATCTTATTTATACTTTATGTCTGCTGCTGATGGTCACTCTGCTGGTACGCTCATTTATCCTCCGTACTAAGCGGAAAAAGCAGGAACTGCTCAATGAAATAGAGCAGCGCCATCAAAAGAATGTATTTGAGTCGAAACTTCGTTTCTTCACTAACATAGCTCATGAATTTTGTACTCCATTGACCCTTATCTATGGTCCTTGCGGGCGTATTCTGTCATCGAAAGGACTCAGCAAATTTGTCATTGATTACGTTCAGATGATTCAGACGAATGCGGAACGCTTGAATAACTTGATTCACGAACTGATCGAGTTCCGCCGTATCGAAACGGGGAATCGGGAAGTGCGTATAGAGACTTTGAATGTATCTTCTTTAATGAAAAATACGGCAAAGATCTTTGTTGATATGGCTAAATCCCGAAATATCACTTTCTTGAGTAAGATACCGGAGCAAGTTTCCTGGAACTCAGACAAAGGTTTTCTGAATACCATTATTATCAATCTGATATCCAATGCTTTCAAATACACCCCGGATGGGAAAAGTATTAAAATAGAAGTGGATACCAATGATGAAAACCTGCTGGTCCTCCGGGTTGCCAATGAGGGAAGTACAATCAAGGAAGAAGACTTCCAGTATGTATTCAACCGTTATGCTATTTTGGATAGCTTTGAAAATCAGGATGAAAAGAACTTCTCCCGCAATGGTCTGGGGCTTGCTATCTCTTACAATATGGCCCAACTGCTGAATGGAACGTTGAAAGTGGAAAATACTCCTGACGGCTGGGTTTTGTTTACGTTGTCATTACCTCCATTGAAAGTGAGCACTGGTGTATCATCTTCTAAACGAATAACTTCGGAGTATATCCCTAAGATAGAGTCGCAACTTGCCTTGAAACTTCCTCACTATGAATTTGACAAGATGAGGCCAACGCTACTGGTTATCGATGATGAACTGGAAACGTTGTGGTTCATTGGTGAAATCTTCTCTAACGATTTCAATGTGGTTACTTTGCAAGATCCGGAGCGGATTGAACAGGTCATGAATGAAGTCTATCCCAATGTGATTATCTGTGATGTCATGATGCCGGGAATTGGAGGCATTGAACTGACGAAGCGAATTAAATCAGTGAAAGAAACGGCTCACATTCCTATTATCATGGTATCCGGACGGCATGAAATGGAGCAGCAGATGGCTGCACTTTCTGCAGGGGCAGAGATGTATATCACCAAACCGTTTAATGCGGAATATCTTCGCATTTCCGTCTGCCAGATGTTAGAACGTAAGGAAGTGTTGAAAGACTATTTCAGTTCAGCGATTAGTTCTTTTGAAAAAACGGACGGAAAGCTGACACATAAAGAATCAAAGAAATTCCAGCAATCTGTTTTGAAGATAATCAATGACCATATTCAGGAAAAAGAACTGACTCCTCGTTTTATAGCCGATCATTTGGCAATCAGTGTCCGCAGCCTTTACCGGAAAATGGAAGAAATAGGTGAAGAAAGTCCTACGATTTTGATAAAGGAGTGTCGTTTGCATGTGGCCAAGGATTTATTGTTGAAGACCCAAAAGACGATTGATGAAATAGTCTTTGAATCGGGCTTCTCAAATAAGGTTACTTTCTTTAAAGTATTTCGTGAAAAGTATGGATGTACGCCAAAAGAATTCCGAATGAAAAACTTGGAGGAAGTCCGGAAGTAGACCGGATGATAATATGTCTCCTGTTCTGTTGGAAAGGAAGGGTGAAAAGCCTGAAACGTCTGTAGTAAACGTTGGTGCCAGAAAGGTAAATATGAGGCATAATGCTTTTTCATCATTCCTGTTGATTTAATCTCTGTTTTATTGGCGAGGATTTTGATTCTTTAATTGAGGTAGAAATATTATTAAATCATGCCAAAATAGTAAATATCCCTGCCGTGTGAAGCAAAAGATAATGGTCGAAATATAAGAAATCTGGCAAACATACTAATTTTGCTGCTGCATTAGAAAAGCAAGAATATATAATTTGTATAACTAAATATCTTGAGAGCTATGAATCAACCACACGATCCTCCTCCACTCATCTTATCTTTTTGTATGTAGTGTTTTCCTTTATCTTTTATTTTTTTTGTTTGAATTAAATTTAATAACTTATGAAACTTGAATTATTAAAGAAGCGCAAGCTTGAAATCGGATTATCTTTATTTATAGGGATGTCTGTATTTTGGGGGTGTAACAATGATTTGACCCCAATAAATCAAAGTAAAACTTTTCCTCCTGATTTGAATGCACCATCAGTGTTTGAAAGTTTCTCTCCTGACAGTGGTGGTATTGGCACCCAATTGATTATCCGCGGAAAGAATTTTGGTTCGGATCCCAATTATGTGAAAGTTACTGTTAATAATAAGGAAGCGGCTATTGTAGGAATGGACGATGAGGTAATCTATGCCATTGTCCCTGCACGTGCAGATACAGGCTATGTTCGTCTGTTTATAGGTAAAGACGATAATATAGAAGAGTATGCTTCTGAGACAAAATTCCGTTATCAGTTTAAACGTAATGTGACGACTATGGTGGGACAACACGGTATGAATGGCCGTGAAGATGGTAGCTATGCTAATTCTAAGCTGCAAAGGACGTGGTTCTTGCTGACTGATAAAGACGGAACGGTATTTTTTGTAGATGAAGGTCGTGGTCAGACACAGAATGGTGCTTTGCGCCGTGCTCGTAACGGTGAAGTGGAAACATTGGTACAGTGTTCTAGCGGTCCGTTCCAATCGCCTACATGTTTGGCTTTCAGTCCGGATCAGGATACACTGTATATTTCTCAGTATTCATATACAGATGAGGAAAATACGAAAACAGACTTCAACATTATTTATGTGACACGAGAAGGTGGTTTTGTGGATGTAAGAGGACTTTGTAGAGCAAAGAAAGTCGGAACTACAGGGCTTGCCGTACATCCGAAAACAGGAGAAGTATTCTTTTGCAATAAAGGAACTGGTTATATCTATCGTTATGATGGTCCGGAGTATGAGGATTTCACTCCTCTTTTCAGAATAAACAATGCAATGGAAATAGAAACCCGCATGACTTTTAACTCCGAAGGTACTATTCTTTATGTAGCGGTGTGTAATCGTCATTGTATCTATCAGGTTCCTTATGATGCTTCTACTCGTACTTTCGGTGTACCGGTTCTTTTTGTCGGAGCATGGGACGAGAGTGGTTATGTAAATGGGACAGGAGCTACTGTGCGTTTGAACAAGCCGGAACAAATGGCATTTGATGAGGATGGCAATATGTTTGTACCTGAACGTAATAACCATATCATTCGGAAAATTACTCCTGCAGGTTCTGCTACTTTATATGCCGGACGACCGGAGCAAAGTGGTTTTGGAGACGGACTGCCAGAAGAGGCAAAATTCAATCAGCCGGAATGTGTAACGGTGTATCCGGATAACTCAATATATGTGGCTGACCGTGATAACCATGTCATTCGTCGTGTGACAGTAGAATAAATAATTTATTAAAAGAATTATCCATGAATAATATTCAAAAATATATCGTATTACTCTTGATGGTAATGCTGTTTGTGCCGAATACTGCATGGGCACAAACGAACAAGCAAGAATTTGTAATCAAGGGTGTAGTAGAAGATAATCTTGGTCCTGTTGCCGGTGCGTCGATTATTGCTAAAAATCAGCCGGGTGTGGGTACGGTTACTAATCTTGATGGAGAGTTTTCTATTAAAGTGGGGCCCTATGATGTGATTCAGGTGACTTTCATTGGTTACCAGACAGTTGAGATTCCTGTATTATCCATTAAAGATCGAAACAATTTAAAGATAAAGATTGTAGAAGATAATACAAAGATCGATGAGGTTGTGATAACATCTAGCGGTGTTCAGAAAAAGAAGACACTGACAGGAGCTATTACTAATGTTGATATCAAACAGCTGAATGCTCCGGGTGCTAATCTTTCCAATGCGTTAGCTGGTGTTGTACCTGGTATTATAGCTATGCAGAGTAGCGGTGAACCGGGTGAAAATATGTCTGAGTTTTGGATTCGTGGTATGAGTACGTTTGGTGCAAAATCGGGTGCTTTGATTCTCGTAGATGGTGTTGAACGTAGCTTTAATGAGATTCCGGTAGAAGATATTGAATCATTTTCTGTTTTGAAAGATGCGTCGGCTACTGCTATTTACGGACAGCGTGGTGCAAATGGAGTGGTTCTGATTACTACCAAGCGCGGTGAAAAAGGAAAAGTAAAGATAAATGTGAAGGCAGGCTTCAACTGGAATACTCCTGTAAAAGTGCCTGAATATGCCAGTGCTTATGATTGGGCGCGTTTAGCAAATGAAGCGAGAGTAGGACGTTATGAGTCTCCATTATATACTGACGAAGAAATGTCTATTATTCAACACGGGCTCGATTCAGATTTATATCCGAATATAGACTGGAGAGATTTGATGTTGAAAAGTGGCGCACCGAGTTATTATGCGAATATAAGTTTTTCAGGAGGTAGTGATAATGTACGTTATTTCGTATCGGGGCAATATACAAGTGAAGACGGACGTTATCGAACTTCCAGTTCAGAAAATAAATATAATACAAATTCTACATACGAACGTTATAACTATCGCGCTAATGTAGATATGAATCTGACTCGTACAACTGTTTTGAAAGTAAATGTCGGTGGATGGCTGGTAAATCGCAATTCTCCTTCTAGCAGTTCGGGAGATATTTGGGAATCTTTTGCTGCTTTTACTCCGCTTTCGTCACCGCGTAAATGGTCTTCTGGTCAGTGGGCAAGTGTGAATGGGGCAAAAACTCCAGAATATCGGATGACGCAAACGGGGTACCGCACCATTTGGGAGAATAAGATTGAAACTAGTGTGGCTTTGGAACAAGACTTAAAGTTTATTACAGAGGGGTTGAAATTCTCCGGGGTCTTTGCATTTGATACATATAACAAAAATACGATAGTTCGTTCTAAGGAAGAAGAACTTTGGGAAGCAGAGTCCTATCGGGATGAGAAAGGCCAGTTGGTTTTGAAAAGATTGCAGAATGCTTCCGCAATGAGTCAAAGAAAAGAGGTGAGTGGGGACAAACGCTATTATTTGCAAGCGTCATTAGACTATAGTCGACTGTTTGCACAGAAACATCGTGTTGGTGCGTTTGCCATGGTTTATCAACAGGAAACTTCAGATATAAACTTTGATGAGAGTGATTTGATAGGGTCGATACCACACCGTAATTTAGCTTATTCTGGCCGCTTTACGTATGCTTTTAAGATAGATACATGGCTGAATTTAACTGGGGATATACTGGTTCGGAAAACTTTGAGAGTGGTAAACAATTTGGCTTTTTCCCTGCCGTATCTGCCGGATGGGTCGTTTCGGAAGAATCGTTTATAAAGAAGGCCGCTCCTTGGTTGGATATGTTCAAAATCAGAGCTTCTTATGGTGAGGTGGGTAATGATGAATTGCAAGGGCGTCGTTTTCCCTATATTTCTTTGGTAAGTACGGATGATGGAGGTTCTTATTATTTTGGTGAATTTAGAACTAATAGAGTACAAGCTTATCGTATTAAAACTTTAGGAACTCCGAATTTGACATGGGAGGTAGCCAAAAAGTATGATATAGGAGTTGATTTCAGCGTTCTCAATGGGAAATTCACAGGAGCTGTAGACTATTTTGTGGATAAACGTGATGATATTTTTATGCAGCGTAACCAAATGCCATTAACGACCGGACTTGCTGACCAGACTCCAATGGCAAATGTGGGTAAAATGAAATCTTTCGGATGGGATGGTAATATAGCTTTCACTCAGCAAATTGGTCAGGTAAATCTACAACTCCGAGCTAATTTTACTTATCAGACTACTGATATCCTTGATAAGGATGAGGCTGCTAATGAGTTGTGGTATAAAATGGATAAAGGTTTTCAGTTGAATCAAAGTCGCGGTTTTATTGCCTTGGGACTGTTTAAGGATCAGGAAGATATAGACCGTAGTCCATCACAGGCAGGATTGGCAAATAAAGCAGTCCTTCCGGGTGATATAAAGTACAAGGATGTAAACGGAGACGGAATCATTAATGATGATGACATTGTGCCTTTGGGATACAGACAGCAACCAGGACTTCAATATGGTATTGGTCTGAGTGCAAACTGGAAAAACTGGAATCTCAGTATGTTATTACAGGGAACAGGAAAATGTGACTTTTTTGTGGGAGGTAACGGACCGCATGCTTTCCATGATGGTCGTACCGGTAATATTCTGCAAGTTATGGTAGAGGGGAATCGTTGGATTCCAAAAGAAATTTCGGGAACAGAAGCTACGGAAAATCCGAATGCCGATTGGCCACGTTTGACGTATGGCAATAATAATATGAATAATCGGGCTTCTACATTCTGGTTGCACGACAGAAAATATCTGCGTTTGAGAAATGTAGAACTATCTTATGATTTTCCTCAGTTATGGACACGGAAATTCTATGTAAACAACTTACGTATTGGATTTATCGGACAGAACTTATTGACTTGGGCTCCATTCAAATGGTGGGATCCGGAAGGAACTAGAGAAGATGGAAGTAACTACCCAATCAATAAAACATTCTCATGCTATCTCCAATTTAGCTTTTAATTTTAAAATGTCGAATTATGAAGAAATTATTATATACCATATTGTTGTCTTTAGGTACGTTTTTATTTACTGCATGTACCGATTATATCAATGTGGATAAATATTTTTATGATCAGGTATCATTAGATTCTGCTTTTTCCAAGCGGGTGTATGTAGAAGGATGGCTGTCAAGTGCATATAGTGTAATGGATAATATTGGTGAGTATCGCGAACCGTTTCGCTGGGCAAGCGATGATCTTTATCATCCGGATATGAAAGAGTATGTGGAAGGAAATTACAGTGCCGACCATCAGCTTAGTGATGATGATAGAAATAACTCACGCTTGTGGAAATATTATGAGGGAATCCGTAAAGCGTCTACTTTTATAGATAATGTAGATCGTTGTCCGGAATTGACGATGGATGAAAAAACGGATTTGAAGGGACAGGCACGTTTCCTACGCGCTTATTGTTACTGGGCATTAATACGTGTTTATGGCCCGGTGCCTTTAATCCCGACAGAAGGGTTGGATGTGAATCTTTCCTATGAGGAACTGTCATTACCCCGTGAACCTTTTGATAATGTGGTTGATTTTATAGACGCAGAATTGGCTGAGACTGCCCGCTCGCTGCCAATCAAAAGGACAGTCAACAATTTGGGACGTCCCACCCGTGGTGCTGCATTAGGGCTTCGTGCCAGAGTTTTGCTTTATGCTGCCAGTCCGCTTTTCAATGGAAATATCGACTTTTTTGATGTGAAAGATTGCTATGGAAATCAATTGGTATCTCAAACTTATGATGAGACTAAATGGGCGAAAGCGGCAGCTGCAGCTAAGGATGTGATTGAATTGGCTAAGGCGAGCAATTTGTATGAACTTTATGTTATAGCTCCGAAAGCTACGGTTTTACCTTCTCAGCGTCCACCTTATAATGAACTTTATTCGGACAAGAACTATCCGGAAGGTTGGGCAGATGTCGATCCGTTGCTTTCTTATAAATCAATTTTTGATGGTACGATACTTGGATCGAAAAATCCTGAGTTGATATTTACCCAAACAAGGGAAGGAACTGCGCATATTAATGACTGGGCGTATCAGTCGACTCCTAAAACATTGAGAGGAAATAATCGTTTGGCAGTTACACAAAAGCAAGTCAATGCTTATGCAATGAATGATGGACGTTCAATTACAGAGGCTGCTAGTACGAATGACTATGTGACAGAAGGTTTTACAACACAGGCTTATGCCGCAGAAAATCCATTCTTACCGGCTAAAGTTAATCTGATGTATAATAATCGTGAACCTCGTTTCTACGCATCGATTGCTTATAACGGATCAGTTTGGGAAGCTTCCAGTGCTTCCGAGTCCGATTATCGTGATAAACAAATATTTTATTATCGTGGTTTGAACGATGGTAAGCAGGGATTTAAGGAAGAATGCCCTTTGACGGGAATTACTTTAAAGAAGTTTTATAATTCGGAAGATTCGAGAACGGAAGGCGGATATCTCGTTGATAAGACAGAGATGACAATACGTTATGGTGAAATACTGTTGATTTATGCTGAAGCTTTGAATGAGCTGACTTCCGGACAAGTATATCATCTGACGACTTATACAGGAGCTGATGTTGAAATTCAGCGTAATGTCGATGAAATGCGGTATGCTATAAAGCGTATCCGTATGCGTGCCGGAGTACCTGACTATACTGATGAGACCTATAATAATCCGAATGATTTCCGTGTGAAACTGAAGAGAGAGCGTCAGATTGAGTTATTGGGAGAAAACAGTATGCGTTATTTTGATTTACGACGTTGGAAAGACGCGATGACAGAAGAAAACCAGTTGTTGCAAGGATGCAACATAAATATCAGTGATGACGAAAAGCGTGTAGCTGATTTTTACAAGCCGACTATTATCACTTCGGTGCATAAGGTGTTTGAACAAAGGATGTATTTGTGGCCTTTCCCCACTTATGAACTGAAACGCAATGTAAATATGACACAGAATCCCGGATGGTAATACTTACTAAATTTAGCATGTTATGAAACAAAAAAGATATATATATGGAATCGTGGGATGCCTGCTGATTTCGATGATGTTAGGAATCTCCTCATGTGACGGACTGGAAGACGAATTGTTTCAGAAGAACTCGTATATTGTCCACAATGGATGGCAAGATTATGCTTTAGAAGTGGCTGAGGATAATACGACTATACTTCCGATTTATTTTGGTGTGAATGGCACTTCTGCTAATGACAAGGACATTTGTCTGACCATGGAGATAGACCCTGATACATTACAGAAATATAATTGGGAGAAATATAAAAATCAGTCGGACTTATACTATAAGATATTGCCGGCAGGTACTTATACATTTGATGCAGACTCATGGACTATTCCGAGTGGGGAGCTGAATGCGACGGCTGCTATTAAAATCGATTTGAACAAGATAGAGGAATTAGGAAGCTTGTATGATGATTATGTACTTCCACTTCGCATCACTTCTTCGACTGGTGAACCTATGGGGCAGAACAAATATACCAAAGTGCTGGCACATATCGGGTTTAAAAATGATTATTCTGGTACGTATAGTGGAAAAGGTATTATTACGCAGCAAGGAACTACATATACGACTGAGATTACCAGTACACAGCTTTATGCAATTAACAATAATATTTGCTATATGTTTGTTGGTGAGAAAACTCGTGCAAATACCCCAGACTATTTGAACTATGTGGTTGAAATAAAGCGCGATGAATGGGGAGGTATTACATTATCAAGTGAGGTAGGTAGCTTAGAGTTTAAGTCGTATAATAGTAAACTCAGTCGTAAATATACTTATAATTATAACGACCAGCGATATTATACTGAGATTACCACCGTTGAGCTTGCTTATGAGTATCTGGATAAAACTCAGAGTGAAGATTTGCGAATGACATTCGAAGGATCTTTCTCTATGTCAAGAGATGTGTTGAGAGTGGAATATCCTAATGTAGATGTAGAAGAGTAATTTACCTTAGTTATAATATATATATGAAAGTAATGAAATATTTCGTTTTCGCGTCATTGCTTTGTCTTTGTGCATGTAGCGATGATAACGATAACAAAAATAATGAGATACCCCAAGACCTGGTGGAATTGAAAGTTGACGCCAGTGAAATCAGTATTGCACAGGGGGATACCAGAACTGTAAAAATAACGTCAGGTAATGGCGAATATGTGGTAACTTCGGCAAACGAAGAAGTGGTAACGGCGGAAGTGGATGGCGATCTGGTGACACTGACAGCTGTAGAAGGGCAAAATAATGCTCAGGGAGTAGTGTATGTGAGAGATAAATACTACCAACGTGCTAAAATTTTGGTTAATACGGCAGCAGAGTTCGAATTGAAACTGAATAAGACATTATTTACACTTTATTCGCAAGTGGAAGGCGCAGATGAGGCTATAGTCAAAATCTATACAGGAAATGGAGGTTATTCATTGGAAGTGGTCGACGAAAATAATTGTATTGAGGTCGATCAGTCTACACTTGAAGATTCGGAATCATTTATAGAGGAGTTCTATAAATTAAAATATTGTAGTACAGTTGTTTATATGGTTCCAAGA
>ERZ779842.755-NODE-755-length-31324-cov-4.639323_pt1 | contig 31324 bp, 27 predicted proteins | sample MGYA00511095_ERZ779842 | MGnify/ENA primary metagenome ERZ779842 (study PRJEB29588, sample SAMEA2154036) | human gut metagenome | biome: human gut; feature: human-associated habitat; material: faeces | place: Denmark | collected 2008/2010 ... | reverse complement strand
ACCCAGAATGAAAATGGAACGTTCGGAACTGAGAATGGAGCCGGTTTGGATGAGACCGGTAATGGCCTGGATGAATCAGAAGAGTATGAGGCAGAGCATAACACAAAAGAGACAGAGATAGAAGAGAAGCCTTATGAGCCGCCGATTCTGATGCTGGCTTCTGATCTTCATTATATGAGCAGCACCACCCACGATGACGGAAAAGCTTTCCGGAGCATGGTGGAGCACGATGACGGCAAGCTTGACCAGTACAGTGACGAGATGCTTGATACGCTGGTAGAAACGGCGATCGAGAATCATCCGACGGCTCTGGCCCTGACCGGGGATATCACCTTAAATGGTGAGCGGATCAACCATGAACTGCTGGCTGAGAAGCTGCAGAAGGTTCAGGATGCAGGCATTCCGGTGCTGGTGATTCCCGGCAACCATGATATCCGGAATCAAAACGCAGCCACCTATTTTGGTGAAAAACGGGAAGAGGCAGAGTATCTGGAAACGGGAGATGACTTTTATGAGATCTATCACCGGTTTTGGTATGACCAGTCTCCGAACCGGGATATGGCATCCCTGAGCTATGTGTATCCGCTGGATGCAAAGCACTGGCTTCTGATGATGGATTCCTGTATTTATGATGATGGAAACCATGTGGAGGGCCGCATTGGGGAGGCCGCCTTAAAATGGATGGAGACGCATCTGAAGGTGGCGAAGGAGCATGACATCCAGGTGATTGTGCTGGCTCACCACAATCTGCTGCAGGAGAGCCGGTTATTTACAACCCAGTGTGAGATGGAGAACGGACCGGAGGTGACGGCGCTTCTGGAACAGTATCAGGTGCCGCTTTACATCAGCGGACATTTGCATGTGCAGCGGATCCGGGAGCATGTGACCGGACCGGGCCTGGAAGATGAGCAGGAGGGCATTCATGAGATCGTGCTGAGCCCCTATTCGTTTCCGGGCAACCAGTATGGCATGCTGAACTGGGACTTAAATGATACCATGACCTTTGAGACCCGGCATGCAGATGTGGCAGCCTGGGCAAAGGAGCAGGGATCAGAAAATCCGGAACTGTTAAATTTTTCGGAATGGTCCCGCCAGTACGCGAAATCCGTGATTCAGGAACAGGTAAAGCAGACCATCACCATGGTGCCGGATGACTTAAAGGAGAAGATGGCTTCCCTGTATGCGGATCTGTACCTTCCATACTGCCTGGGAGAGGCGGTTCCGTGGAATGACGCGAAGCAGACATCAGCCTACACGCTGTGGCAGAGAGTGGATCCAAAAGGAAAAAAATTTAAGGAAATGCAGAGTATGGCAGAGGACAGCCGTGTGGCCAGACAAAGCTGTATCATACAATAGAAATGCTGTAATTGAGCCAATAAGAATAGTGTTTGTCTTTTACAAAGGAACGAGTTATAGTCTCTCTGGCAGAGGAGAGGGATTATCACTCGTTCTGCTTTTCTTTTGCTTTTAGGGCGAAAATATGAATCAGATTTTGGGGGGAATTATGGCTACACAGCAGATTGAAGATCCAGTCAAACGAAAGATTGCAGAATACGCGCTGATCACCGTGAGTATCTGGATCATGGTCGTGGGAATTTATTTTTTCAAGTTCCCGAATAACTTTTCTTTTGGCGGCGTTACCGGCTTTTCGTCCGTGGTCAGCAGACTGACCGGAATGAATGCCAGTGATTTTACCTTTGTAGTGAATACCGGCCTTCTGGTGCTGGGATTTTTATTCCTGGGAACTGATGTGGGCATCAAAACCGTATATTCCAGTATGCTGATGTCCTTTAGCTTAAGCGCGCTGGACCGTTTTATGCCGATGGCAGGCACCATCACCGACCAGCCGATGCTGGAACTGATCTTTGCGATCTTTCTTCCGGCCATTGGCTCCGCGATCCTGTTTAACATTGGCGCATCCAGCGGTGGTACCGATATCATCGCCATGATCTTAAAAGCCCATTCCAGCATGAACATTGGAACGGCGCTTCTGGTGGTGGATATCACCTCCGTGGTCATGTCGTTCTTCGTATTCGGACCGACTACCGGCTTGTATTCTTCGCTGGGCCTGATGGCAAAATCCCTGGTGATTGATGGTGTTATCGAGAACATTAATCTCTGTAAATGCTTTAATATTATCTGTGATGATCCGGATCCCATCTGCGATTTTATCATTAAGGATCTGAACCGCAGTGCCACTATTTACAAGGCACAGGGCGCCTTTTCCCATCACAGCAAGACCGTTATCATGACCACCATGAAACGCAGCCAGGCTGTACGGCTGCGCAACTATATCAAGAAAGTAGAGCCAACGGCGTTCATTCTGATCTCCAACTCCAGCGAGATCATAGGAAAAGGCTTTTTAAGCAACTAAAAAGATGATACAGGACTGCTGTGAAAGTGGAGAAATCCGCTTCGCCGCAGTCCTTTTTTGCATATGATAATCATGAAGACAACACTGGAGGATGGAAGATGGCAGATAAGCCTTCGCAGCTTCAGTCCGTAATCCGGTTTCAGGAAGCATATATGGAACAGGAAAAAATGCATAAGAGAAAGGTGAGGATCGTACGGAGCATGCTCCTGGTATTATTCCTCGCTCTGTGGGAACTCTGCGCAAGACTGGGTATGATCGATGACTTCATATTCAGTTCGCCATCCAGAGTTCTTTTTTGTTTCTGGAAGATGGTGCGGGACGGGAGTATCTTCGCGCACATTGGCATTACCCTCTTTGAAACAGTCGTCAGTTTCGCGATTGTGACGGCATCCGGGATCTGCGTGGCAGTTCTTTTGTGGGCCAGCCGCAGTGCTTCAGAAATTCTGGAGCCGTATCTGGTGATGCTGAACAGTCTGCCAAAATCGGCTCTGGCGCCCATGCTGATCGTATGGATGGGAAGCCATGTGCATACGATTATCGCGGCGGCGGTTTCCGTGGCGGTGTTTGGTTCGATCCTGACGCTGCACACTGGATTTTTGTCCATGGACCCGGATAAAATCCGCCTGATCTACGCGCTGGGCGGCAGCAAAAAGGATGTGCTCACGAAGGTGCTTCTTCCCGGCTCCGTGCCGCTGATCTTAAGCAACATGAAGGTCAATGTGGGACTGTGCCTGGTGGGCGTGATCATCGGAGAGTTTCTGGCGGCGAGACGGGGACTGGGGTATCTCATTATCTATGGGAGTCAGGTTTTTCAGCTGGATTGTGTCGTCCTGTCCATTGTCCTGCTCTGCCTGTTTTCTGCTCTGTTTTACCGGCTGATTGCGGGAAGAGAATGAGCTGGAGAAAATAATTTCATAGAATTTGCAGAGGGACTGTCAGAAAATGCAGAAATTTTCTGGCAGTCCTTTTTGCATGTCTGGTCAGTTATTTGCATATAAAAATATGTAAAAGACGCGGCCTGCGTCTGATCTGAAAAAAGAAGGGAGGAGTATCAGTATGATCCTGGTACTGGATGACTATCCGCTGTCACGCCAGGGGCTGGAATCCGTGATCCGCATGTATCGGCCGGAGGAGCAGGTGCTGCAGGCGGGAAATGTGAAGGAGGCGGTGGCCTGTGTGGAAAAGAGCCAGGTGGATATGGCTTTTGTGGACTTGAAATTGAAGCGGGAAAGCGGCTTTTCGTTTGTGCGGTGGTTGCGGGAGCAGGGCAAGCCGGTGAAAGTGATGCTGATTGCGTCGGACCTGAAAAACCACGATTTCGAGCAGGCCAGGGAGCTTGGAATAGAAGGTTGTGTCCAGAAGGATGCCGGAGCAGAAATATGCCGGGCAGTCTGAAAACAGATGCCGGAGAAAACGGCGGTATGGCTGGCATGTGTTCCAGCTCCTTCTTGTTCTGTGGATTCCGTCGCTTCCGGTAGTTTCCCACTGGTTTGGGACAAGCCTCTGGATTCCGGCGGGATACTGGGCACTGACCTTGTTTGCGGTATACCAGCTTCTGCCACAGATTCATGTACCGGGCAGCCTGCGGCAGCAGATGGCGGTGCAGGGCTATGTCTGGTCCGGTGCTGGAATTTATCTTGCTATCCGGTATGGCATGGGCGTGGTGTTAAAGAGTCTTGCGGCTTCGCCCTATGACCATTCGCCGCTGGGGCTTGCAGGCAATGCAGTGGGGACTTTTTTGTCTCTGGCATTCCGGGAATATACGAGGGCATATGGAATCGGAACCATTTACCGGCTGAGAAAGCGGCGCGGAGTCGTGGCATCCTTGTTTCGTGTGTGTTTCACGCTGCTCTTGGCATTGACGGAGATTCCATTGAACCGGGCCCTTCTGGTGCAGGATGGAAAATCGCTGTTTTTCTTTCTGGTGCAGCAGGTGTTTCCTGCCATCGCGAACAGCGCAGCGCTTTCCAGTCTGGCATATTACGGCGGATGGCGGGCCGGACTGATCTACAGCGCGGTGCCGGAGCTGTTCCAACGCGTATTCCCGTATCTGCCCCAGCTTCCGTGGCTGGTGGAGAGTGCTGTGAAGGTGGCTTATCCGGTTCTGTTTGTGTTGTGGCTCCGGGACAGATGTGTAACGGAACATGGAATGAGCCGGGGCAGCGGACGAAGCACGCCGGGCGATCTGTACCGTTCCTTTGCCGGTCTGGCGGCAGCGGTAGCGTGCTGCTGGTTCTGTGTCGGCGTGTTTCCAGTCTACCCTTCGGTGGTGCTGACCGGAAGCATGGAACCGGGCATTTACCCCGGGGATGTGGTGCTGATCCGTAAAATTACGAAAGAAGCAGAAATTTATGATCTGAAGGAATCGGATGTGATCAACTTCAGCCGGGAGGATTATACCATCACGCACCGGATTGTGGAAATCCTGCTGGATGAAGCAGGTAATGTTTCATTTGGCACCCGGGGAGACAACAATCCTTCGGAGGATGCCCAGGCGGTGCTTCCAAAGGATGTCAACGGCATTGTAGTGGGCGTAGTGCCGAAAGCCGGTCTTGGTGTGCTGCTGTTAAAGGGAGGCAGGGAAGCACCGGAGGGTGTGATGACGGGAGCGGAAGATAGCGGGAGGTGAAGTGAATGGAGGAAACGGAAGCTGTGTTTTTCGGCCTGTCCTGGCCGTGCTGGCTGCGGCGTGGAGCAGTCTTTGCAGGTGCGGTTCTGATTCTGGCGGGAGGAATCGGAATCTGGAGTGGCGTGCGCAGGCAGCAGAAAACCCGGGAAACGGTGATTGCGGATTATGAGGTGCGCACGGAAGGAACCGCGCGGGTTCATCTCATACCGAACAGTCTCTATGAAACAGAATGGCTGGAAGCAGGGCAGGTCTGCTCGGTGAACCTGACTGATTATGTGGAACTGACTTTTTCGGCGAGGGCAGAGATTTCAGGTGACATGACAGAGAACACAGTGGAACAGAAAAACGGAAGCAGACAGGAGAACGAATCTGGTGGACAGTGCGAAACATCGTCTGGAGTGGATCAGCAGATACAGATTACGGGGCAGGGAAGTGTTCGTGCGGTGATGACCGGATACCAGATGTCCGGTGACAGCAAAAAAACAGTGTATGAGCAGATTGAAGTGCTGAGGGAAGAAAAAAATGCGGAAGTATCTTTACCGGCAGAGCAGAAAATAATGGACGAATCCGTACGGTCAGGACAGCAGGCAGCAGCCGTGGCAGGACAGCCGGGGACCGGGATGCTGGAGATGACACTGCAGATCCGCCCATCCGACTATCTGGAGCGGGCGGAGGCCGCAGACCGGATCCTGGGTGGCAGTGTGTCCAAAGCTTTATTTCTGGTGTTTGAGGGAAGCTTTGCAGTAAGCGCAGGAGGAAAGACTGTGGACGAACCCTTCTCCTGTCAGATGGAGATTCCACTGGCAACCCAGGGGAGCTTTTATGAAATCAGTCCGCCACAGCCGGACGTGAAAGCCGGGCAGATTACACAAACGGAGACCAGAATCCTGCCTGTCCGGGGAAAAAGAATCGCGGTCGGGGCAGCCGGAATCTTCGCTGGCACAGCTCTGATCTGGTTTGTGCTGTGGATGACCCGGGAAGCGGATGCTCTGGAACTCTGGGAGCGCCGCATGCACGGACTGTTAAAAAAGTATGGAAGCCAGCTTTTTGAGGTGGAATCACTGCCGGAAACGGAGGGAAAAAGCGTGATCCGTCTTAGCAGACTGGACAGTCTGGTCCAGATATCGGAGGATCTGCGCTGCCCGGTTTTGTATGTAGCGGATGCGGACGGGGTACCAAAGCAGGGACATTTTCTGGTGTCCGGGGATACGGTCTGTTATGAGTACGTCCTCGAAATGCCGAATGCTCCTTTGGCGGAAGATGAGGGTCCGGAAGGTGGAATATAATGGAAGCGGAAGTGGCAGAAAAGAGGCATCGAAAGAGGGATTCAGAGAACGGATTTTCTGTATATACTGTGGTTGTGAGCGAAAAGCAAGCATTCATGAAAAAAGGAGGATTCCATTATGAGAAAGACAGGAAGAAAACCGATGGCCGGAGGTATTGTGGCATTATCCCTCATTCTGACCGGCACCGGCTACGCATACTGGACCGATACCCTGAATGTGACAACAAAAGCAACCACCGGTGATCTGGAGGTAACCTTTGCGGACCTCGGCCTCTATGCCCAGTACGCTAATGAGACCAAGACCGATGGCTGGAGCATCGTGGACGGCATCGGAGATACCGGATATGTGGCAGATGATTTCTTTATGAGAGGAACCAATTACAATACGATCGCGAAGGACGGCTCCATCGAACAGTACCGGGAAAACGCGAAAAATTATAACACCGTGGATTTTAACGCAGAGCTGGTGGATGCGGCAGCCATCAAAAAAGATGTAGGCGAATACACGACCGCCAACACCAACGGCAGTGACCAGATCGAGATTACCGTGAATAAGATGTATCCGGGTTACGCACAGGCCTTCCGTACTGATATCCTGAATGTGGGGGATATCGCGGCAAAGCTCAGCAACGTGAAATTTACAGTCGGAAGCGAAGAACAGCCGAGCCTGCCAGATGCGGCAAAGAAGATGCTTGGTGTGGCCGTCTTTATCAACCAGGAACAGTACCATCCGGCCGGCGGCCAGAACGGAAAGAATGTCTTTAAGCTGGCACAGGCTATGGGCCTGAGTGATGAAGATTGCTTTACTGCCGGCGGTGTAGAGTTCGTACGCCTGTCCGCGCTGGAAAACGCAGATCCGGAAGTGCTGAAGACCGCGATTGCGAATGCGGAGATCCTCTGCAGCCCGGCAACCGATAACCGTATGGATCTGTTCATGGGCGTAGCCATGGATCCGGATGCAGATGGCCATTACACCACCGGTTCCACCGAGGTGATGAACAAAGACAACAATGATGCAGACAGCCAGGAGCAGAGCGTGAAGATCACCATGAATCTTGACTGGGATCAGTTCAACGTTGGAAAAGATACCGGAAACGCGAACATTCTGGCAGAGCAGAACCGCTAGAAACCCTACACAAAAATGATGCAAACATGAACAGGCACCGGAACATCCGAAAAGGAGTTCCGGTGCCTGTTTCGCAGTGCTGATATAACCATTCTGATGTCCCTGGTGTTTTTATCTTGTTCCCTTTCAGGGCATGTGGTATCATAAGAGATACTTGGAAAAAGAATGGAGATACATGCAATGCAGACACTGAACCAGGATATCAGATGCGGTGAATTCAAGCAGATTTATTTGTTATACGGAGAAGAAGCGTTCTTAAAGAACAGCTACAAGAACCGCTTAAAAGAAGCCATCATCGGGGATGACACCATGAACTTCGCCCGCTTCGAGGGCAAGGGGCTGGATGTGGACGAGCTGATCCGCCTGGCAGACACCATGCCGTTTTTTGCGGAGCACCGCCTGATCCTCATTGAAGACAGCGGCTTTTTCAAGACGGCTTCCGATGCCCTGGTGCAGTATCTGCCATCCATGCCGGATACCACCATCCTCCTGTTCGTGGAAACGGAAGTCGATAAGCGCAACCGTCTTTACAAGAAGGTAAAGGATATGGGCTATGCGGCGGAGTTAAACCGCCAGGACAGCGCCCAGCTTGCCAGATGGGCAGGCGGCATTCTTGCAAGAGAGCAGAAAAAGATTACGAACCACACCATGGACCTGTTTTTAAGCATGACCGGTGATGACATGGAAAATATCCGCATGGAGCTGGAAAAGGTCATCAGCTATACCCTGGGGCGGGATGTGATCACCGATGAAGATGTGATGACCGTCTGCACCGTACAGGTAACCAACCGCATTTTCGATATGGTTGCGGCTATCGTGAACCGCCAGACCCGGAAGGCCATGGATCTCTATGAAGACCTTCTCACCTTAAAGGAACCGCCCATGCGTATCCTGTTCCTGATCGCAAGGCAGTTTAACCAGCTTTTGCAGGTGAAGGAACTGATGGCAAAGGGCATGGACAAGGGAACCATTGCTTCGAAATTAAAAATGCAGCCCTTTGTGGTAGGAAAGACTATGCCCCAGGCAAGACAGTTCAGCCGGGAGCAGATCCTTTCCTATGTGAATTCCTGTGTGGAGACAGAGGAAGCGGTGAAGAGCGGACGGCTGCAGGACCGGCTGGCGGTGGAATTACTGATTACGAAAGAATATGGTTGATTTTTTTCTCCTTTGCCTATACCATTATATTCATGCGGCAATATCAAAAACACAATTATGCTGTCGAACGAGGGCGAAACAAGTCGCACGAATCTGTTTGCCCTGGTGCTAAGTTTGCGTTAAAATAAAGACAGTATCGAAAGGAGAAAACTTATGAACGGAGCAGACATCCGTTTTGTGCATCTTGGAATTACGATTGAGCATCTGAAAAGCAGTATTTCAGTATTCGGATTCCGGATTGCGTTTTATGGAATCATCATCGGAATCGGAATGCTGGCGGGCATCTGGATTGCCCAGTCAGATGCAAAGCGGAGAGGGCAGGATCCGGAACTTTATCTGGATTTTGCATTGTACGCAATCATATGTTCCATTGTCGGTGCAAGAATTTATTATGTGATTTTTGAGTGGGATTATTATAAGGAAAATCTGCTTCAGATTTTTAACCTGCGCGCCGGCGGGCTTGCCATTTATGGCGGTGTGATCGCGGGAGCCATCACGATGATCGTTTATACCCGTGTAAAAAAAGTATCCTTTTTCTCTATGGCGGATACAGGCGTGCTGGGACTGGTTACGGGGCAGATCATCGGCCGGTGGGGAAATTTCTTTAACTGCGAGGCGTTTGGAGGATACACGGACAGTCTGCTTGCCATGCGCATCAGGCGCTCTTTGGTAAATGATAACATGCTGAATGCGGATGTCCTGAGTCATAAGATCGTGGAAAATGGAGTGGAGTTTATTCAGGTGCATCCGACGTTCCTTTACGAATCCTGCTGGAATCTGTGTCTTCTGATCTTTATGCTCTGGTTCCGCAAGTATAAAAAGTATGATGGTCAGATGTTCTGGATCTATCTGTTTGGTTATGGGACAGGCCGTTTCTGGATCGAGAGCCTGCGCACGGATCAGCTGATTTTGTTTGGAACCGGGCTTGCGGTTTCCCAGGCACTGTCGCTGGTACTTATTCTTGTGGCAGCTGGAAACCTGATATGGCGGGGACGAAAGCATAGGCAGGCTGCGTAACAGCCGGAACACAGTACAGATCAAATCATGGTAAATGCCGTAAAACATGTCGCATATCATTGTGAAGCGTAGACAGAATGTGTGAACAGGAATAAGCCGTTTCACTTTACACCTGGAAGGAGAACACGCAGGCATGGAAATTTCCAAGGAGGAGCTGGTCGCTTGCATAGAGAAGGCCAGAAGAAAACTGGAGGGCAGTATCGAAGATGGGGAGGAATACTGCTATGTTTATGAAAACAGTGTGGAGCTTGACCGTCTGATCGAGATTTACATTGCCATGGGATACTGACAAAGACCTTAACAGAAGTTTAACAACCCTGGAAAGAGGGATATCCACAAAAGCTGTGTGGATGTCCTTCTTTTTTTGAGGATTTTCCTTGATTTACCAGTCTTTTTTGTGAAAAAAACCTTGCTATTTTCTTACGCATGTACTAAACTTATGGTACAAGTGGTGGAAAGTGGCACAAAGTGGTTTAAAATGGCGCAAGAGTGGCTGCGGTACACGGGTATGAAACAACAGGGCAACAGGTGATTGATTATGTTCATGGGCGAATACAATCATACAGTGGACGCGAAGGGAAGACTGATTGTCCCTTCCAAATTCAGGGAACAGCTTGGAGACGAATTCGTAGTAACGAAAGGGCTCGATGGCTGTTTATTCGTTTATGAAAATACCGAGTGGAAAGCTCTGGAAGAAAAACTGAACGCTCTGCCTCTTACCAACGCGAACGCGCGAAAGTTTTCCCGCTTTTTCCTTGCGGGCGCTACCACCTGCGAAGTAGATAAACAGGGACGGATTTTGCTTCCGGCCGTTTTAAGGGAATTTGCCAGGATCGATAAAGACGCAGTATTAGTCGGTGTAGGAAGCCGGATTGAGATCTGGAGCAGAGATAACTGGAATCAGTCGAATACCTACGACGATATGGAAGAAATTGCAGAAAACATGGAGGGTCTTGGAATTTAAAATGGTATTTGAGCATAAATCAGTATTACTATATGAAACGGTTGACAGTCTGAATATCAAACCGGACGGCATTTATGTAGATGGAACCCTCGGCGGAGGCGGACATGCCTATGAGGTATGCAGCCGTCTTGGGAAACACGGACGCCTGATCGGCATCGACCAGGACGCGGATGCCATCGCGGCGGCCACAAAACGCCTGGAGCCGTTTGCGGACAAAGTTACCGTAGTCCGGAGTAATTATGAAAACATTGCTTCCGTGCTTCATGACCTTGGCATTGAGAAGGTAGACGGCATCTATCTGGACCTGGGGGTTTCTTCCTATCAGCTGGATACAGCGTCCAGAGGCTTTACTTACCGGGAAGACGCGCCGCTTGATATGCGTATGGACCAGCGAAATACCCAGACTGCGGCAGACATCGTCAACACCTACAGCGAGACGGAGCTTTACCACATCATTCGTGACTATGGGGAAGACCGCTTCGCAAAGAATATCGCAAAGCACATTGTGCAGAGACGCCAGGAAAAGCCTTACGAGACAACCGGAGAGCTCATTGAGACGATCAAGGCAGCGATTCCGGCGAAGATCCGGGCTACGGGCGGTCATCCGGCCAAGCGTACATTCCAGGCCATCCGCATTGAGTTAAACCATGAACTGGATGTATTGAACCGATCCATCGACACCATGATCGATCTTTTAAATCCGGGCGGACGGTTAAGCATCATCACCTTCCATTCCCTGGAGGACCGGATCGTAAAAAAACGTTTCAGGGATAACGAAAACCCATGTATCTGCCCGCCGGAATTTCCGGTATGCATGTGCGGCAGAAAGAGCAAGGGTACGGTCATTACAAGAAAACCGATCGTGCCTGGGGAAGAAGAACTCGAATACAATAAGCGCTCGAAGAGCTCCAAGCTTCGGGTATTTGAAAGAGCATAGAGAAAAACAAAAGAACAGAATACAAAGCTACGCAAGAGAAAAAAGGAGGAATGAGTATGGCTTCGCACAGAGCAGCAGGGAGACAGAGCTATGTGTACGGAACTGCCGCCAGAGATATGGCAGCAGAGAGGGAACGCACAAGAGAACGGAGAGTGGTGCAGTACCGCCAGAATATGAGCCATACTGTCAGAAGAAATCAGGAAAAGGCACTTCAGATGGATCTGCCCTATGTGCTCATGCTGACGCTGGCAGCAGTCTGCGCGCTTTATATCTGCGTGGGCTATCTGCATGTGCAGTCCTCCATGACTGCAAAGATTCATAGCATTGAGGGTCTGGAACAGCAGGTGGAGCAGCTTCGTTCCGAGAATGACGCGCTGCAGACCCGCATTAATACCGACATGGATCTGGATCACATCTACAAGGTAGCTACAGAGGAGCTCGGCATGGTATATGCCAACCGTAATCAGGTGTTATTATATGATAAAACGGAAAGTGAGTATGTAAGACAGTATGAGGACATCCCAAAACACTAATCAGGATTCAAGGATGGGGGACAAACAAAGATCCGGCGCGCGCCGGATCTTCACGAAGTATATGCAGGAAAAGCTGGCGGTCACAGTCATTGTGATTACGCTGGCTTTGTTTGCGTTAATCTATGTGTTATATCACATCATCACCACAAAACAGGACAGCTACAACCAGATCGTGCTGTCCCAGCAGCAGTATGACAGCCGTGTGCTTCCGTACCGGCGTGGCGATATTGTGGACCGCAACGGTACTTATCTGGCCACGACAGAGAAGGTTTACAACCTGATCATTGATTCAAAGCAGATCATGTCGGCGGAGGATGATTATCTGGATGCTACCGTTACCGCGCTGGTGACGATATTCGGGTATGATGAGAATGAGATGCGAAATCTCATCCGCGATAACTCCACGAAAGCATATCTGCGCTATGCAAAGCAGCTTTCCTATGACCAGAAAGAGGCCTTTGAACAGTACCAGGCTGATACCAACAAGGCCAACGCCAAGGCAGATTCCAAGGCCCGGGTCAAGGGGGTCTGGTTTGAGGATGAGTTTAAGCGTATTTATCCGTACAATTCCCTGGCCTGCAACGTAATTGGCTTTGCTACCAGTGACGGTGGAACCGGAAACGGCGGTATTGAGCAGTCCTACAACGATTCTCTGGTGGGTACCAATGGACGGGAATATGGTTACTTAAATGATGATTCCAACCTGGAGCGTGTGATCAAGCCGGCCGAGAACGGCAATACGGTGGTATCTACCATTGATGTGAATATCCAGAACGCAGTAGAAAAGCGCATCAACGAGTGGATGGACGATCCGGGCTCCGAGCATATTGGCGTTGTGGTCATGAACCCGAATAATGGTGAAGTTCTGGCGATGGCCAACAACAGCATGTTTGATCTGAACAATCCGAGAAGCGCGGCGGACAGCTTCAGTGAAGAAGAATTGCGGGAGATGGGCTTAAAGGAGGCTATGCAGACCTACAACCGCCAGCATAAAAAAACAGACGGCAGCACCATCACCATCGACCAGGTGCCGGAACATTATTCCGCAGATGAGATCCGCTCCTACGGACTTCAGGTGGCCTGGAACCAGAAGTGGCGAAATTACGATATCAGTGATACCTACGAGCCTGGTTCTCCATCTAAGATCTTTACGGTAGCGGCAGCTCTGGAAGAGGGAGTGATTTCTCCGAATGACACCTTTTACTGCGATGGTTACCAGGAGGTGGCCGGTCATCAGATTAAGTGTACGGCATTCCGGAAGGGCGGACATGGCATGCTGACGGTGGCAGAAGCCCTGATGGTTTCCTGCAACGATGCCCTGATGCAGATTGCGGCAAAGATGGGTGCCACCACCTTTACCCGTTACATGAATGCCTTCGGCTTTGGCCAGAAGACCGGTATTGACCTGCCGGGCGAGGCAGATGCCAAGGGCCTGGTGCGCAGCGCCAGTGAGATGAACTCCGCGGACCTGGCAACCAACTCCTTCGGACAGAACTATAACTGTTCCATGATCCAGATGGCAGCGGCCTACGGTTCGGTCATCAATGGCGGCTCTTACTATGAGCCACATGTGGTAAAACAGATCTTAAACGATCAGGGATCTGTGGTGAAAGAGGTTAAGCCGAAGCTGGTTCGCGAGACCGTTTCTGAGTCTACCAGTAGCTTTATCAAGGACGCGCTGTTCCGTACGGTTTCCGAGGGAACCGGTAAGGCAGCTGCGGTAGAAGGCTATGAAATTGCTGGAAAAACGGGTACTGCAGAGAAGATTCCGCGTTCCGCGAAGAACTATCTGCTGTCCTTCTGTGGTTTTGCTCCGGCCTACGACCCGCAGGTGCTGGTGTATGTTACGGTTGATACTCCGCATGTGGAGGACCAGCCGCACAGTACCTATGCCAGCAGCGTATTCTCCAAGATCATGGGAGACATTCTTCCGTATCTGAATGTGTTCCCGTCGGTAGACTTTGAGCAGCAGCAGAGTGAGGCAGCCGCACAGCTTCCGGAGGCGGAGGGCATCACGGATAACAGCAGCGTGACTCCGGAGACCGAGGCAGAGCCGAAGGTATACGAGACCGAAGAATACATTGAGCCGGGCGCGGATTCTGATCTGCCGGAGGATGTACCGGAGAGCACGGAAACGGATGAAACCGGGGAAAACGGAACGGATGCCGGAGGTGGCTATGTTCCTCCGGCCCAGACGGTTCCGGAAACTTCTGCTTCGGAGAGCAGCCAGGAAAGCAGTGAAGCAGAAAGTGAAAGCAGCACGGAAGCAGAAAAACAGACGGAAAGCGCGGGAGAGTCCACTTCCCAGGCGGAGCGCGAGACCATGAGCGCAACCTCATCCGCAGGGGAATAATGCTTCCGGATGCTTCATACAATAGAATAATGACTGTTTTAAGGGAGCCGGTATGGAATATGGAAATCGGAGCGCGTTTCTGACCCACCACCGGAGAAGGATAGCCGTTCTGTTTGGTCTGCTGTGTTTGGGCATGGTGGGACTGACAGGGCGGCTTGTGTTTCTTATGATGTACCGGGCAGATCATTACAGTGAGATGGCACAGGATCTGCATCAGCGGGAACGCGCCATCAAGGCAGCCAGAGGACGGATCCTGGACGCAAACGGCACGGTGATCGCGGCAAACCGCACAGTCTGTACCATTTCCGTGATCCACAATCAGGTAACGGATTCGGACACGGTCATTCACAGTCTGTGTGAAAACCTGGGGATGGAGGAGGCCGGAGTCCGGAAAAAAGTGGAAAAACGAAGCTCCCGTGAGATTATACGCACCAATGTGGACAAGGAAACCGGGGACCGTATCCGGGAACTGCATCTGGCCGGAGTGAAGGTCGATGAGGATTACAAGCGGTATTACCCGTTTGACAGTCTGGCTTCCAAAGTGCTCGGCTTTACCGGCGGTGATAATCAGGGAATCATTGGACTGGAGGTTGCGTACGAAGCTGTTTTAAAAGGAAAGAACGGCATCATTCTCACGATGGCGGACGCGGCAGGAGTAGAACTGGAAAATGCCTTTGAAGAGCGGATTGAGCCGGTGGCAGGTGCAGATCTCTATCTGAGCCTGGATGTGAACATCCAGCGCTATGCAGAGCAGGCGGCACGAACTGTTATGGAACGAAAGGGCGCAAAACGGGTATCGGTGATTGTTATGGATCCGCAGAATGGGGAAATTATGGCAATGGTCAATGTGCCAGAATTTAATCTCAATGATCCGTTCACATTAAATACGGAAGAGGATACAGCACTGCTTTCCGTAAAGGAAAAGCAGGAGCGGCTGAACCAGATGTGGAGGAATCCGGCCATCAATGATACCTACGAGCCGGGGTCTACCTTTAAGATCATTACCGCGGCGGCAGGACTGGAGGCGGGAGTGGTATCTTTGACGGATCAGTTTTCCTGCCCGGGCTTCCGGGTGGTGGAGGACCGCAAAATCCGCTGTCACAAAGTAGGAGGACATGGAGGGGAGACTTTTTTGCAGGGAGCCATGAATTCCTGCAATCCGGTATTTATTGATGTGGGCCAGCGCCTTGGCATTGACCGGTACTGCCAGTATTTTGATCAGTTTGGCCTGCGGGAAAAAACGGGCATCGACCTGCCGGGAGAGGCAGGAACCATTATGCATAAAAAGGAAAATATGGGGCTTGTGGAACTGGCTACCGTTTCCTTTGGCCAGTCTTTTCAGATCACGCCTATCCAGCTGATTACCACTGCGGCTTCCATTGTGAATGGCGGAACACGGATCACGCCCCATTTCGGAGTAAAGGCTGTGGCGGCAGACAGAAGCTTCATCCACCGCTTTTCTTACCCGAAAGGAAAACGGATCCTCTCGGAAGAGACCAGTAAAACCATGCGATACGTGCTGGAACAGGTCGTGGCAGAGGGAAGCGGAAAGAAAGCGGCAGTGGCGGGATTTCGCATCGGAGGAAAGACGGCCACTTCGGAAAAACTGCCCAGGAGCCTGAAAAAATACATCTCCTCCTTCGTTGGCTTTGCTCCGGCAGACGATCCCCAGGTGATTGCGTTGATCACCATTGATGAGCCCCAGGGAATCTACTATGGAGGCACCATTGCGGCGCCGGTGATCGCGGATATTTTTCAGAATATCCTGCCCTATCTGGGAATACGGCAGGAGCCTGTCACGGAGAAGAACGAAAGGTGACCGGCTTCTAAAAGTTTACCTGAAACAACCTTGCAAAGAAAATAGAAAAGACGTATACTTAACAATATGTCAAAAATACATAAGGAATCTAGGAGAGTATTATGATTAACGAAACTATCCTTGCGATCATCATCGCATTTGCAGTCAGCGCGATCCTCTGTCCGATCGTGATCCCGTTTCTGCATAAGCTGAAATTTGGACAGCAGGTCCGCGAAGACGGCCCACAGGCACATTTAAAAAAGCAGGGAACTCCTACTATGGGCGGCCTGGTATTCTTAACTGCCGTGGTCATTACGTCCCTGTTATATATCCGTGATTATCCGCGCATCATTCCGGTGCTGTTTATGACGGTTGGCTTTGGCGTGATCGGATTTCTGGATGACTACATCAAGATTGTGATGAAGCGTTCTGAGGGCTTAAACCCGGTGCAGAAGCTGATCGGTCAGTTTATCATTACCGGCATTTTTGTTTATTATCTGGTGTGCTCCGACGAGGTGGGAACCTCCATGCTGGTTCCGTTTACCGGTGGATTTGAGCACGGAATCTATCTGGATCTTGGCTTTTTATTCATCCCGTTTGTGTTCTTTGTTGTGCTCGGAACTGACAACGGCGTGAACTTCACCGACGGACTGGACGGCCTGTGCACCAGCGTGACCATTCTGGTGGCAACCTTTTTAACCATCATTTCCATTGGCGAGAATAGCGGCATCAGTCCGATCACCGGAGCAGTGGTGGGTAGTCTGCTTGGCTTTTTACTGTTTAATGTTTATCCGGCAAAGGTATTTATGGGAGACACCGGTTCCCTTGCGCTGGGCGGCTTTGTCGCTTCCAGCGCATTCATGATGCAGATCCCGTTATTCATCCCCATCATCGGGCTGATTTACCTGGTGGAGGTGCTTTCGGTCATCATGCAGGTGTCTTACTTTAAGGCAACCCACGGAAAGCGTATTTTCCGCATGGCGCCGATCCACCATCATTTTGAGCTGGGCGGATGGTCTGAGACCCGCGTAGTCGCAGTTTTTTCCATCGTGACCGCGCTGCTCTGTCTGGTGGCGTACTTAGGATTATAATCGGAAGGACAGGAGGTATATGAGATGAGTCAGAAAGTATTAGTGGCAGGTACCGGCAAAAGCGGTATCGCAGCAGCAAAGCTTCTTCTTGCCATGGGCGGCGAGGTCGTGCTTTACGACGGCAACGACAAGCTGGACCCGGAGAAGATCAAAGAAAATTTTGAGGAAGACGCAAAGGTTACCATTGTTCTGGGAGAACTGACGAGACCGGATCTTTTAGGCGTGGAGCTTTCCATCATCAGCCCGGGCATTCCGTTAGATGCTCCGGTCGTTCCGGTTCTGGATGAGGCCAAGATTCCGATCTGGAGTGAGATCCAGCTGGCTTACCATGTGGCAAAGGGCAAACTCATCGCCATTACCGGAACTAACGGAAAGACCACGACCACGGCCCTGACCGGCGCTATCATGAAGACATTTTTTGATGAAGTGTTCGTGGTAGGAAATATCGGCATTCCCTACACCGATGTGGCACTGGATACCACAGACAAGTCCGTAACCGTGGCTGAGGTTTCCAGCTTCCAGCTTGAGACCATCATGGATTTCCATCCGGACGTCAGCGCTATCTTAAATATCACGCCGGATCATTTAAACCGTCACGGCACCATGGAGAATTACATTGAGGTGAAGGAGCGCGTGGCAGTGAACCAGACAGAGGATGACTGCATCGTGCTGAATTATGACGATAAGGTACTGCGGGAGTTTGGTGAGAAGAAGGATCTGAAACCGAAGGTAATCTTCTTCTCCAGCACCCAGACCTTAAAAGAAGGCATGTATTTAGACGGCGACATGATGCTCTACGCTCATGACGGCAAAAAGGAAGAGGTCTTAAACGTAAAGACGGATATGCAGCTTCTCGGCAAACACAACTATGAGAACGTGATGGCAGCGGTAGCCATGAGCATCCGCATGGGTGTGCCGATGGATCTGATCCGCAAAGCCGTAAAAGAGTTCAAGGCTGTAGAGCACCGCATTGAGTTCGTGCTGGAGCGCTCCGGTGTCCGCTATTACAACGATTCCAAGGGAACCAATCCGGACGCGGCGATCCAGGCCATCCGCGCAATGCCGGGACCGACTGTCCTCATTGCAGGCGGCTACGACAAGCACAGCGAGTATGACGAGTGGATTGAGGCGTTCGGTGATAAGGTAAAATATCTGGTGCTGATCGGCCAGACCCGAGACAAGATCGCGGAGTGCGCGAGAAGCCATGGGTTTACTGATATCATGTATGCGGAGGATATGGCAGAGGCAGTGCGTGTCTGCGCGGCTTATGCCAACGCGGGAGACAATGTTCTTCTCTCTCCGGCCTGCGCAAGCTGGGGCATGTTCGATAACTACGAGCAGCGCGGCGAGATTTTCAAGGAATGTGTAAGAAACCTGTAGGAGGAGTGATATGGCAAAGAAGAACCGGCCGAAACGGTTTTATGATTACAGCCTGCTGTTCTGTATCATATTTCTGTCGGTGTTTGGACTGGTCATGATCTACAGTGCCAGCTCCTACACAGCACAGTTAAAATATAACAATGCCGGTTATTTCATGATGCGTCAGCTTAAGATCGGGGCTGGCGGACTGGTTCTGGCCCTGATTATTTCCAAACTGGATTATCACTGGTACGCAAAGTTTTCCATGTTTGCCTACCTTTTGTCTTATGTGCTGATGATTGCGGTTACCCTGGTCGGTAAGGAGGTAAACGGTAAAAAGCGCTGGCTGGGCATCGACTCTTTAAGCTTCCAGCCGACGGAGTTCGTAAAGATCGCGCTGATCATCTTTCTGGCAGTGCTGATTACCCGCATGGGGGCAAGTGTAAATACCTGGAAGAATATGGTCCGGGTCATGGGCTTTGCGCTCCCGATTGCCGGTATTGTAGCGGCAAATAACTTAAGCTCCGGTATCATCATTGCGGGAATTGCTTTTGTGATGCTGTTTGTGGCCTGCAAAAAGCAGTGGCCGTTTTACGCCTGCGGCGGCCTGGCGCTCCTGACGGTAGTTACAGCTGGTCCCCTGGCAATTTTTCTCGAGAAGATCAAGCTGTTAAAGCCGTATCAGTTAAGCCGTATCCATGTATGGCTTTCTCCGGAAAGCTACCCGATGGATGGTGGCTACCAGGTGCTTCAGGGACTTTACGCCATCGGCTCCGGCGGCCTTTTTGGCAAGGGACTGGGCGAGAGTATCCAGAAGATGGGCTTTGTGCCTGAGGCGCAGAACGATATGATCTTTTCTATCATCTGCGAGGAACTGGGATTGTTTGGAGCGGTCTCCGTCATTCTCATTTTCCTGTTTATGATCTACCGTTTCATGCTGATTGCTAACAACGCGCCGGATCTTCTGGGAGCGCTGATCGTGGTGGGCGTTATGGCACATATTGCGATCCAGGTAATCTTAAACATCGCGGTAGTAACCAACACGATCCCGAATACCGGAATTACGCTTCCCTTCATCAGTTACGGAGGTACGTCGGTACTCTTTCTGATGATGGAGATGGGCATGGTGCTTGGGGTTTCCAACCAGATCCGGCTGGAGCGGTAAAGGTTATCGCCACCCGCGCGAAAAATGTGATTCCGGACGGAAAATCCTGAACCGATGGTTCTGAAGGTACATAAGATAAGGAAGAGGGAAGATCGTGTACAGGAGGGATCGCGGATTGTCTGTGCTTCGGATAGAAGGGTTACACAGTCTGGAAGGTAGTATTAAAATACAGGGTTCCAAGAACGGGGTGCTGCCGGTTATGGCAGCATCTCTTCTTCATAACGGAACCACGGTATTGGAGCATATCCCCAAAATACAGGATGTTTTCTGTATGCTGGGGATTTTGAATGCTCTGGGGGCAGAATGCCGGCTGGAGGGAGAGCGCCTGAGTATTTCGGCAGCCTCCCTCTCTGCAGCAGAGATACCGGAGACGCTGGCCGGACAGATGCGGTCATCCGTGATGCTGTTAGGTCCGCTGCTGGCGCGCCTGGGGCGGGTGGAAACCAGTCTGCCTGGCGGCTGCCGCATTGGGAAAAGGCCGGTGGATCTGCATATCCGGGGGCTTACGGAGCTGGGGGCGGTTGTCAGGATTGAGGATAACCGGATCCGGGCGGAAGCTCCACCTGCGGGGCTTTTGGGTGCGGAAATTCATCTGCCCTATCCGAGTGTGGGAGCCACAGAAAATATTTTAATGGCCGCGGCTGGGGCCAGGGGAGAGACTGTACTCGTCGGAGCAGCCAGAGAACCGGAAATCGGGATTCTGTGCAGCTTTCTAAAGGCTATGGGGGTTTCGGTGGAGGGAGCCGGAAGCTCCGTGATCCGTGTCCGGGGCACGGGGAGTTTCCGGGATTCCCGCTTCTCCCTTCCAGGGGACCGCATTGTGGCCGGAACATATCTCGGCGCGGTTCTCTGTGCGGGTGGTCATGTCCTTCTGGAGCAAGCTCCGGCAGAGCATATGGGAAAGACACTCTGGACGGCAAAACAGATGGGCGCGCAGCTGGAGCCGGTGGAAGAGGGCATCTGGGTTTCCATGCAGAGACGGCCCGGCCCGGTGGACATCGAGACAGGGCCCTACCCGGAGTTTCCAACGGATATGCAGTCTGTCGTGATGGCGGCAGCGGCTCTTGCGGACGGAACATCCTGCATCCGGGAGAATGTATTTGAAAACCGTTTTTGCGTGGCAAAAGAATTGCAGAAACTTGGGGCACATATTATAATAGAAGATAAATTTGCGCAGGTGAATGGCGTGAAGGCTTTGAAGGGTGCCAGCGTGATGGCAGAGGATCTGCGTGGCGGCGCGGCACTGGCAGCAGCGTGTCTTGCGGCAGAAGGAACAAGCTTCCTTGGCGGTTATGAACACATCCACCGTGGCTACGAGGATATCTGCCGGGATCTGGCCGGAGCAGGAGCCCGCATCGAACTGCTTTCGCAGGCGGAGAATATCTTTTCAGACGATAGGAGAAAAGAAACAGATGGAATATGGACCAGGCAAGAAAAAAATGGCGATCCTTCTGGCAGCGTTATTTCTGCTGCTTGTGATCATAGCGGGCGTGTGCTCCATCCGGATCCGGGAGATCACGGTTACGGGAAATGAAAAATATACAGATGAACAGGTAGTAGATCTGGTGTTTCCGGACAACGCGAGCCGCAGTACGGTGCTCTGTTACCTGCGCGAACATTTCGGAAAGCATGAGAAAATTCCATTCGTGGAGGATTACAAGCTGGTGATCAAGAGCCTGAACCGGGCGGAGATCATTGTCTACGAGAAGAGCGTGGTGGGTTATGTGTCCTATATGAGCAGCTATATGTACTTTGACAAGGACGGTATCATCGTGGAAAGCTCCAGTCAGAAGCTTCACGGCATTCCGTGGATTACGGGCCTGAAATTCGGTCATATCGTCCTTTACCAGAAGCTCCCGGTGGAGAGTGAGCGGGTTTTTGAGGAAATCTTAAACCTGACCCAGATCCTGTCCATCTATGACCTGAGTGTGGATAAGATCCAGTACAACACTCTGGGTGAGGCCACGCTCTACATGGGGGAGATTGAGGTGATCCTGGGCAGCAATGAAGGTCTCAACGGCAAAATCGCGGAGCTTGGGGACATGCTCCCGCAGCTGGAAGGAAAGAGCGGAATCCTGTATCTGGATAATTACGATGAGACCAGGACTAACCCCATGTATACCTTTAAGCCAAAGGGCTAGTTTTTCGGCTTTTTTGCGAAAAAAACGGTTGATATTTTTTGAGAAATCACCTATAGTATTTACTAGACTAGTTTTTGATATAATGTTACAAAAATGTTACAAAAGGCCAATGAAAGAAGTTAAGGAGGAATCAGTCTTGTTAGAGATTAAGATAAATGAAGCGGAAAACTCCGCAAAGATCATTGTGATCGGTGTCGGCGGTGCCGGCAACAATGCAGTAAACCGCATGGTAGATGAGAATATCGCGGGTGTGGAGTTCATCGGCATCAACACAGATAAACAGGCACTGCAGTTCTGTAAGGCACCGACCGCCATGCAGATCGGTGAGAAGCTGACCAAAGGATTAGGAGCAGGCGCAAAGCCGGAGGTTGGCCAGAAGGCAGCAGAGGAGAGCTCTGAGGAGATCGCACAGGCTATCAAGGGCGCAGACATGGTATTTGTTACCTGTGGCATGGGCGGTGGTACCGGTACCGGTGCAGCTCCGGTCATCGCGAAAATCGCAAAAGACATGGGAATCCTGACTGTTGGTGTTGTAACCAAGCCGTTCCGTTTCGAGGCAAAGGCACGTATGAGCAACGCTCTGTCAGGAATCGAGAACTTAAAGGCAAGCGTTGATACCCTCATCGTGATCCCGAATGACAAACTTCTTGAGATCGTTGACCGCAGAACCACCATGCCGGATGCTTTAAAGAAAGCAGACGAAGTGCTGCAGCAGGCAGTTCAGGGAATCACCGACCTGATCAATGTACCGGGTCTGATCAACCTCGATTTCGCAGATGTTCAGACTGTTATGACCGATAAGGGTATTGCTCATATCGGTATCGGACATGCCAAGGGTGATGACAAGGCTGTTGAGGCTGTTAAGCAGGCAGTAGCGAGCCCGCTGTTAGAGACCACCATCGAGGGCGCTACCCACGTTATCATCAATATTTCCGGTGATATTAGCCTGATCGAGGCAAACGAGGCAGCAAGCTATGTTCAGGAGCTGGCTGGAGATGACGCAAACATCATCTTCGGTGCTATGTATGACGAGAACGCTCAGGACGAGGCTACCATCACCGTAATCGCAACCGGTCTGGACGCTCACGCAAACACTCCGGTGAACAAGGCTATGGCTGAGTTCGGAAACTTTAAGCCGAAAATGCCGTCCAGTTTAAACTTAAACACCCAGAGCCGCACCGCTGCTGCTGAGGCAAGCGCAACTGCACCGAAGGCAGCTCCGCAGCTTCACGCACAGGCTCCGGCTGTAAAAACGCTTCAGACTCAGGCTCCGCAGCAGACTGCTTCTGCGCAGGCCGCAGCACCGAGCCAGGGTTCCTATCGTCCGTTAAACCAGACTCAGATCAATATTCCGGATTTCTTAAAGAATAAGAGATAAGCAAAACGCAGGAATCGACAAAGACAGAAGACCAGATTTGGCCTTCTGTCTTTTTTTGTCGTTCAAAAACGGGAATCCGCTCCATCCGTTTGACAAAATTTTCTCCTCAGAATGATTATAATGATGGACATGAGCAGTGAGAATGGTTATGAGGGCAATGCTCATGACGGCGGGAGGACGCGGGCGCAATGACGGAAACACTGTATCTGGATCTGCTTTTTCTGGTGAATCTGTTTGCGGACCTGTCCTTACTGCTTCTTACCGGACTGGTTTTGCAGATACCTCTGAAGAAACGAAAAGGGAGGCTGCTTCTGGGGGCTGCCGTGGGGGCGGCGGCGGGGTGTGCCCTGGTGTTTTTTCCCAAACTGCCGCTTCCTGTCTGGATCCTTCTGGAACTGGTGGTTCCGGCGGTGCTCATGGCGCGGACTGCTTTTGGACGCTGCAGTCTTTTGGAAATGCTGCGGTGGGTCACGGTGCTGTGGATGACCGCAGCTCTGACCGGCGGCGTGTTTGTGGCACTGGAAACGCCGCCCTGGACCTTTCAGCGGTTCAGCCTGGCGCTTGGCGCGGCCGGGGGAATGCTGTGGGCCGGAACCGTGGTTCTTAAAAATGGAATGACGCTCCGGAACAGTCTCTATGAGGTGACGCTGTATTACCAGGGAAAGCAGAGAACCGTCCGGGCCTTGCGGGATACGGGAAACCAGCTGTATGAGCCCTACGGCCATCAGCCGGTCCACATTCTGGAACAGAGTGTCTGCCGGGAGTTTGGTGAACCGGTTTCGGAAGTCCTGTACGTTCCCTTCTGCTCGGTAGGAAAAGAACATGGAATTCTGGCTGCTGTCCGCATGGACCGGATAGAGGTGTGGCAGCAGGAGCGGCTGGTCCGCGTGCTGGAACGTCCGTGGGTGGCCATCAGCGAGACTCCGTTGTCCGCACGGCACAAATACGAGATGCTTCTGCATGGAGAACTATAATACAGAGACCTGGAGGATGGAAAAGTGATCGTTAAAGTTTCAGTACCAAATCGTTTTCAGTTTAAGGCAGTTCCTTCTTTTACCGCAATGCTGTGGCAGAAGAAGGGGGAAGTTCACTATATTGGCGGTGCGGATATCCTGCCTCCGCCGCTGGAAAGCAAAAAGGAAGCGGAAATGATTTCGCTTCTGGGAACCGAGGGCGAGAAGGAGGCAAGGTCTCTTCTGATTGAACATAATCTGCGCCTGGTGGTGTACATAGCAAAGAAATTTGACAATACGGCTGTGGGGGTGGAGGATCTGATATCCATCGGCACCATCGGTCTGATCAAGGCCATCAATACCTTTAATCCGGAGAAGAATATTAAGCTGGCTACCTATGCTTCCCGCTGCATCGAGAATGAGATCCTTATGTATCTGCGCCGCAGCAGTAAGACGAAGGCAGAGGTGTCCATTGATGAGCCGCTCAATGTGGACTGGGACGGAAATGAACTGCTTTTATCAGATATTCTCGGGACCGATGATGATATCATCTATCGTGGACTGGAGGATGAGACAGAGCGGCAGCTGCTAAAGTCCGCCATTGACCGTTTGAGCCCGCGGGAGAAAACCATTGTGGAATTGCGCTATGGATTAAAAAATGCGGAGGGAGAAGAGATGACGCAGAAGGAAGTGGCAGACCGTCTGGGTATCTCACAATCTTATATTTCCCGTCTGGAGAAGAAAATCATGAAGCGGCTGAAAAAGGAAATCGTTCGTTTTGAGTAATCTGCTGGTTTGGGCAGTAAGAGGGCTTCTGGCACTGTGTCTGCAGATTTGCTGCCCGGCGGCGAGGTTTCAGAAAGAAGAATCCGTGCGGAGAGATCCCGCCTATGCGGTTTATGAGACATACAGGTATGCGTACGAACGGTACGGATACCTGTTTTCGTATGCGGAGGAGACGGGCGGAGAAGGAACGGTGGCGGTGGGAAATCGTTCATGGCAAGGCGAGGACGGGAATGCGGGCGCAGCGGACAGGGAACAGGAGAGTACTGGGGCAGATGGAATGAAAACGGAACAGACTGGCGCGGGGAGAGCGCTTTCTGAGTCGAGTCTTGCGCGTCTCCAGGATTACGACTATCTTATGAAGCAGTATTTCAGCGTGCATGCCTCCACTACGGCGGACCGCGGCCTCATGAAGGTGGAGAAGCTTCTTGGAACTGATGTACGCTTAACGAAGAATCCTGATGTGCCTCAGATCCTCATCTACCACACCCATGCCAGCGAGACCTACGCGGACTACGGCCCGCAGAACCCGGACGCCAGCGTAGCAGGGGCAGGGAGTTATCTGGCAGAGCTTTTAAGGCAGCGGGGCTGGAACGTGATACACGACACCACGGCTTATGACCGGAAAGAGGGAAAGCTGGAGCGAAGCCGGGCCTATACCTACGCGCTGGAGGGCGTGCAGGGAATCCTGCAGGAGCATCCCACCATTGAGGTGATCCTGGATCTGCACCGGGACGGCGTTTCGGATTCCCTGCGGCTGGTACAGGAAATTCAGGGGAAGCCCACGGCAAAGATCATGTTCTTTCAGGGAATGAGCCGTACGCCGGAGGGCGAGATTGCCTATCTGCCAAATCCGTATCTGCAGGAAAACCTGGCCTTCTGCTTTCAGATGCAGCTGGCCTGTGGCCGCTATCCGGGATTTACCAGGAAAATTTACTTAAAAGGCCTGCGCTATAACCTGCATCTGAGGGGCCGTTCCTCTCTGATCGAGGCCGGAGCACAGACCAGCACAAAGGAAGAGGTCTGGAATGCCATGGAATTATTGGCAGAGGCGGCAGATAGCGTCTTGCAAGGAGAATGAAAAAATGATATCATTATAAATTGACAAATTAGACCCTATACGTTATTGGAGGAAATAAATACATGGCATCAATGGACCAAAGCAAGATCCGCAACTTCTGTATCATCGCCCACATTGACCACGGCAAATCTACCCTGGCCGACCGCATCATTGAGATGACCGGTCTTCTGACCAGCCGTGAGATGCAGGCCCAGGTACTGGATAATATGGATCTGGAGCGGGAGCGCGGCATTACCATCAAGTCTCAGGCTGTACGCACCGTCTACCACGCGAAAGATGGAGAAGAGTATATTTTTAACCTGATCGACACCCCGGGACATGTGGACTTTAACTACGAGGTATCCCGAAGCCTGGCAGCCTGTGACGGCGCTATTCTTGTGGTAGACGCAGCCCAGGGCATCGAAGCCCAGACTCTGGCGAATGTGTATCTGGCGCTGGATCATGACCTGGATGTGTTCCCGGTCATCAACAAGATCGACCTGCCAAGCGCAAGACCGGACTGGGTTGCGGATGAGATCGAGGATGTTATCGGTATTGAAGCGCATGACGCGCCGCGCATTTCCGCAAAGACCGGACTGAATGTGGAAGATGTTCTGGAAGCCATTGTCCACAAGGTTCCGGCTCCGGTTGGAGATCCGGAGGCACCGCTGCAGGCCCTGATCTTTGACTCCCTGTACGACCCGTACAAGGGCGTGATCGTGTTCTGCCGTATCAAAGAGGGAACCGTGAAGAAGGGAACCCTGATCCGCATGATGGCAACCGGAGCCCAGGAAGAGGTCGTTGAGGTTGGCTACTTCGGCGCAGGCCAGTTTATTCCGTGTGACGAGCTGAGTGCCGGTATGGTTGGTTATATCACCGCCAGCATCAAGAACGTGAAAGATACCCGGGTGGGTGATACCATTACCGACGCAAATCGTCCGTGCGCTGAGCCGCTTCCGGGCTATAAAAAAGTTACTTCCATGGTTTACTGTGGCCTGTACCCGGCGGATGGCGCAAAGTACAACGATCTGCGCGACGCCCTGGAAAAGCTGCAGTTAAACGATGCGTCCCTGTATTTTGAGCCGGAGACTTCCATTGCCCTGGGCTTTGGTTTCCGCTGTGGCTTCCTTGGACTTTTGCATCTGGAAATCATTCAGGAACGTCTGGAACGCGAGTACAACCTGGATCTGGTTACCACTGCACCAGGCGTTGTGTACCGTGTTCACAAGAAAAACGGCGAGATGATCGAGCTGACCAACCCGTCTAACCTGCCGGACCCGACTGAGATCGAGTACATGGAGGAGCCGATCGTCAGCGCGGAGATCATGGTGACCACGGAGTTTGTGGGGGCCATTATGACTCTGTGCCAGGAGCGCCGCGGCGTTTACCATGGCATGGAATATATTGAGGAGACGAGAGCACTCTTAAAGTATGACCTTCCGTTAAACGAGATCATCTACGATTTCTTTGACGCGTTAAAATCCCGTTCCAGAGGTTACGCGTCCTTCGACTATGACATGAAGGGCTATGAAACCTCAGAACTGGTGAAGCTTGATATCCTCATCAATAAAGAAGAAGTGGATGCCCTGTCTTTCATCGTGCATGCGGATTCCGCTTACGAGCGCGGCAGAAAGATGTGCGAGAAGCTGAAAGAGGAGATTCCGCGCCATCTGTTTGAGATTCCAATCCAGGCGGCTGTGGGCGGAAAAATCATTGCCCGTGAGACCGTCAAGGCCATGCGTAAGGATGTCCTGGCGAAGTGCTACGGTGGCGATATCTCCCGTAAGAAAAAGCTTCTGGAAAAACAGAAGGAAGGAAAGAAACGAATGCGTCAGGTGGGCAATGTAGAGATCCCGCAGAAGGCATTCATGAGTGTTCTGAAATTAGACGATGAGTAAACGAGAACTGGAACTTTATATTCACATCCCATTCTGCGCCCGCAAGTGCGCCTACTGCGACTTTTTGTCCTTTGCGGCGCCAGAGCGGGTGTACCGGGACTATATGGACAAGCTGCTGGAGGAAATCTGCGGCCAGGGCCCGAATTTTCAGGAGTACCGTGTGTCCACGATCTTTGTGGGCGGCGGTACTCCGTCCATTCTTCCGGCGGATCTGATCATGGAGCTGTTCGCGACGCTGTCTGAGAATTTTGATATCTCCCTGGATGCGGAGATCACTATGGAAGCCAATCCGGGAACCCTGACCATGGAAAAGCTGGAGGTGTACCGCCAGAGTGGCGTAAACCGCTTAAGCATCGGCCTGCAGTCCGCAGATGACAAAGAACTGAAATATCTGGGGCGCATCCATTCTTTCGACTCTTTTCTAAAGAGCTATCAGCGGGCAAGACAGGCAGGCTTTAAAAATATCAATGTGGACCTGATGTCCGCCCTTCCCGGACAGGATGTGTATTCCTGGAAAAATACACTGAAGAAAGTCATGATGCTGAAACCGGAGCATATCTCTGCCTACAGCCTGATCATTGAGGAAGGAACGCCCTTCTATGAGCGGTTTGGGGAGCCGCAGAGAAAATTGGACTGCGGGGCGCAAATGGCTGGAACTCTTCCGGCACCGAAGACAGCGGCCGAGGTGGCGGCCCGGGCGGCGGTCATGACACTGCCGGACCTTCCGGCCGAGGATACGGACCGGGAAATGTATCACCTGACGAAAGAGATGATGTCCGCCCATGGCTATGAGCGTTACGAGATTTCCAATTACGCGAAAAAAGGGCATGAGTGCCGCCATAATATTGGATACTGGACCGGTGTGGAGTACCTGGGGCTTGGCCTTGGCGCATCCTCCTATACCTACGGCTACCGTTACCATAATACGGAAAATCTGCAGGAGTATCTGTCCCTGAACCTGTACGAAGGCGGAGCGGCTGCCCGTGACATTGAGGAGCTTTCTCTGGAAGACAAAATGGAGGAATTCATGTTTGTGGGCCTGCGCATGATGAAGGGCGTGTCAGGAAGTGAATTTCTGGACCGCTTCGGGCAGAATATGTGGAATGTCTACGGGGATGCCTTAAAGAAGCTGGAACAGCAGGGTCTCATTGAAGTCGACGCGCCCATGGTGCGCTTAACAGAGCTTGGAATTGATGTCAGCAACGTGGTTTTAAGCGAATTTCTGCTGGACCGGTAACCTATTTCGATGGTTTTTCTTAAGGATTTGTTTCCTTGTTCTTTCCTGTGTCCTTTGCTATACTATCTATAAAAATAATGGTAAAAAGGATGCGGGAATGCAAGAACAACCCGTTTGGAATAACATCCGGGAGGTGCTGGAATGCTGATACAAAAGAAACTGAATCGGGACGCGGGAAAACTGCGCCTGAGACTGAAACAGGCGTTTAGCCTGCTGTTTGCGTGCCTGATGATTTTACAGACTGGTGTGGTCACGGCCTTTGCCGCTCCGTCGGCATCGGTCATCCGCTCCGATGAGCTGCGGGGCGTATGGATTTCCTATCTGGACTGGGAACGGCTTCCGGCAGATCAGGAATCCTTCAAGCATGAAGTAGATAAAATGCTGGACCGCTGCCTGGAATTGAAGATGAATGCAGTATTTGTGCATGTACGCCCGGATGCGGATGCCATGTATCCGTCCGCATATTTTCCGTGGTCCCGTTTTGTGACGGGAACCCAGGGACAGAATCCCGGCTACGATCCGTTTGCGATCTTTGTGAAAGCAGCCCACAATAAGGGCCTGCAGATCCATGCCTGGGTTAATCCATACCGCGTGACCGGCTATCATAACACCTGGGATCAGGTTTCCGACCAGAACCCGGCGAAAAAGTGGCTGACGGATGGGGATCCTTCCAATGATCGCTGGGTTTTAAAACAGAATGGCGCTTATTACTTCAACCCGGCCATTCCGCAGGTACGGGAACTTATCATCAACGGTGTGCGGGAAATTGCGCAGAAATATACAGTGGACGGCATTCACTTTGACGATTATTTTTATCCGGAAGTGGACAACAGCAAGGAAAGCCGCTGGTTTGACAAGCCGGAATACGAGGCTTCCGGCAGCAGCTTAAGCATCGCCCAGTGGAGGCGGGAAAATGTCAATGAACTGATCCGCGGCGTCTATAAGGCAGTCAAAGAGGCAAGGCCTTCCGCCCAGTTCGGCATCAGCCCGGAGGGCTATGTGGATCATCTGCGCAGTGATAACCGTCTGTTTACAGACATAGACACCTGGCTGTCTCATGATGGCTATGTGGATTATATTATGCCGCAGATTTACTGGGGCTTTGAGCATCAGCTGTCGAACGGCAGTCCGGCTCCCTTTGCGTTTGAGAATAACTTAAAGACCTGGATCAGCCTGGTAAAGAAGGGCCACGCGAAGCTGTATATAGGCCTGGCAATGTATAAAGCCGGAAGCAGCGCGCGGGACAATACCGGAATTCCGGAATGGAAACGCTACGATGATATCATCAGCCGCCAGGTGGAAGCCGGGCGTGCCAGCGGATCGGTATCCGGCTATTGCTTTTATGAGTACGCCTCCTTCCAGGAGGATGTGTGCCAGAAGGAAGTAAAGAACCTGATGAAGGTATTACGGTAGCAGTGCCGGAATGGATGCGCAGTGCGCAGACAATCATAAATAAAGCGTTTCCGAACGCTCGAATAAAGGAGAACAGAGATGAAAAAGTTAGAGGATTACGTAGTAAGCATTCCGGACTTCCCGGAGCCGGGAATCATTTTCCGCGATGTTACCTCCATTTTGCAGGATGCAGACGGACTGGCACTGGCCATTGACAGCATCCGTGAAATGGTAAAAGATCTGGAATACGATGTGGTTGTAGGACCAGAATCCCGCGGCTTTATCTTCGGTGTGCCGGTTGCCTACGCAGAGCACAAGAGCTTTGTTCCGATCCGCAAGAAGGGCAAGCTGCCAAGAGAGACCATCACTGCAAAGTATGATCTGGAGTATGGCTCCGCCGAGATCGAGATTCACAAGGATGCCATCAAACCGGGCCAGAAAGTAGTAGTCGTGGATGACCTCATTGCCACCGGCGGCACCACCGAGGCCATTGTAGGCCTCATTGAGCAGTTGGGCGGCAAGGTCGTAAAGCTCTGCTTCGTGATGGAGCTTGCAGGCCTCAAAGGACGGGAGCGCCTTGCCGGATACGACGTAGAGTCCGCAATCACCTACGAAGGAAAGTAAAAATTTAAATCATGTTCACGAAAGGTCCGAAGCAGGCCGGGGCGGTAGCCCGCTGCGCAAAATAGAAGTGCT
>ERZ779842.748-NODE-748-length-31468-cov-5.430745_pt1 | contig 31468 bp, 28 predicted proteins | sample MGYA00511095_ERZ779842 | MGnify/ENA primary metagenome ERZ779842 (study PRJEB29588, sample SAMEA2154036) | human gut metagenome | biome: human gut; feature: human-associated habitat; material: faeces | place: Denmark | collected 2008/2010 ... | reverse complement strand
AAAGATTTATAAATATTTGTTTAAGACGTAATATTGATGTATGGAACATAAAACCGTTTGATGACGGTATTGAAATGTGTATTTACATAAAGGATTTTTTTCATATACGTCAAGTCAGAAAAAAGAGTAATGTAAAAATAAAAATATCACAAAGACGCGGAATAAAGCATTTAATGCGTCTGTACAGAAAACGATATTTGTTTTTGATTGGATTTGCATTGTGTATCATATTTTTTGCCGTATCGGCTCAGTTTATATGGGTTGTTGAAATTAACGGTGTGGAAAACAGCGATATAAACGGTATAATATCTACGCTTGACAGTATCGGTATAAAGAGCGGCGCACTGAAAGCAAAACTGCCTGACGGTATGGAAAGCAAGGCGGCGATTATAAATAACAATGACCATATAGCTTGGGCATGGGTTTATATTGAGGGTGCAAAGGCACGCGTCGAGATATACGAACAGATTATTCCGCCGAATATTCTTGATAAAGATACACCTTGTGACATTGTTGCGGCGTGTGACGGAATTATAAATCATATGGTTGTCAAAAACGGCGAAGAAGTTTTGAATGACGGTGACGCGGTTAAAACAGGCGATGTGATTGTATCGGGAAAGGTTGCAACTTATAAAGAGGGTTATCCCGAAGAATACATATATGTTCACTCAATGGCGGATATAATGGCTTATACAACTCATTCAAAAAACGGCGACTATAAGCTGTATTATGAATCGAGAGTGCCGACCGGCAAAAATAGATATATGGTTTCGCTTGAGGTTTTTGGAAAAATGTTTTCATTGCCTTTGGGCAAAATGAATTTTGAAGAATATGATGTAAATGAAACAAGGCATGAGATATGTATACCGTTTTTCGGATATACGGGAATTGCGTTCGATGCGGTCAAATATACCGAAGTAAATGTAAACAAAGAGCCGATAAGCATAGAAACAGCCGTAGAATTTGCAAAAAATGACTTAGAAGAAAAAATATCAAATGAATTGCTGTACGGCTCAACTTTGACAGACGAGAAAGTTGAATATGAAAAGATTGATAATGAAACAATAAATGTAAAACTTGAAATGGATTTCATACAAAATATAGCTACCAGTCAGCCTATTTCGGCTGATACAGAAGGAGAGGAAATACTTGATAAACAGACAGATTGAAGTACCGCAGGAGGTCGATTTGGCATCTCTTTTCGGAAATTTTGATGAAAATGTCAAAATGCTTGACAAAGCACTTTCGGTAAATATCGCGTCACGCGACAACGCTTTGAGAGTGACAGGTGAAGAAGAAAATGTTGAAAAGGCAAGCCAAGTTATTAATATGCTTATGCAGATTATCGCAAGAGGCGAGATTATCGACCAGCAGAAAGTATTGTATGCGATAACAATGGTACAGGAAAACGGCGGGATTGACATTAAAATGATGGGTGATGACTGTATTGCAATCAGTGCAAAAGGTCACCCGATTAAGACAAAAACGCTCGGACAGAAAAAGTACGTTGACGCGATAGACAAAAATACTATTGTGTTCGGTATAGGTCCTGCCGGTACGGGTAAAACATATCTAGCGGTTGCAAAGGCTGTAACGGCACTTAGAAGTAAAGAGGTAAGCAGAATTATTCTTACAAGACCTGCTGTTGAGGCAGGCGAAAAACTCGGTTTTCTTCCGGGTGACTTGCAGAATAAGGTTGACCCGTATTTAAGACCGCTTTATGACGGTATGTATGAAATGCTCGGCGGTGAGGGCTTCTTGAAATATCAGGAAAAGGGCGTAATTGAAGTTGCACCGCTTGCATATATGCGTGGCCGTACTCTTGACAATGCGTTTATAATTCTTGACGAGGCACAGAATACAACACCTGAGCAGATGAAAATGTTTTTGACAAGAATAGGTTACGGCTCTAAAGCGATTGTAACGGGTGATATAACTCAAATCGACTTGCCGGGAGATAAGCGCTCGGGATTAAAAGAGGCGGCTAAAATTCTAAAAAATATTGAAGATATAGCTTTTTGTACATTTACCGAAAAAGACGTTGTACGTCATCCGCTTGTACAACAAATTATAAAAGCATACGCAAAGTATGACGAGGAACAGGAAAAGAGAAGAAACAAGAGGAAATCAAATGGTTGAACTAATACTTGAAAATGAACAGGATAAGGAAGAGTTAACTCCGGAAATTGAAAAGGCAATAAAGGACGTTTGTGTTGCCGTTATGGAGGAAGAAGAATGTGACTTCGACGCTGAAATCAGCGTTACGCTTGTGGATAATGATACAATTCGTTCTATAAACAAGGAACAGAGAGATATTGACAGAGCAACGGATGTTTTGTCATTCCCAATGCTGGAATTTGATGAGGACGGAATATCGGACGATGAGTACGATATGGACGGTGAACTTGTGATGCTTGGTGATATTGTTATATCAATGGAACGTGCAAGAGAACAGGCGAATGAATTCGGACACAGTTTTTTGAGAGAAGTGGCTTTTTTGACGGCACATTCAATGCTCCACTTGCTTGGATATGACCATGTTGATGATAAAGAGGGCGAAGAAATAATGTGCGAAAAACAGGAAAGAGTTTTAACTTCGCTCGGAATAACTCGTGATTAGGAGAAAAAAATTATGAAGAATAAGAAAAGTTTTAAATCGGGATTTGCGGCAATAATAGGTATGCCGAATGTGGGAAAGTCAACATTACTTAATACGATAGTAGGACAAAAGATTGCAATAATATCAGATAAACCTCAGACAACAAGAAATAAAATACTTGCAATTTACTCAACAGATGAAGAACAGATTATATTTACCGATACACCCGGAATACACAAACCGCATAACAAGCTTGGGGAATATATGGTACACGTTGCAAATGAAAGTATGGACGATACGGATGTACTTATATTTGTTGTGGACGCAAGTAAAAAAATACAGGAAACAGAACGTGAAATAGCAAAAAATATTTCAAAAACAGGACTTCCGTGCATATTGGTTTTGAATAAAGTAGACCTTATGAAAAAAGAGGATTTACTTCCGATAATTGCGGATTATTCGAGTATGCATGATTTTGCGTCGATAGTGCCTGTAAGTGCAAAGAATAATGACGGAGTCGATATTTTATTGCACGATATTGAGGACTATCTTGAAGAAGGACCGGAATTTTATGATTCGGATATGGTAACGGATCAACCCGAAAAACAGATTGCGGCTGAAATTATCCGTGAAAAACTTTTGTGGCTGCTTGATAAGGAAGTTCCACACGGTATCGCTATTGAAATTACCAAAATGCAGGAAAAAGAAAAAATTACAAATATTTACGCGACAATATACTGCGAAAAAGCGTCACATAAGGGAATTATAATCGGTAAGCACGGAGAAATGCTTAAGAAAATAGGTACGATGGCAAGAGGCGACATCGAGAAAATGCTTGATAAAAAAGTCTACCTTGAACTTTGGGTAAAAGTAAAATCGGATTGGAGAAACAGTGACTTTTTAATCAAGAATTTCGGTTTCACGAATGAATAGTAAATAGTGTTAGTATAACCGCTGAAAAAATGAAAAACATAAAGATAATAAGTTATTTTTTCGGAGGGATAGGTTATGGAGCTTAACAGACTTTCGTGGGAAACTTTTACGAGAACGGGCGATATAGACGCTTATTTGCTTTATAAAACGGTAAGCAATATAACGGAACAAGAGGATAAGGATGATACATGGCAGAAATTAGAGCAAGAGGCATTATCATAAAGCAGTCCGATTACGGTGAGGGGCATAGAATGCTGACTGTATTTACGGAAGAATACGGGATAGTTAAGGCCGTCAGCTACGGTGTTAAAAAATCAAAGAGCAAAGCTGCCGCATCAAGTCAGTTTTTGTGTTACGGTGATTTTGATTTTTACAAAGGTGTCGGAAAAGATATAATGACAATTAATAATATTGACACTCTTGACGGCTTTTATCCTGTTTCGGAAGATATAAAAAAATTATCCCTGTGCGTTTATCTTGCGGATATAACTTATTGTATTCTTGGTATGAATAACCCCGATTCGAGAATGTTGCATTTGTTTTTGAACAGTGTGTATGCGCTTGCGTACCGTGACGAGCCGATGGACAAGGTTAAAGCGGTGTATGAACTCAAAATGATGAGTATAGGCGGATATTCACCACAGCTTAATGCGTGTGTGTCATGCGGAAGTAATGAGGTATATGCGTTTGATTTGCTAAAGGGCGGAAGCGTGTGCAGAGCGTGCGGCGGCAAATATATTGTTAAGTTAGACAAAAATCTTTACAGAGCATTGGATTACATAATATATTCAGATGATAAAAAAATGCTCAGTTTTAATGCAAGTGACGGATTGATGAAGTTGCTTTGCAAAATCGCCGAACAGTATGTTGAACTTCAGCTTGACCAAAAGTTTTCAAGTGTGGATTATTATAAAACAATGCTCACTATGTAATTGGTTAGTTTACATAAAAGTATTTATATATTTATTGAAAAAACAATGTTTTTTGGTTAAAATAGATAAAACGTTAAAAAATAATAAAAAAAGCTTGCAATTCTCTCTGCGATGATGTATAATATTACGGTATTATAGATTAAATTTCGTGGAGGTGTAAAAAAGTGCCAAACATTAAATCAGCTAAAAAAAGAGTAAGAGTTATAGAAAAGAAGACTCTTATCAACATGGCTCACAAGACTGCTCTAAAGACAGCTATCAAAAAGTTTGAAGCTGCTGCAAAGGCAGGCAACAAGGAAGAGGCTCAACAGCTTTTCAACGAAGCTGCAAAGAAGCTTGACCAAAGTGTAAACCGCGGTATTCTTCACAAGAACAACGCTGCAAGAAAGAAGTCACAGCTTGCTCTTAAACTTGCAAAACTTGCGTAAAAGTCATTTAAAGGAGTTACAATTTTGTAGCTCCTTTTTTTGTACATAGATAAAGGTGAAATTATGCAAATTAACAGATTATTTGAAATTATATACATATTGCTTGACAAAAAGACCGTAACGGCTAATGAATTGGCAAAGAAATTTGAAGTATCAAGCCGTACGATTTATCGTGACGTTGAAATCCTGTCGGGTGCCGGAATACCGATTTACACCACCAAGGGCAAAGGTGGCGGAATATCTATTCTTGATAATTTTATACTTGACAAGTCGGTTATATCAAAGGAAGAACAAAGTGCGATAATAACGGCACTTACTGCTATGTCAGTGTTGCCGAATGTTGAAAAAACAGGCATTGCGGATAAAATGTCATTACTTTTTAAATCTAACGACAGTTCATGGATTGACGTTGACTTTTCGGATTGGAATGTGGAACAAAAGAATTTTTTCAATAAAATAAGAGATTCGATAATTGAACGATTTGCACTGAAGCTGAAGTATATAAACAGTAACGGCGAAATTTCCGAGCGTATTGCAGAGCCGCTTAAACTGTATTTTAAAAGTAAATCGTGGTATCTTATCTCATATTGCAGAAAAGCCGATGATTACAGAATGTTTAGGTTGTCACGAATAAGGGATGTTGAAGTGACAAACGAACATTTTGAACGTGAAATGTGTGAATATAAATATGATAATGACGATGAAAATATTTGTGTTAATGTAAAATTGAAAATAAGCAAAAATGCCGAATACCGTGTTTATGACGAATTTCAAGACGCAGAAAAAACAGCGGACTGCGATTTTATTGTGAATATGTCATATCCCGAAAATGAATGGCTTTACGGCTATATAATGTCGTTTGGGGAGTATGCGGAAGTACTTGAACCAACATACATAAGAGATATAATTAAAACGAAAATAGAGAAAATGATAAACAATTATTTATAATATGACATAATGATGTCATATTAGGTGTGTTATACTTCTTGTATCAAGTTAAAGGAGGATAATAAAATGGAGTATGAAATTGTAAATCTCGAAGAAAAGAAAGCAGTGGGCATATCAGCCGTAACCAACAACAAATCACCTGAAATGCCGAAGATTATCGGTGGTTTGTGGGACGAATTTTATAAAAAGGTCTACGGTGAGATTAACGACAAAGCGAATAACAAATCAATCGGTATGTATCATAAGTATCAGCCAAACGGTGACTATACCGTTTCAATATGTGCGGAGGTGAACAGCACAAATCAGAATTACGAAGTGATTACAATACCAAGTGGAAAATATGCTAAATTTATTGTAAAAGGCAACGTTGTTACGGCGGTGCAGGAATTTTGGCAAAAGGTTTGGAATATGAACCTTGACCGTTCGTTTGTGTGTGACTTTGAAGAATACCAAGCAGGTGACGATATGGATAATATGGAGATACATATGTACATTTCTCTTAAATAATTAGATTGACAATTCCTTGTGATGATGATAAAATTTTCACAAGGAATTTTTTATTGAGAGGATGAAAATAATGGCTATAACAAAAGAATTGTTCGGAACATTGACAAACGGACAGGATATAACCGCATATTTACTTGATAACGGAAACGGAGTAAGTGCGAGAATTTTAAATTACGGCGGTATTGTCAGAAATCTTTATGTAGAGGACAAGAACGGTGTTAAAACCGACGTTGTGCTTGGACGCGAAACGATGGAAGATTATCTAAATAACGACGGTTTTCTCGGTGCACTTATCGGCAGACACGCAAACAGAATTGCAGGCGGCGAATTTGAGCTTAACGGTACAAAATATAATGTAGGACTTAATGAGGGCAAGAACAGCTTGCACGGCGGAATAAACGGCTTTGATAAAAAGGTTTGGAGTGCGGAAGAAGTTGACGGGGAAGAACCGTCATTGAAACTTTCAATCGTGTCAGAGGACGGTGAGGAAGGTTTTCCTGGAACACTTAAAGTAACTGTTACATATACTCTAACAAAGGGAAATGCACTGAAAATTAATTACAGTGCGGTGACAGACAAGGATACAGTGGTGAATCTTACAAATCATTCTTATTTCAATCTTGCGGGACACGCAAGCGGTACAATCGATAATCAGATACTTCAAATCAATTCGGAATTTTATACACCGAACGACAGTGAATGTATGCCGACAGGCGAAGTACTTTCTGTTATGGGTACGCCGTTCGATTTCAGAGCACCAAAGCCGATAGGACAGGATATAAACGCAGATTTTGAGCAAATAGAAATGTTCGGCGGTTATGACCACAACTTTGCGATTTCGGGCAGAGGTTACAGACTTTGTGCCATTGCAAAGTGCCTTGAAAACGGCATAACAATGGAAGTGTATACAGATAAACCGGGTGTTCAGTTATATACATCAAACGGACTTCCGGAGGAAATATATAAAGAAGGTGCAAAATACAGTACACATCAGGCATTTTGTCTTGAAACACAGTATTTCCCAAACGGTATGAAGAACAGTCACTTTATTGCTCCTATTTTAAAGGTCGGCGATGAATATAATTTTACAACAGAGTACAAATTTATTGTAAAGTAACAGATATTAAAGTAGGCTTTTTGCGTTATTTGTAACATTTTTAATTGACTGATTATACAGTGTGTGGTATAATAAAACAAAGTGGAATGTTTTAAGGAGGGGTTTTGATGTCATACAAAGAAATGACTAAAGAAGAATTACAGGAAATCCGCAAAGAAGTTGCGGCAAAATATGATGAGCTAAAGGCTAAGGGTTTAAAACTTGATATGTCAAGAGGTAAGCCGAATACCGAACAGCTTGATATTTCTATGGGAATGATTGATACACTTACCGACTACAATCTTGTAGGTGAACAAGGCGTTGACTGTCGTAACTACGGTGTGCTTGACGGTATAATTGAGGCTAAAAGACTTCTAAGTGCAATGATTGAATGTCCCGTAGACAATATTATAATTTACGGTAATTCAAGTCTTAATGTTATGTATGACACAGTTGCCCGTTCAATGACGCACGGTGTTATGGGCTCAACTCCATGGGCAAAGCTTGATAAAGTTAAGTTCTTGTGTCCTGTACCTGGATATGACAGACATTTTGCAATTACAGAATTTTTCGGTATTGAAATGATTAATATTCCTATGACTGAGGACGGACCTGATATGGATATGGTTGAGGACCTTGTTTCAAAGGATGAGGCAATCAAGGGTATTTGGTGTGTACCGAAGTATTCAAATCCTATGGGTATAACATATTCTGATGAAACAGTAAGACGTTTTGCAAATCTAAAGCCGGCGGCTGAGGATTTCAGAATTTATTGGGATAACGCATACTGCATACATCATCTATATGAGGATCACCAAGACCACATTCTTGAAATTCTTGAAGAATGTGAAAAAGCAGGTAATCCTGATATGGTATTTAAGTTCTGTTCAACATCAAAGGTTACATTTCCGGGTTCGGGTATAGCCGCTATTTCAGCGTCAAAGGCTAACCTTGACTTTATTAAAAAGCAGATGTCGGTACAGACTATCGGTCACGATAAACTTAACCAACTTCGTCATGCAAGATTTTTCGGTGACTTCAACGGTATGCTTGAGCATATGAAAAAGCACGCAGATATTATAAGACCTAAGTTTGAAGCTGTGCTTGAGATGCTTGACAAGGAACTTGGAGATTTAGGCATAGCAAAATGGACAAAGCCAAACGGCGGTTACTTTATCGGTTTCGATACTATGGACGGTTGTGCTAAAAAAGTTGTCGCTATGTGTAAAGACGCAGGCGTTGTTATGACTCCGGCAGGTGCAACATATCCGTACGGAAAAGACCCTCACGATTCAAATATCCGTATTGCACCGACATTCCCGTCAACAGAAGAATTAAAGCAGGCATGTGAAATTTTCGTTACTTGCGTAAAACTTGTAAGCCTTGATAAAATTCTTGAAACAAAGTAATTAATTAATGATTAAATGAGCGTTTACAGAACGCTCATTTTTTGTTAGATAAAATTGACAACGGTATTGTTTTATGATAAAATTATAATTCAATGAATATTATGTTATCATAACTAATGATAAACAGTCGAAAGGAGCATTGAAAAGTGCTTGAACTTAAAAATATAAGTTGGGAAATTCCCGATGGAGATAAAATTTTAAAGGGTATAGATTTAGAAATACCTGACGGCAAAATGACCGTTATAACAGGTCCGAACGGTGGCGGTAAAACTTCTCTTGCAAAGATTATCGCAGGACTCGAAGTGCCTAATTCGGGTGAAATTTTGCTTGACGGTGAGAATATAACCGATTGGGATATTACAAAACGTGCTAAAAACGGCATTGCATACGCATTTCAACAGCCTGTTCGTTTTAAGGGAGTTACAGTAAGAGATTTGCTTAATCTTGCGGCAGAGAGAACATTGTCCGAAAGAGAGATATGCTCTGTACTCGGTGAAGTCGGTCTTTGTGCAAGAGATTATATTGAAAGAGATGTTGACGCAAGTCTTTCGGGCGGTGAAAGCAAGAGAATTGAGATTGCTACCGTTTTATCGCGTGAAAATGCGAAGATACTTGTATTTGACGAGCCTGAGGCAGGTATTGACCTTTGGAGCTTTACAAGTCTTATTGACGCGTTCCAAAAACTTAAAAACGAAAGCGGAAAATCCTTGCTTGTAATATCGCACCAAGAACGTATACTTGAAATTGCGGATTATATAGTTGTGATTGCGGACGGTAATGTTCGTGCATTTGGTGAGGGTAAAGATGTTCTTCCTCAACTTTTGAAAGAAGAAAAAGAGTCAAAGTGTCCTCTCGGTAAGGATAAGAAAGGAGAGAACAACTGATGAATGAAACAACAAGAGAATTTTTGAAAATCGTTTCCGACATTCAAGGCAACGAACTTGAAAAGGCGGCATTTAACATTCGTGAGGACAGTCAGTGTGCTGGCAGACAATCTACTCCGAATATAAAGATTGATTCAAAAGAGGACGGACCGGGTCTTGTTATACACATAAGCAAAAATGCACAAAAGGAAACAGTTTATATACCGGCTTGCGTTACGCATAGTGATGTAGACGACCTTGTATATAATGATTTTTATGTTGAGGCAGGTGCAGACGTTATTATTGTTGCCGGTTGCGGTGTGCATACATCAGACGGTCACGACGCACGACATAACGGAATACACCGTTTCTTTATCGGTAAAGGTGCACACGTTTTGTATAAAGAAAAGCATATCGGAACAGGTAAAGGTGTCGGAAAAAGAACGATTGATCCTGTAACAGATGCATATCTTGAAGACGATGCCGTACTTGAAATGGATACAATTCAGCTTAGCGGTGTTGATTCAACTGTAAGAAAAACATCGGGTAAACTCGGTGCAAGAGCAAAGCTTATCATACACGAAAGAATTATGACAGACGGTGACGAAAAGGCTAAAACTGAATTTGAGGTTGAACTTAACGGTGAAGATTCTGGTGTTGATTTGGTGTCACGTTCGGTTGCAAAAGGCAATTCGTATCAGGAATATCATTCGACAATAAAGGGTAACTGCCGTTGTACGGGACATTCCGAATGTGACGCAATACTTGTCGGAAACGGTAAGGTTAACGCCGCACCGGCTTTATTTGCAGGCGATATTGACGCGTCACTTATACATGAGGCGGCAATCGGAAAAATCGCAGGAGAACAGCTTATAAAATTGCAGACTCTCGGTCTTACTTCGGAAGAGGCGGAGGCAAAGATTATCGAAGGCTTTTTACGTGGTTAAATCACGAAAATACACTATTCTTACGAATAGTGTATTTTCGTATGAAATTATTAGGAAGAAGTGGTCATCTTGAGGAAAATCCCTCAAAATTATTTGTTTAGTAAAATTGATTTAAAAAAACTTATTGTACCGCTTGTAATAGAACAATTTTTGACTATTGCTGTCGGTCTTATAGATTCAATGATGGTTGCGAGTGTCGGAGAATCGGCGGTATCGGCAATATCGCTTGTTGATACTGTAAACATACTTATTATAAACATATTTACGGCACTTGCAACAGGCGGAGCTGTTGTTGCAGGGCAGTATATAGGAATGAAACAGGAGCATAATTCCTGCAAAGCAGCGAACCAAACGCTTATATTTACAACGCTTATTGCACTGTTTGTAATGATTATCGTGTATGTGCTGAAAAATTTTATACTTCATACCGTTTTCGGACAGATTGAAGATGATGTTGCAAATTATGCAAATACATATTTGCTCATAGTGTCGGCGTCAATTCCGTTTATCGGAATGTATAACGCGGGCGCGGCTATATTCCGTGCAATGGGAAATTCAAAGGTTTCAATGAACACATCGCTTATTATGAATCTTGTAAACATAGTCGGTAATGCGATACTCATTTACGGTTTTCATATGGAAATTGCCGGTGCGGCAATACCAACGCTTATATCAAGAATAGTTGCGGCGGTTGTGATTGTTGTAAGACTTGGAAATCAAGATTTACAGATACATATTGACCGACCGTTTAAGCTGAAATTCGATTGGCAAATGATTAAAAAGATACTTAGAATAGGAATACCGAATTCGCTTGAAAACTCAATGTTTCAGCTTGGTAAAATATTGGTGCTAACAATAGTAACGGCATTCGGCACAAGAGCTATAACCGCAAATGCGGTATCAAACACAATAGCAATGTTTCAGATACTGCCGGGTATGGCGATATGTCAGGCTATATTAACCGTATCAAGTCAGTGTGTCGGTGCAAACGACTATAAACAGCTTGATTTTTACATAAAGCGACTTATGAAAACGATATATGTGTTTGTCGTTGCAATAAATGTAGTTGTGGTTGCGATACTTCCGCTTATATTAAAAGCGTACAACTTATCAAGTGAAACAACCGATATTGCAAAACAAATTATATGGTATCACGCAATCTGTACTTGTACGATATGGCCGTTCTCGTTCGCGTTGCCTAATTCACTTCGAGCCGCAAATGACGTAATGTTTACAATGATAGTTGCAATTTTGTCGATGTGGATATTCAGAATAGGTGCAAGCGTGGTAATAGCCAAATGGCTTGGACTTGGTGTACTCGGTGTATGGATTGCAATGACGATTGATTGGTTTGTCAGAGCAATTATATTTGTGATACGATACAAATATAAAATAAAAAGTAAATGCAAGATTTAAAACTACCCCATTTTTTATGAAAGAGAATACGAATAATATATTGAAAGATGAAGTTAGAAGAAAGAGTGGCAGAAGCCGCAAATGATAAAAAACTGAAAAATGATTTAATCGGTGAATACCAAAATTTCATCTTGGCAGCTGCAAGCAAGGTACTTAAAAGAAGTGTTATGACAAGTGATGATGAGTATATCATTGCTATGATGGCTTTCGGTGACGCGATTGACGACTATAATGAAAATAAAGGTAATTTTCTCGGCTTTGCAAAGACTGTTATACGGAACAGAATTATTGACAGTATAAGGCGTGAGGCAAAACATAATTCAGTGCCGTTTTCTGCGTTGGAAAAAGAAAATTCAGACGGTGAAACGATTGAATTTGAAATACATACCGTTGATAAAAGCGATTTGAAGTGGGAAATCGAATCACTTACGGAGGAACTTGGCAATTTTGAAATATCATTTTTTGAACTTGCGGAGGTCAGTCCGAAAAGTCGTAAAACGAAACGGCTTTGTTTTGATGCGGTGAACTATATTATAAACAACAGTGAACTTGTCGATATAATTATGAATAAGCACATATTGCCGATAAAGGAGATTACCGATAATATAAAGCTGAACAGAAAAGCTATCGAACGTCACAGGAAATACATAATAACGGCGGTTATTGCTATAACTCAGGATTATCCTGCCATTGCCGAATATTTCAATATGAGGGAGGTGTGAAATATGAGCGGAGTTATTGTGTCCGTGAAGGGCAGATATGCGGTTTTGCTTACAAAAAACAGCGATTTTATAAAGGTAAAAAACAAAAATTATTCTGTCGGCGATGAAGTGAAAATACCGCAATATAAAGGGCAAATCCTTGCGGCTGCGGCAAGCTTTATTGTCGTGTGCGGCGGTATAAGTTCATATTTTGTGCCTGCAAAATATATGAGTGTGGATATTAACCCAAGTGTTATGATGACGATTAATATTTACAACAGGGTTATTAATACAAAACCGCTTAATAATGACGCGGAGATATTGCTTTCAAAAACCGATGTAAACGGTATGAGTGTGTCGGACAGTATGGACGAACTTATAAAAAAGTCGGAAGAAATCGGATATTTGAATGAGCATAATAAAGATGTTATCGTTGAAGTGGTTGACGGTATAGGCAAAATTAAATTGCCGGATAAAAATTACGGTGATGTAGAGGTTATTATTGAAAATGCCGATAAAGCCGATTTGAAAAATGCAAAAGAAATGGGTGTATCTATTGCAAAAGCAAGAGCTATTGCTGAATATACGAAACAAAACGGCGGCAGTATAGAAGAGAATGCGGATAAACTTGAAAATCAGTCTGTAAAAGAGATTAGAAGAAATCTTGAAAATAAATCGGAAGTTAAAACCGAAAGCAAGGCTGAAAATAAAGCAGATGTTAAACAGGAAAGTGTATCAACCGTTGAAAAACGGAACAGTTCAAGCAATGTAGAAAAAATTCAACCGACTGTTCGACCGAAAACAGAAAACGTATCGGAAAAAACAGTTCAAGAAGTAAGCAGAGTTACAAATGTAAGACAATCGAAAAATATCGACACAGTAAGTGACAATGTTATTACTACTGTCACGGAAGAAAAGCCGAATGACATGATATTTGATAATTCCATAACAAAAACATTGCCTGATCCGATTCAAGAAGAAACTAAAATTACAGATAAGCCACAGGTAAAAAATGATACTGTACCCGAATCTGAAGAGCCTACGGTTAGACCGATACATGAAGATAAGTATAAATCGGACAATCAATGTGAAATAGTTGTTCCGTCGGAAACAGTTAAACCTATAAAAACGACAGAGCCGAAAGAAGAAATAAAACCACAGACAAGTCACGGCGGTCATACAACATCCGGCAGTAGACCTAATAATTCAAATCAAAATCAAGATAAACCGTCGGACAACAATACGGATAAACCTAACGGTGATACGGAAATTAATCCGCCTATACCTGATAATGGCAATAAACAGCCGCCACAGGACAATCCTAATAATCAACCGCCACAACCACAAAATCATGATAAACCGAATGATATATATAAAGACAATACACCGCCACAACCGCAAAGACCGAATTTTGACGGCGGTAATGAACCACCGAATAAACCTTACGAAAATCCACAGCTACCGCCAGACAACGGTAATCTGTCACATGAGCCGAACGGCGGAAATAATCAGTCACCTGATTTTAATGAACCGACAGGTACGAATAAATCAAATGATTTTGGAGGAAGTAAGAACGATATTCCACCGGAACAGAATGCTGGAAATGTTTTTTTACCGCCACCGAGTGAGCCACATGGAAACGGTGAAGATTCAATGCCACATTTTGACGGAGAATAATTTGAAATGCAGAAACAAAAAGTTTCTGCATTTTTTTATAAAAAATTTTCATATTACCCCAAAAATTTCGATATAAATTGCGAATTATATATCAAAACGAAGTTTAGGAGGGATTTTTATGAACAAAGTGCATCGCAAAATTACGACTTTGCTGACTGCAAGCCTTATGACAGTTATGTCAATGGGTGTTGTGTCGGCGCAAACAGATAATAATGCACAAATTAAAAGCATAGATGCCGAAAACGGAACTGTAACGGTAGATGTTACAAAAAGCGGTAGCTATAAAATATATGCGGCGGTATATAAAGATAAATTATTACAAGGACTTTATACAGTTGACAGTATCACAAGCAGCGGAGTATTTAACTTCGGTAAAGAGATTGAATTTGACGAAGATACCGAAACATTGAAGTGCTTCATATGGGACGGAAGTATGAAACCTGTTGGCGAGATATATAAATGCGGTGTTTCAGAACCGACAGAAAATCCGAGCACGACAAAGGCACCAAGTGTAACAAAAATGCCTACTGTAACGGATGAACCAACCACAACAAAAATGCCTACTGTAACGGATGAACCAACCACAACAAAAACGCCTGCTGTAACAGATGAACCGACAACAACAGACACGCCAACTGAAACGGATGATCCAATCGCAACGGAAACACCGAGTGAAACAGGTCAACCGACAACAACAGATACACCAACAACGGACAATCCGACAACACACGGGGCTGTTATAACATTAAGTGATGACGGAATAGCCGTTGACGGAACAGGTGCAACAGCGGAAGGCTCTGTCGTAACCATTTCACAAGCCGGTGAATACACAGTGACAGGTAGCTTGTCAGACGGTCAGATAGCAGTGGCACTTCCTACAAAATCGGATGAAGTCACTATAAATCTTGAAGGTGTAGACGTAACGTCAACCACAGGTGCACCGTTTGCGGCTACAAAAGGTAAAGTTGACCTTTCGGCTAAAAAAGGAACGACAAATTCATTCACATCAACCGCAACATACAATGAAGAAACAGTCAATGCGTGTGTATACAGTAAAAATGATTTAACGATAAAAGGTAAAGGTACACTTAAGGTAAGCTCAACATATAACAACGCAATCGGCTGTAAAGCTGACGTTACAATAAAGAATTTGACATTGAACGTAATCGAGGCGGCTAACAACGGTATAAAGGGTAATGATTCGGTAACTATCGAGAGCGGTAATGTAACTGTAAATTCAAACGGTGACGCTATAAAATCAGACGAAGATCCTGTATATGACGGCGATGTATTAGAGGGCGGAACTGTTAAAATCGCAGACGGTACAGTTACATTGACAACTGGAACGACCACAAAGGACGGCATAACATCAACAAGTGACGGTATCAAAGCATCAATGCTATGTGATATATCGGGCGGTACAATAAACATCACATCAACAGGCGATGCTATAAAAGCGAATGCGTCAAGTATAGACGAGGACAATCCGACAATCGCAGACGGTGACGGAAGTATCAATATTACAGGCGGTACAATCAATATTTCAGCCGGTGAGGACGGTATAAAAGCTGTAAAGAACGTCAACGTATCTGACGGAGAAATCACAATCACAAAGGCTGAAGACGGCATACAAGTAAGTGAAGTTGTTTATGATACAGACGGAACAACCGTAAAAGCATATGTAACGGGAAGTATAGGAATAAGTGGCGGAACATTTAATATAACAAGCAGTGAAGACGGTATTCAGTGCGGTACGGGTAACATTACAATTACCGGCGGTGATGTAACGGTTAATTCAACAATGGATTGTATTCAAGCCGAGAATATCTTGAATATCTCTGACGGTACATTTGATTTGAAAGCATACGGCGGTGCGCCTGCAACGGTATCTTCAAACAATTCGTCAGTATCAAACAGCTGTAAAGGCGTTAAGGCAGGAAATCTTGTAAATATCAGTGGCGGTACATTTAATATAAACACATATGATGACGGCATACATTCAAATAACACTGTTCGTATATCGGGCGGAGATATAGATATTGCCACAGGTGATGACGGTGTACACGGCGACAGCTATTTGTATATAACAGATAATGCGGATATAAACATAACAAAGAGTTATGAGGGTATTGAGGCTGCAAAAATATATGTACAAGGCGGTAAAACGTGTATCGTGTCAACCGATGACGGTGCAAATGCGGCAGGTGATGAGCCGACAGCGGACGCAATTACTCTAAGCAGTGATGATATAGCCGAATTTGCAGGACCGGGCGGTTTTGGCGGTGGCGGAAACCAAGGACCTAACTGGGGCGGTGAGGACAGTTCAAGCTACGGTTATCTTGAAGTTTCAGGAGGTCTGCTTTATATTGAAGCCGAGGGTGACGGATTTGACTCAAACGGTGACGGTGTAATCACAGGCGGTATTGTACTTGTAAACGGTCCTACAAGCGGTGGTAACGGCGTATTTGATGTAGGTGACAATAACAATACTTTGACGATAACAGGCGGTATTGTAATCGGTGCAGGTACATCTGATATGGCTGTTACGCCGACAGCAGCAACTAATTCGCAGTATTATGTTGTTGCGTCAGGTTCATCATCCGGAGGCGGTGGAGGATTTGGCAGACCTGGCAGCAGTTCATCAAGTTCGGGATTTTCAACACAAGCGGCAGGCAAGGCATTTAAGCTTACAGATTCAAGCGGTAATGAGATAGTAACTTATGTACCGTCAAAGCAATACTCATGGGTACTTGTGTCAACACCTGAAATGTCAAGCGGCACATATACTCTAAACTATGGCGGTTCGGTAACAGGCGGAATGTTCACAAACGGAAACTACGGCTTGGTTACAGACGGAACATATTCGGGTTCAAGCACAATTTCATTGTCAGCTAAACAATAATACATTGACGAAAAAAGCAGTTCATATAATATGGACTGCTTTTTTGTATGTAAATGTATTATTTTGGTTTACAATTTATGCAACATATGTTATTATAATAGTAAGAAGTGCTACTGCAATGATAAAATGAGGTGAAGTGTATGAAAAAAATAATTAAGGTAATATCTCTATTTTTAATAATAGTTGTTTTCGGTGAAGTGTCATATGCCTCGGAATATTTAAACAACGTTGAATTTACCCAAAAACGTATGGACGAAAATATAACATGGAGTGGTAGAGAATGGATTACGGATACATACCCACCGAAAATATCACAAGACGCTACTGAATTTATGAGTGTAGAAGAAAATGAAGACGTCAAGGAAGAACTAAAGAATTATCGTTATATTTATGTGTGGACGGGAAACGATTATTTGGTATATCAGAGCAATCCTGATTATAGAAAATATAATATGCAAAAGTATTTGTACAGACTTTCAGCTGATTTTCAACAAATATTAAATATATATGAAATTCCGAATTGGATAACGCAAATGGCTTTTATAGATGACAAGATTTATATATCAACAAAAAATGTATATCCCAAAAAAGATGGAGATCGAGTTATTGGCATTAGTTCCGATGATTATGGTATTTATTATAGTACAGACTATTTTGAATGGAGAAAACTTGATTTTGAAGGGTATGATTTAATTGAGTTTAGAAATCAACTGTTTGTTGGTAATAATTTATGTTTTAATGACGATGTAATTAAAATTTTATATGAAACATATTCAGGTTATCCTAAATACAAAGTAGGTCAATATCTTTGTGAAATTGACTATAGAAATGAGTATAAAACTGATAATAATACAGTGTTAGCATTCTCGAATGACGGCATATATTGGGCGTATATGATTGTAGATAAGGCAAATATACAAGGAATATCAGAATTAGGCGATGAAATATTGATACAAAAAGATTATAGAAATTATTATGCTTGCAATAAGGAAGAAGTATTTTCACAGCTGCGTGAAAAATTGCCTAATAATCCTGTTTATGTGAAGTTTAACGATGATATTCTCGGCTTTGATGAACCGCCGATTATCGAAAACGGTAGCACGCTTGTACCTATGAGATTTTTGTTCGAGCAAATGGGAGCAGATGTTGAATGGAATAGCGAAACTCAAACAGCAACAGCAACGCTTGATAATAAGGCAGTAACATTTTCAATAGATAACGTCAACGCGAGAATAAATAATAAACCCGCTAAAATGGATGTGCCAGCAAGACTTGTAAACGGCAAAACAATGGTACCGCTACGTTTCCTTTCGGAAAATATGGGATATGACGTAGATTGGGACGCCGATAGCAGAACGGCGATTGTGAACTCATAATTGCCAACGACAAGAAAATGTGATAATATTAATGTATCATTACACAAAGAGGTAAAAGGATATGAAAAGAACAGCATTTTCTTCACATAACGAGTTATATGTTCAATATTTGAAAAGTGAAAACAAACACAATATGTCTGTTCAGCATTATCATGACACTTACGAAATATATTTGCAGTTATCGGGCAAAAGGTACTTGTTTTACGACAACACCTGTTACACGTTGGAGCGTGGCGATTTAAGACTTACAAAAGTACACAGTATGCTCATAAATACTATATGCCGATAGAAGAAATTACGGAATGTACAGGCTTTTCTTTATCAATACAGTGTACGTGAGTGTTTAAAAACGTATACAACAAACCACTGAGAACATTTAGAAAAAATCAAAGATACTGTAAGGAAATATGCCGAGCTTGAAGGACTTGCGGAAGATGAGGTGAAAGACCAAGAGGATTTTCACGGAGATATTGGTTTAGCACCAGCGGAAACAGCAAAAACGCTCAAAAATCCGAAGTCATTAAAAACGGCAGGATTTATGCCCGAAGAAGATGCTTTGCTTGAAGAAATAATCAGCAAAATAAATGAACGGTTTGACGGTATTTTTTCGGAGGGCGACAGAGTTATCGTTGAAACTCTTTACAACAGGGCAAAGGAAAACAAGAAACTAAACCGTCAGGCACAGAAAAATGATGAGGAAGTTTATACAAAGTCGATATTCCCTGAGGTGTTTAAGCAGGTTGCACAGGATTGTTATATAGAACAGATGAAGGCGTTTTCAAAATTGTTTGAGGATAAACGTTTTTATGACACGGTTATGGCAACATTGGCACAGGAAACATACCGTCATTCAAATGACTGTGCCTTATAAAAATATTCAATCGCCACAACAGATATAATGCCTGTAGGACTGAACTTTAAAGCCGGAAAAGCTTATTCAAAAGCACAATTTGATAATATTAAAATTTATACAGAATAACATAAAAATCTCCGATGAATAAACATCGGAGATTTTTTTATACCAAGGTTATAAGATTATCATTGTTAAGTAAATCGTCACATTCAAATATACTTAAACCGTGGGTCAAAGCATAAATTATAATTCCGTCACGGCGGTCGCGTGAATCAAGAATAGCAAATTTTGCAATACGCAAAAGCAACTGTGTTTCTTCAAAAGTCAAGTGCATACCAAATGAAATCGCAACGAGTGTATCGCGTTTTGCATTTCTTTCACCGTTGAAAATTTTATAAACATATTCACCGATACCTGAATTTTTAGCGACTTGTGCAACGGTTATATTTTTTTCGTTCATCAATTCATTTAAATAGTCAATAAGTGATTGTGATAAAAAATCTTGTTCATGCAAATCAAGAAAAGCCTTTATATCATCGGCATTTTTCAAGCCGTCGAGTAATTCTTGAGTTATGGTTTTCATTGACAATCCTCCCAACATTGTATTATACTATACAGTATAGTATAAATCGACATTATTTGCAAGAGGGGAGCAGACGAATTTGGAAGATTTTGTTTTAGAAAAAGTATTAAAGAATGATGACAGGCAGAAAATCGAAGTGATTTACAATCCGAAAACAAATCAACGATTTATAAAGCGTTCTGTAAATGATGATATTAGATATATCTATAAAATGCTTCAAAAAATCAATAACAATCATATTCCGAAGATATATGATGTGGAATTGACGGATAAAACCGTTGTGATTGAGGAGTTTGTTCAAGGTATAACATTAAATGAATTTATGGAAAATCACTTTGAATTTGCAAAAGGTCAAATAAATTCGATAGCCAAACAGCTTGTATCTGCAATGGAGGCTTTGCACAAGTGCAGTATTATACACAGAGATATAAAGCCCGACAACATAATTATGAACTCCGAAGGACATATTTGGCTGATAGATTATGATATTGCAAGAATTGTAAACAACGAAGTCAGAAAAGATACAACAGTTTTGGGAACGGTCGGATATGCACCTGTTGAGCAATTCGGTATGATGCCTACCGATTATAAAACCGATATATACGCATTCGGTGCAACAATAGAACAGCTTATGAAATATTCAGATGAGAAAGGCAGACTTTTAGGGATTGCTCAAAAATGCAAACGTCTTGATCCAATGCAAAGATACCAAAGCATCAAACAGCTTAAACGAGCTATGTCAATGCAATTTATTAACGGTGTGACAATCGGTTTAACCGTTTTAATTTTGTGCATAGCGGTTGTGTGCTGTATGTGTGTGATGAATTTAAAGACACATATCGAAAACAAATATGACGATTATATCGGAACGTGGCATAATGACAGCAATGTTTCGCTTGAGGTTTTGAGTGTGGACAATAACATAATGACGTTTAATTTAAAGCAACAGCAGAATAACGGCGGTATATACAGTATAAATAATGTTACGGCTGAGATAAATAATAATACGGTTGATTTTCATACAGACAACACTGACGGAACGCTAAAATTAAACGGTAATGAAATAACCGTCAAAACGACGTCCGACACGAAATCGTCAAGTTCGATAAATGCGGATGAGATTTTGGAAAAAGACATTCAGATTAATGTAAACGGAAACAGAGTGATACTTGAAAATAATCCTGTGCTTATGATTGACGATGAAATATATGTTCCGTATGATACATTCCCGCGTGAGATAAAACTTGACGCATATTATGACAGCGGAACTTGGGCAGGTGACAGCGAAAAGCGAATTACAATAATGAATGACAAGACAATAATATTCTTTTCGTCATTTGATGATATGGATTGGAATTTGTATGTGACGCATGATGAAAATATAAAAACATCGTATCCGTACGAGTATGAGCAAATAACAATATCTTCTTGTCAGCCTGCCGAGATAAACGACACAATATATATTCCTTTGAAAATATTTGCCGAGCAATTCGGTGCGGAAGTTGAATATGATAAGGCAAAAAGAACTGTGAACGTTAAGGCAGATACAAGCGGAGAGTGTAAATCAATTAATGACATCTTGTCAATACAGGCTTTCACAAGCGAGCAGGCATACGATATGGCAAAGACGAAGTATGATAATTTGTTGAGTACGGACGGAATGCCGCATTATAATCATAAAGGCAAATATTATATGTTTTTGACAGGAGCGTCCTCAACGGTTGATGTGTATTACAACGGAATGTTGGAAATAAATTAAAATTGGACAAAAAGTACAAGACTTTCTATATGGGTACCGATATAATTAAAACGGTAGATATAGAAAGTCTTTTTTGTTACATTTCATCAATATGTTCCGCAAGAATTTTAACGGTTTTGCGAAAAGAGTTGTAGGCTGACGGATTTAAAGAACGAGCAACCGAATCCATTTGTTCAAGAAAATTGTCTGATTTGTTTGCCGAGTCTATTAAAAGATAATCTATACTGACATTTAAAACCGTTGCGATACAAAATAATGTATCTAAAGAAAGCTTTCTTGTACCACGTTCGATATGCCCGAGAAAACCTGTGGAAATGTCGCATATTTCTGCCAATTTTTCTTGGGTGTATCCGCGTTCTTTGCGAGTAGATTTAATTTTTTCGCCGAGATTGACGTAATTGATATTGTTCACTGAATCGCCTCCTTTATATTATTTTAATATAATTTGTTGTTCATTGACACAATATACAAGACGTAAAACTTAACAAATAGACAAAATATGATATAATACTTATAGAATAATTAAAATTAGGGGGGATAACGATGAGCAAATTTTGCACAAAGTGCGGAAAAGAATTGGTTGAGGGTACAAAGTTTTGTACAAATTGCGGTGCTGAAATTGCAAACGAAAATACGCAACCGGAGAGTACCAATCAAGAAAAGGTGGCAAATGAGGTAAATCAGCAGGTAAATCAACAAGTGAATCAACAGCAAAATTACAATCAAAATTTTAATTACCAAACAAACTCATATGCACAGAATGACACGGAAGAAAAAGTTAGGGCTACGGTAAAGAAAATATTTGGTTGTGAGATTAATAATAATGACGATTACTTCAAGGCTGAAAAGAAACGTTCGTCATGTATTTATGCAATTATCGGTGCTATATCTGTTGCACTTGTAATGATTCCGTTTTATGATAAGTGGTTTTGGTTTGAGGACGGATTTGAAAAAACATTACTTCATATAATGTCAGTGTTATCGGTTGTGACTATAATAGCGGCAGTGCTGATTTGCATTTTTTCACTAATAAAATATTTTTCATACAATAAAGAAGTAAAAATGTACAGAGCGGCAAATCCTACATTGCCAAAGTACGGTGCAAATTTAAAAGTAACAATACCTGTTTTGGCAGCAGCTTTTGTAGCTTGCCTTATATTATCGCCTATTATGGAAGACATTGACACAAAAGCATATAATGTATATCATGATAAAGGATCTTCAAAATCAGTTAGTACACAATATAGTGATTTGGTAGAAGAACGTGCATCCGGAGAATGGCAATTTAAATATACAATTAAAGAATATGTTAATAAATTCAACAAAGTAACAAATAGCGAGATATCTGTGAAATCGGCTGAGTTAAAAAAATCGGACAAACTTAACTCATATATATGGAATGATACGGGTGGCTACACAATGATTACAACGTACAGTGATAATGATAAGATATTTGCTATAGATTTTAATGTGGATTCAGAATATTATGAAGAATATTATGATGATATTGTTGATACAGTAATAAGTGCTTTTTCTATAAGTGATGATGAAGTTGACACAGATAAAATTGAAGAAATGCTTGATAATGCAATGTATATAAAAGGATATCAAGATTTTTATTGTAGTAACGGAATTAAGTATATGGTAGATTGCAGTGAAAGCTCCATAGATATTTCAACGTTGCCGGAAAAAATGTCACCGGAAAAATAGTCAGATGATTTGCGGAAGTAAAATGCAGGGCGGATGTAGACAAATGTCGGATTATGATATAACACTACAATTTAAGTAAATAAAAAAATAAATCAAAATAAATTATTAATTTTTAGGGGAAAATAAGATGAACAAATTTTGTACAAATTGCGGACATGAGTTAAAACCGGAGGAGAAATTTTGTCCTTCGTGTGGTTTTAATACAGAAAGCGTGAAACAAGCAAAGGAAAGTGTATCTAATACACAGAATGTGAATTCATATCAGAATACAAATCAATATCAAAATGCAAACGCATATCAAAATCCGAATAATGCAGCTTTTGGTAATGATGATATAACTATGAAAAATATGCTTGCACAGCTTTCGCAGAAAAATCAAACAAATGCGATTATATGGATAGTCATAGGAGCGTTGCAAATAATAGGCGCAATTTATATGTTTGCTTTTTATGATGCATCAATTTACACATTAGCTGTTATGGCCATAGGAATTTTAAATATAGTAGCAGGATACAAAGATTATAAATACAGTAAGGAATTGCTCCAAAGACCTATTGCTATTATATCAAGATATGAAAGCATGACACCGATAGTTATCTCATTGATTTATAATGTTCTGTTTGGTGGGTTAATCGGTGTTGTTGGTAATATATATGAGTTGACCATACGAAATTTTGTTATTGCAAACAGAGAAATTTTTCAAAGAGCAGAAAACAGAAATTTTTAATGATTTAGAAAGAGGTATATTATGCAGACCTACGATTGGCTATCTCAGGGAGAAAATATTATATTTGAAAGTGCAGCGAGTAAAGTATGGAACGTCAAAGGTATAAATTTAGGTGGCAATAAAGGCGGAAAGCTAATACTGACTGATAAGCAGCTTGTTTTTCAAACATATGCGTTCAATATAGGGACTCGTTTAGATAAAATACCTCTTGAAAATATTACAGGTACGGCAAAAACATTTAATCCGTTAGTGCCAAATCCAAATATGATAAAGGTCGAAACTCGTTTAGGGGAAAAATTTGAGTTTACATTCTGGAAAAAAGATAAGGAGAAATGGCTTGAAATAATCCCTAAAGCGGTAAGTGAATTTAAGAGCAGACAAGGTAATACAATAAATGCACAAAGAGTAAGCTGTAATGAATTCAAATGCTTGCAGTGTGGATACATAGGACAAAATGCTTTTCACTTTTGTCCGATATGTGGCACTGAATTTGTAGAAAAAAGAGAAGATACTGTTGAAGAGAAAATATCTTGCCCGAAGTGCGGTGTGGCTCTCGATAAAGGTCTGAAATTCTGTTCTAATTGCGGAGCAAAGCTGATGAAAGAGTGCCCTAAATGCGGATATGATGTTGAGGACGGAGTGAAATTTTGCCCTAATTGCGGTTCATTGATTGGAGTTGAGCATAATTGCCCAAACTGCGGAAGGGTATATGAAGAAGGTCAAAGATTCTGCTTTGAATGTGGAACAAAACTAATTAATGATGAAGAAAATAGTAATTAAGATGATAAATTATTTGTTTAAATAATCATATTTTGTCTGTTGCATACATTTTAAAGGAAAAGAAAAAATGGCTAAATTTTGCGGAAAATGCGGAGCATTAGTGGAAAACGGAGTATGCCCGAAATGTGGAGCAGAATATCAAGGGACGGCACCGTTTGTACTATATAAATGCAGAGAAAAGGCGAGAAATAAAATTAAGATACACATTCTTATTAATTGTATTTTATGGATATGTATCGGAGCATTACAGCTTTTTGATATTTATTACATTCGAGGAATGTTCAATATTGAAATATTTAAATATATTCAGTATCAGCACGCATTTGGTGCGTGGAACATAGCAATAAGCATATGCGAAATATACGCCTCGTATGACATAAAATCAAAAGCGAGTATGTTTGTATCCAAATGGGAAAAAAGTCTTGTAATTATATTGATTGTATGTATTTTAAATTTGCTTATAGGTAACTATATTGGATTTGTGCTAAATCTACATATGTTATATATAAGACATATAATCAATAAAAATAAAATGCTGTTAATTTCAATTTGAGGAGGTTTTTAAAATGGCAGAATCGAGAGTATTCAAACTAATGAACGGAGTAACACTTGAAATGCTTGGAGAGGCGGTCGAAGGCTTTTTAAGAGATTCAAAAGGTATGCAGACTCAAGCGGGACAAACAACAGGTGGATACCTTATACAAGGTAGACAGGAGGCTGACGGCTGGAAGAGGATATCCGGTACAGACCAAGCGATTAGTGTACAGATGTTTAAAGCAGAAGATGTTGTAAATGTCACTACGGGATTTGGTAAATGGTCAGATAAAATAGGTGCCGGAGTGGTAGGATATTTTGTTTTTGCACCACTTGCAATAACAGCGGCAATAGGTGCATTTTTACAAAAGAAATTGCCTGGTGAAATTTTTGACTTCATAGAAAAATTCATTCTAAGCGGTGGTCAAAGTGCGGCTATCGGAATGAGTGTCGGAAGAATGTTAAATCAAGATGAAGTTATCTGTAAACACTGTAAAACAGCAAATCAAAAAGGCAAGAAATTCTGTTCTAATTGCGGAGCAAAGCTGATGAAAGAGTGTCCTAAATGCGGACATGATGTTGAAGACGGTGTGAAATTCTGTCCTGATTGCGGTGCGTTGGTTGAAGTTGAGCATAATTGCCCTAACTGCGGAACTACATATGAAGAGGGTCAGAAATTTTGTTTGGAATGCGGAACAAAATTAATTAATGAAGAATAATAACAAAGGAGAAAAGAAAATGAAAAAATTATTATCAATAATATTAACAACAGTAATAATTATGTCAGCGATGGCAATACCTGCATTCGCAGACCAACCGTATTATCCTTGTTATGAGGGCACTTGGAATATAAGAGAGAATAGCGGAACACCGATAAAATTAAAAATAAGCAACGTAAATTCAAATAATATGGATATATATTTCCAATACGGACAATTTGCAATCAATACTACAGGAAAAATCGACGGTAAAAAAGTTAATGCCAACTATAGAGAAGTATGGGAGGGCGGTGATTTTATCGTAAGCGGTACAATTACACTTGATTTGGGCGATCAGGGTATTTGGCTTGATTGGCACGCATATGAAAACGGTCGCGACTGTGGTACAGATGGATATATGTTCTACAACAGCAGTTTTAAATATAAATCTGCTATAAATGATTCTGTTGATATTACGGTTGAATTAAACGGAAGTCAGTTGGATTTGGAACAAAATCCTATTATGGTGAATGACAGCGTGTTGTTACCGATTAGAGCTGTAGCCGAAAGTATGGGTGCGGAAGTTACTTGGACAGAAGGCGTCAGAAAAATCGGAAATGTTGTAGGAATACAAAAAGACTCAAGATATATAGGTTTTTGTGTAGAGGATACAGGCTATAACGAAAATTATAATCCATATCATATGATGATTCGTGACGGTGATCAAGAGGGACGATTCGTTAAGCTATATGCTCCTGTAACTTTGTACAACGGATATACTATGGTACCGATAAGAGCAGTGACAGAGGCGTTCGGTGCAGATGTTACATGGAACGGAGTCAGCAGAACAGTTAATATTTTGACGGATAAAAAAACTCAATCGACAAGTAACTCAAGTAACAACACTACAAAAGATTATTCAAAATATATAGGTGTATGGGCAGAATACACATTCAGCGATGATATACCGGAAACAGAATTGATAATAAATAATATAGACGGCAATAAAGTAGATTATGAAATAATGTTTTACCGTTTAGCCGGTTATTATAATCAAACAGCTTACATAGATGATAATGGAGTAATAAATTTTAAAACTGTTGAAAATGAAGGATCATCTCAACCGATTCAAGGTACAATTACACTTTCAGGAGATAGTGTAACCTTAAATATAACGTCATCAGAACAAAGTTATTTAACTCCGAGAAGTATTGAGTTTTATATTAAGACTACAAAAAGTATATTAGGCTATTAATATGACCAAACTCCGATGTGTTCATCGGAGTTTTATCATGCAAAGATTTATGCAACAGCATAGATTTTAACTTCGGGATTGCCATTCCAAAGTGGCTGTAAACCTACGAAAACATCATTTTTAAACAATTTTGCTTTCAAGGTATGCCTGAGCATTTTCCGTGCTGTCAAAGCCGTGCAAAACTTGACATAGATTATAGCAAAATTATCAATCATTTCACAGTCGGAACGGCTAAATTTTTAAACGGATTTAAAATTCACGATTAATAACAATACGTGTTACATTGTTTTTTGTAACACATTTTTTGTATGCAATTTGTTAAAAATGTAGAAAGAAAAAATGAATTGGCAAAAAAGTTTAGGCATATTTTTTGAAAAATGGTTGCTATAACAACCGACAAAACTAAAAAAGTATGTTATAATACATATAAAGCAACAAAGGTTGCAGGTAACTAAGTTACATTCATTCATTTCAAATATAGCGGCACATTGGGTGTCTTTTTTAAATCACGCGAGTTAGAAAAAACTAACCCAAATGCACCGCGATTTTTGGGCTAATGGTTAGTGAATACTAACCTTAAAGCAGGAAATCATATTCGCCGTAGGACGAATGTTTATATAGATTTCAATAAAAGAAGAAAGGACTGAAGAGATGTTGAAAAAACATTTAAAGAAAGCAGCCGCTTTGCTTGTAAGTATTGCAACAATACCCGGAACACTTCCGACAATGGCGGCAAGCAATGAGGAAGAAATGATAGAGGAAAGTGCTGTAACAACAGTTACGGATAATGAGGCGAAAAAACTTTCGTCCGATGAGGCTTTGGATATGCTGAAAAGTGAAAGTCAAATAAAAGCTGACGAAGATAATGCGGCAGAAAAAGAAAAGGCAGACGCTTTGAAGGATTATCTTTCGGAAATGAATATTCCTGTAACGGCAAAAGCGTATGAAGAACAAAATGGAGAAGTTACACTTCAATATGATTCTGAAACTACTAAAACCGCAAAAGAATACACAGGTTCATATACCAATGAAACGACAATGTGGAGCATAAATGCAACTGTATCGACGACGGACGAAACATCTGCCAATTATGAAACACTTACGGTACAAATTACAGAAGAAGAAAAGATAGATACAAGTAATTCAGAACAAAGTATCGCGATGTGGACGGATTTGCAGAACAAAATAGATGTTTCACAAGAAGATATAAGAACGATGAAAGTTTATACTGTTAAACTTCTTGACGCAGATAACAAAGAGGTTAGTTTTGACGCGGAAAAGACAACTGTAACAATTCAATCTATGTGGTTAGGATATTCGCCCGACGTATATATCTATGACGGTGAAAAAGCAGAAAAAGTAAGCTCTGATAAAATCACGCGTAATATAGTGATAGAAGAAGGCGGACTTGAAAGTATGGGCTATTCAAAGTATGCGTCATACGGAACGGATAGCTTTACATATAAGGGTACTTCAAAGAGGTTTGTATATGTATCGGGTTTTGAACCGAGAGAAAGCTTAGCTCCGGGTACATATGACGTTACTGCAAATCTTACAGTAAATCAAAGAAATAACATTATTTTGGGTTTAAGCGTTTATCTTACAAGCACAGCATTTCCACCGCTTGCTCCGCTTTCTATGAATGCACAAATGGAAGTAAGTGAGGACGGAAAGTCTACAATAACAATTAAAGATTTTAGTGCTATTTTCGTAATTTTAAATCTTAGTGACGGTAAAGACATTCATATCAAAGATAAAGTTATGAAGGACAACGACTTGGGCGAAGGCTTTGAAGATGTGTATGACAAAAGAATTAACGGTCTTACATTAGAAGTTGACAATTTCCACGGCTTGTACAGATTTACAGAGTGCAAGGAAAATGCAACTCCGTTCAACACAGAAGTTGAAATGCCTATTGACTTAGAAGTTGATTTCGACAGTGCCGAAAAGGGATATACAAAACCGAGTGACGGTGAAACAGAATACACAAAGACATTTACAGATGATGCAACAGGCACAACAGTATCTGTTGCAACAACAGAAGAATTCGGAACAAAGCTTGCAAATTCAATTCTTACCGTAATACCGCTTGAAAAGACTGACAAAGCCGAACATGCTGATGTTATTATCAGAAAGTATTGGGATATGTTCGATGAGGACAGAAATCATGTAAAACACTACAAAGACGGATATATCGGTTACAGTTACAAATTGCTTGATGAAGACGGCAATGAAATAGAATTGAGTGGTAATTCAAAGGCTGATGTAACATCACCGTTGAGTTCAAAATATCAATTCTTAAATCCTGTAATTCAAGGAATTGATTATAATACAGGTAAATTAAAATCTCGCATTACAAAGTTGAATAAAGTAAATTCAGGTGCGGATATTGAGTTTACAACAAAAACACTGGGTGATTTTGCAATTATTGATGTACAAACACTTGTTGACGGCGAATATGTCGGCTCGGCGTCGGAAGTATACAATATTACTTCGTTGGGAGGTGACGGCTCAAGCTTTGCTTTGTGTTCATCATCATCGGGTATGAACAGTGCTATGGGAGATCCGTATACAGATACAACAGCACTTGATGTAAAGAAAGAAAAAGCTGATATAGGTACAAAATATTATTTCGCTTATGAAAATTCTGAAGAAAGTGACGGTACAAAATCATTTACTTATATGAGTACATACTCCAGTTTTATCAGAGCGGAAATTCCTACAACAGATTTTGAAGAAACACCTAACGTATATTTTGTACTTGATGACGGTACAAACTCGAGTGTATTTGAACTTGATAACAGCAAGGTAGTAGACGGAAAAATTATTTGTGATGTGCTTAATCCTAACGGAGGCGCTTTAGGAATAGATGAATTCCCTCATTTGGGTAATCACTATATGCCGAAACGTTCGATAATTGCATTGTATGACGGTTATCAGGGAAAGACTGCAACATATAACAATCCGCATGCATACGTACTTGTTACCAATAACAAGATTGCAGGTGTGCCGGCTATATCCTCGGATTCAAAAACAGAAAACGGACAATATAAACCAAACTCAACTGCTTTGACATATAACGGAGCATCTCAAACAATGCCGTTCTATTTCAGCTCAAATACAAATGGTCAAAATACGAGTGGAAAAGATGTCGGAGAATATACGGCAGTGTTCACACCTAAAGAAGGTGCAACATGGATTGACGGTACAACTGATGCAAAAGAAGTAAAATGGAATATAAATCAAAAGTCACTTACTTTGTATGTTAAATTGTCTAAGAATGTAATGGCTTTAGACGATGAACTTCCGACTGCAATGATTACAGCATCGGGATTTGCAGGTGAAGATACAATAGAAAATGTGGCAGATTTTGTTTTGCCGAATATTGTAGCACCTGACAGTTCTACGTTTGAAAAAGGCGGAGTTTATTCATATAGTTGTGAGGGTGGTAGCTCTAAAAACTACTCATTCAAATATTATGTTTCAACTGTATCAAAATTAACAATATTGCAAGACGGTCAGGAAGTTGTTCAAGCTCCGCAAGCCATTGACGGACTAAAATACAACGGTCAAAAACAAAAATTGTTTGTTGACGGTGATACTGATAAATATACAGTTGAAAAGACTGGTTATTCCAATTATACTAAACCATTTGAAGACGGTGTAACAGAAGGTAAGTATGCTAACGGAAGTTATGCGGCTATGTTTGTTCTAAAAGACAAGGAACACTATGTATGGAGTGATAACGGTAAATCTGATGATAAAAAAACGACTGTAAGAATGATATGCACCCCAAAAGTTAGACACTTTTGGAGGTGCATATTTTTATGGCAAA
>ERZ779842.744-NODE-744-length-31572-cov-5.263699_pt1 | contig 31572 bp, 35 predicted proteins | sample MGYA00511095_ERZ779842 | MGnify/ENA primary metagenome ERZ779842 (study PRJEB29588, sample SAMEA2154036) | human gut metagenome | biome: human gut; feature: human-associated habitat; material: faeces | place: Denmark | collected 2008/2010 ... | reverse complement strand
ACCCATATTTTGCGCAGCGGTATGCCGGGATTACCGGCTTCGGACCTTTCGTGAACATGATTTAAATTTTTATTTTCCCACAGAATCAAACTCTTTGCAGATCTCCTCTGACGGAGCCTTCGTTGCCAGAGATACGATTACAATTGCCAGTGCGGATACTACGAATGCCGGAAGCAGTTCATAGATATTCCAGGTGCCGCCCATCGGGCGTACCAGGTATTTCCACACGAAAACCATCACGCCGCCTGCTACCATTCCGGCCAGGGCACCCTGTAAGTTGGTGCGCTTCCAGAATAGGGAGAAGAGTACCAGCGGGCCAAATGCTGCGCCGAAACCTGCCCACGCGAAGGATACGATGTAGAATACGGAGCTGTCGGGATTCCATGCCAGGAAGATGCCGACAATAGCAATGGTGACAACGGTGAGGCGGGCTGCCATCATGGAAGCGGCGGTGCTCATCTTAATCTTTAAGAAATCCTGCAGCAGGTTCTGGGAGACACCGGAGGCTGCGGTTAACAGCTGGGAGTCCGCGGTGGACATGGTGCACGCCAGGATACCGGCCAGAACCACGCCTGCTACTAAGGAAAGCAGGAAATTGTGCTGTCCCAACAGATGCGCGAACTGGATGATGACGGTTTCAGATTCAGAACTCTGGCTGAAAAGCGGGATCGCTCCAGCTACGGAAGCTGCGTAGCCAATGATACCGATTAAGATAGCCACGCACATGGAAATCAGCACCCATACGGTTGCAATCCGGCGGGAAAGGGTAAGCTTTTTCTCATCCTCGATTGCCATGAAACGGAGCAGGATGTGCGGCATGCCGAAATATCCAAGGCCCCATGCCAGGGTAGATACGATGGTCAGCAGGCTGTACGGAGCCGCTGTTCCGGTTGCGCGGTCGTGAATGTGGTTCATGGAAAGGTAACCTGCCAGGGAGGTTGCGTTGCTTACGACTTCATCCCAGCCGCCTGCCATGTGGATACCGTAGAATACGATCACGATCAGGGAAATGGTCATAACGATACTCTGAATCAGGTCAGTAGTAGATACCGCCATAAAGCCGCCCATAACGGTGTAACCGACAATAACGATAGCGCCCACAATCATTGCAACGTGATAATCCACTCCGAACAGGCTGGAGAACAGGGTTCCGATAGCCTTAAATCCGGACGCGGTGTACGGGATAAAGAAAATCAGGATGATGATGGCAGAGATGCACATCAGGATGTTCTTCTGATCATGAAATCTTCTGGAGAAGAAATCCGGAATAGTGATGGCATTGCAGACAACGGAATAGCGGCGAAGCCGCTGTGCCACAATCAGCCAGTTTAAGAAAGTACCGATGCCAAGACCGATGGCGGTCCAGCCTGCGTCTGCGATACCGGAGAGATAAGCAACGCCCGGCAGTCCCATTAAGAGCCAGCTGCTCATGTCGGATGCCTCCGCGCTCATGGCAGTTACAAGCGGTCCCAGTTTCCGACCGCCTAAGTAGAAATCGTCAGCGGAATCACCGCTGCCCTGTTTGCTGAAATAGAATCCAACGTAAACCATTGCTACAAGATAGATCACAATAGCTGCCAGGATTCCGATCTGTCCTGATACCATAGATTTTTCCTCCTCATTCCCATGCTGGTTTTTAGCACCAGCTGTATGATGTGCTCGATTATAGCATGGATTAAAATAGACTACAATACAGAATAAAGTATAGAATTAATACTGCACGATTAATGGAAAATTGTTTAGAAATACTATATTTTATAAGAAAAATAGACTAGACGATAAAAGAAAATAAAATACATACAAAAATTATATTTTTCAGAGGCTGATGTTCTGCGCGGCAAAAAAGCAGCTTCCGGCCGGTTAAGGCTGAAAGCTGCTTAAGAATCCAGGCATTACTTTTGCGGCATATTCCACTAAGGAGTATTCTCCCGAGCAGAGGCACCAGTCATAAAGCAGGGCCCGCTCACACAGGGCATAGAGCTTCACCATCTCGTTGACATTGGAACGGATGCTGAGCTGTCCGTCTGCCTGTCCTTTGGCAATGATCTTTCGCAGGAGCTTATAGTAGATCCGGTTGTGGTCCAGCAGATGCTTTTCTCCACTGGTGGTAAGCTGGGTGGAATACAGTCTTGCCAGAAGATCCAGGGAGATGCTGTTCTCGATCATGCGGAACAGTTCCTGGTTTAAAAAGAGAAGCTGGTCCATGGCATTCATATCTGGTGACAGCTCCTGAATCAGTTCTTCGTATTTTTCGTCAAACAGGGAGCTTAAGGTGGAAAGAAGCGCGTCCTTGCCGTCAAAATAGTGGTAAAAGGACCCCTTGGAGGTGCCGGACAGATCGATGATCTCCTCTACCGTGGTGTCCTCATAACCCTGCTCATAGAACAGCTTCCATGCGGCACTTACAATCTTTCCGCGGGTATTGCGTGCGTTTTTCTTTGCCATAATGTCCTCCTGTTTTTTTCTGTTCTGTTGTTTTGTCGCTTTCCGGGCAGCCGCGTTATTTCCGCCATTTTCGGCTCTTGATTCGCCAGATACACAGCAGCATGCGGATGAAGCAGTCTGCGGCAATGGCCAGCCATACGCCTGTCACGCCCAGTGCCAGTGGGTGGATCGCCAGCCATACCAGGCCGATCCGCAGTCCCCACATACCGATGATGCTCACCAGAAGGGAGAAACGCACATCGCCGGAGCCGCGGCTGATGCCGCCTGCGATGACGGTAAAGCTGAAGAAGATTTCCGTGGCTGCCGCAATAAACAGCGTTTTGCTGCCCAGGGCAATGACCTCAGGCTCCCGGCTGAACAGGCTGATGATGGGCCTCGAAAAAATGGCAACCGGCACGCAGGCCGCAATAATAACGGCAGAACCGATCCAGCAGATGCGGAAGGCGAACCGGTCCGCCAGATCCCTGCGTCTGGCACCAAGAGCCTGTCCCACCAGCGCGGTAGCTGTGTAGGCGAAGCCGTAGGCGGGCAGATAAAGCAGTCCCTCTGTCTGATTGGTCAGATAGTGCGCTGCCAGGGAAATGGTTCCAAGCCCGGAGATCATGGCTGTTAAGGCTACCTGTCCGGAGGTCAGGGTCAGACGTTCCAGAAGAACCGGAATGCTGATATGCCAGAGCTGACCGAGTACTTGCCGTTCTACATGGTAATCTGTATGGAACGGATTCAGCCGGATCGGTGTTTTGGCAGTTGTCAGGAACACCAGCAGAATGACCAGCAGAAGCATCTGGGAGAGCATGGTGGAGCAGGCCGCTCCCGCCACACCAAGCCCGGCGCCCCAGATGGAAATGGTGTGGGAGCCGATGGTCAGGCTTCGTGCCGGATAGATCAGGAAAAAGTTTCCGACAATGTTGGCTGCGTTAGAGGTCAGATTGGCAGCCAGCGGGATCCGCGTGTTTCCGGCAGAACGGAAAATCGCGGAGAGTACTACCGAGAGTGTCTGGGCCGTGAGGCCGTAGCCAATGATCTGCATGTAGCGCTGTGCCTGGGGAATGACCTCCGGAGCAGCACCAAGCCAGATGGGGAGCGGATGGCAGATGAGCTCCACGCCGAGTGCCAGAAGCAGTCCCAGAACGGCTGCGCACACAAGTCCCTGGGCCGTGATCCGGCGAGAACGAGCATCATCGCCGGAGCCCACTGCATGGGAGATCAGATAGGAAAAGCCCACGCTTAAGGAGGTGATAAAGCCGTTGATGAGCCAGATGCTGGAAATGTTGACAGCCACTGCGGCAGTGGCAGAAGCACCGATGGAGCCTACCATGGCGGTGTCTGCCAGGGAAGCCATACAGATCAGAAACTGCTCCAGGATCGCGGGCCAGGCCAGCTTCAGGATGGTACGGTTTAAGTGGCTCTGTGCCTGGTCAGAGAGAATATCCGGCGCCTGTTTATTCATGATCCGGTACCTGGAAACCGTTTTCTTTTAATACCCAGGATGCAACGGCACGGTTGGTATCCAGCCAGGCACCGTGGGATTTCATGTAGCCGATCAGGCGGCTGAGCATTTGCACGCGGCTGGCCCGGCCTACAAACTGCGGATGCAGCACAAAATTGATCATGCGGCCCTCTACAGCCAGGGAATCAAATTCCTCCTTCCAGATCTCAAACATCTCATCCGGGGATTTGAGTCCGTAGCGCTCCGGGGCAGCATCGGTATAAAAGTCGTAGGCGGTATCATCGAAAATGGAATCCTTCGGAAGCTCCACCAGAGGAACGGTCTTACCGTCGATCTGATGAAGAAACGGGCCGTCACTGTCGCGCCAGTTGCTGCTGTAAATATAGCCGTGCTCCAAAAACAGGCGCAGGCTGTAGTCATGGATAACGCCGCCCGGTGCCCGGTGTCCGGCAATCTTCTGCCCGGTCAGATCATAGATGATCTTCTCACTGCGGTGCATGGTGGCATCTTCCTGCTCATAGGTAGTTTTTGTGGATTCCTCATGCAGATAGCCATGAAAGCCGATGTCGTGTCCTCTGCGTGCAATCTCCCTCACGACCTCTGGGTAATGCTCAGCAACTACACCGGGAATGAAAAAGGTTGCCTTTACCTGGTGGCTGTCCAGCATGTCGAGGATGCGCGGCACACCCTGTTTGGGGCCGTAGGCGCCGCGGGAAAGGTTTGTCATATGGGCAGTACTGCCGTCACCGTGCGTGGTCCACATCGTTTCTGCGTCCAGGTCAAATGCCATCATCACGGCAATCCGTTTGTTGTCAGGCCAGTTCATCATGCTCTGTTTCCTCCGTTCTGCTTCTGTACATAACGTGCTACATCCTCGCAGGTGGTGATCCATGCGCCGTGATTCTGCATATAGGCAATGAATTCGCCCACCATGCCGATGCGGCTCGCGCGGCCGATCATCTGCGGATGCAGCTTTAAGATGAAGATCTTGTTGCCCTCCAGGGCCAGACCGTCAAATTCCTGCTTCCAGTTGCCTAAGACCTCCCGGTTCGGGTACATACAGCGGACAGCAGGATCGCTGAAGGTGAAATAGTAATAGGTAAAGTCATCCATGGTGATATCGTTCGGGAGCTCTACCAGAGGCAGCTCCTTTTGATCCTTTTCCCAGAGATAAGCCCAGTCACAGTCCTTCATGGAAGAGCTGTACAGATAGCCCCGCTCTGTCAGAAGCTCCGGCATAAAATCCTGGAGCACGCTTTCCGGTGCCCGGTGTCCTACCGGCTTTTTTCCGGTGATCTCTGCGAGCAGCGCTTCACTTTTATCCAGGATTTTTATCATTTCGTCCCGGGAAAGCTCCGGATCGGATTCATGCCGGTAGCCGTGGCAGGCTAGCTCATGGCCGCGCCGGTGAATTTCCTCTACGGTGTCCCGGTAGGTCTCGATCACAGCACCCGGCACAAAAAAGGTAGATTTGATGTTCATGGTATCTAACATATTGAGGCATCTGGCCAGTCCCTCATGAGGGCCGTACTGACCTCGTGAAAAATCGGTAAAGCCAATGGTTGTCCCCTTGCTTTTGGCGCGGGATATCCGTAAAAATTCAGCGTCATAATCAAATGTAACCATCACGGCAATACGTTTGCCGTCTGGCCAGGAAAACGCTGGTCCGTTTGTTTTTCCATCTGCAATGTACATAAAATGCTCCTTTCGCGGTCTGAAAACTCTCTCTTAACATAAGAAGAGTTTCCCTTTCGTAGTTCGATTATAAGCATGGGAAAGATCAATGTCAACCGCCCTGTCGGGTATAACCGCGCGGCCCTGTTCTTATAAATATTTCGTATGGAAATTTATGAATAATATTCACCGGTTTAGTTGAAATGGGGAAATAAAAGTGATATAATCAGCCGGAATGTTTATTTTTATGCACAATTATACACATGAGGAGGAATGAAATTATGAAAAAACATATTCTTTTCGCAGCCGGTGCAATGCTGGCAGCTGTGCTTATGACCGGAGCCGGCAGAACCCACCGCGGCCGCAACAGCTGCTGAGACAGAGAGCACTGCAGCAGAGACAACACAAGCAGCAGGCAGCGAAGCAGAGAGCAGTGAGGCTGAGGTATCTGCAGATAATCCGTTTGCAGGCAAGACCGTGAAGGTTGGCTGTTCCGCAACCTTTGTTCCGTTTGAATCCATTGAGATGGCAGCAGACGGAAGCAAGAACTATGTTGGCATGAATATTGATATTGTTAAGGCAATCGTTGAGAAAAACGGCGGTAGCGTTGAGTTTGTAGATATGCCGTTTAAGAGCCTGATGGCAGCAATCCAGGCCGGCCAGATTGATTTCTGCAGCGGCGGCATGGCACCGACCGAGGAGCGTGAGAAGACTCTGGATTTCTCCGAAATCTTCTTCTATCCGAGAAATGCGATCGTTTACCGCGCAGAGGATGATTACCCGGATCTGGATTCCCTCCAGGGCAAGACCGTAGCATATGTATTTGGTACCAACTATCAGCAGGTAGCTGAAAGTATCCCGGATGTCAACGCAGTTGGTATTCAGGGAAGCCCGGCCTGCATCGAGGAAGTAAAGAGCAAACGTGCAGATGCCTGCATCATTGATGGCGCCGGCGCAAGCGAATTCCTGAAGAACAACGATACGTTAAAGATGAGCCTTCTGGACAAGACCGATGACTGCTTTGCAATCGGCTTCCCGAAGGAATCTCCGTACTATGAGACCTTCAACAACACTCTGAAAGAGATGATGGATGACGGCGAGTTAAACAAGATCATCGCAGAGCACTTAAGCGAGCAGTTCATCCTGGACTAATTTTGAAAAGAAAGGAAATCATATGAAGCTTGATTTTAGCAGTGTCTGGCAGTATTGGCCGTTCTTATACCATGGTGCACTGACTACTTTAAAAATAACGGCCATGGCGGCGGTACTTGGATTTATACTGGGTGTGCTTCTGTCGCTGATCAAAATCAGTAAATGTAAGCCTCTTGTCTGGTTTGGTAACTTTTACACCTCGATCTTCCGTGGTACCCCGCTTCTGGTACAGCTCTGTATCGTGCATTTTGGCCTTCCGCAGTTAACCGGTATGACCCTTACCACGATGCAGTCCGGTGTGCTGACCTTCTCACTGAACTCAGCTGCATATATTTCCGAGATTTTCCGTGGCGGAATCAATGCCATTGACCGCGGACAGTATGAGGCTGCCATGTCCCTGGGTGTGGGTTATCGGGACATGATGAAGGATATCATCCTTCCGCAGGCAGTCAAGCATATCCTGCCGAGCCTGGTAAATGAGGCAATTTCCCTGTTAAAAGAGTCTTCCATCCTTTCCTATATCGGAGCGGTGGAACTGCTTCGTGCAGCAGACCAGATCACGGTACTGACCTTCCGGTTCTTTGAGCCGTATCTGGTGATCGCATTGATCTATTATGTTTTTGTCATGCTGCTGTCTATGGTAGCCAGTCGTGTAGAAAGGTGGGTGAACCGAAGTGATCGAGTTTCATGATGTCCATAAGAGCTTTGGCTCTCTTGATGTGTTAAAAGGAATCAATTTAAAGATTGAAAAGAGCCAGGTTGTTACCCTGATCGGTCCTTCCGGTTCCGGTAAATCCACGATCCTGCGGTGCATGAATCTGCTGGAGCGGCCGACCAGCGGCCAGGTGCTCATTGAAGGACAGGACATTACGGCACCGAAGACCGACATTCAGAAGATCCGCAAGGATATCGGCATGGTGTTCCAGCATTTCAATCTGTTTCCGCATATGACAGTCATGGAAAACATGGTCTATGCGCCGATCCGGGTCAATAAGATGCCGAAGGATCAGGCGAAGGAAAAGGCTCTGGAGCTTTTAAAGCTGGTCGGCCTGACCGAGAAGGCAGACGTGTATCCGGGCAAGCTTTCTGGAGGACAGAAGCAGCGTATAGCCATCGCGCGGGCGCTGGCCATGGAGCCGAAGATCATGCTGTTCGATGAGCCGACCAGCGCACTGGATCCGGAGATGGTAAAAGAGGTTCTGGAGGTAATCAAGGGTCTGGCCCACACCGGGATCACCATGGCGCTTGTTACCCATGAGATGGGCTTTGCAAGGGAAGTCTCCGACCGCATCTGCTTCATCGATAACGGGCAGATCGTGGAGGACTCCAACCCGGCCGAATTCTTTTCAAACCCGAAGAGCGAGCGTGCACAGAACTTCCTCGAGAAGGTGCTGTAGATCATATTGCAGAATGCCGGACGGCAGTGCGTACAAAAAATACGTACTGCCGTTTTTGCATAAAAGATTTGACATTCCTGCCGTGACAGGATATAGTTCTTAATACATTGCTGTTTTCCGGCCGGGTAGATTGCAATGGATAAAAAGAAAAAAGGCAGGGATGTTATGACTGTTTACCAGGAATTACAGTTAAGCTCCGCAGGATCGAAGAATCTGATCCGGCGGTCAGAAAATAAAGAAGAAAAAAAGCGTCATATTTTTATTTATAACGCGAAGGTGTATCTTGTGGTAGCGTTTTGCTTTGCGGTGGTGACCGCATTCAGCCTGCTGTTTGGTTCAGCCAACAGCATCGCAGGCGTGGTGGTGCTTCTGGCTCTTCTGGTGCTGCGTCAGGCAGATTTCGGAATCCGCACGTCGCACGGACTCATCTGTATCGGATTGATCTTCGGCGTGCTGATTGCAGGTCCGCGCCTCTCCAATATGCTGCCACCGGGATATGCGTTTTTTGTAAACTGTATCTTCATCATGATTCTGATGGTGCTGGGCTGCCATAATGTGATCATGTCGAATCATTCTACATTCGTTCTGAGCTATCTGCTGCTTCAGGGCTACGATGTCAGCGGAGCCGATTATGAAAAACGTATCGTGGGACTGCTTTTGGGAATGGTCATCTGCATGGCTGTATTTTATAAAAATCAGAGACTGCGTCCGTACCGCAGAAGCTTTCTGGATCTGTTCCGGGAATTCCATTTCCGTTCGGCAAGAAACTGGTGGTATATCCGTATGACGCTGACGGTCTCCACGGCACTTCTCATCATGAATCTTCTGGGAATTTCCAGAGCCATGTGGGCCGGAATTGCCTGCATGTCCGTGTGCCTGCCATTTTCCGGGGATATGCAGCCAAGGGCGAAAATCCGTGGCTTATACAATGTTCTGGGCTGTGCGGTATTCGCTGTTTTATATTTTCTGCTGCCCCAGTCACTGCATCCATATCTGGGCATTTTGGGAGGAATTGGTGTCGGTTATTCTGCCGGATACGCATGGCAGACGGTGTTTAATACCTTCGGTGCACTTTATATTGCGTCCGGGGCCTTTGGACTAGTGGGAGCCATTGTTTTAAGAATCGGGACCAACGTGGGAGCAGCAGCTTATACCATGCTGTTAGATCAGATCTTAAACCGGCTGTTTGGCCGCGAAATGAAAAGGAGAGAAGGCTATGTTTGAGAGAGTCGAGTATACCGTAGCAAGAATTGACGGAGATTACGCATATTTACAGCGGGTGGACGATCCGTCCGCAGAAGAAAAATGCGTGGCAAGAGCGTTGCTTCCGGCAGAGATCAGCGAAGGCTGCCGCGTGGCATATGAGATGCTGGAATACAGTATGGCATAAAAGTGAATAAACGGTATAACCCCTCAGAGTTCTTCATAGACTGTAAAAAAGAATTCTGAGGGGTTTTCTTTTGAAGGATTATATCGAAGAGCGGGCCGTTGCCATTGCCAATTACATCATAGACCACAATGCCACGGTGCGGCAGACGGCGAAGAAATTTGGGATAAGCAAGAGCACGGTCCACAAGGACGTCACGGACCGGCTGGAGTACATAAATCCGGCGCTGGCAGCCCGGGCCAGGATCGTCCTGAACATCAACAAATCGGAGCGCCATATCCGCGGCGGCATGGCCACCCGGGAGAAATATCAGCACCGCGTTGCTATCTGCAGCCGGGAGGAGGAATCGAGATAACAAAAATGAGCGGCGTGTTCAGTCATGCCGCTCATTTTCGTTGTCCCAGGTTTCGCAGAACCGTGCCGCAAAGGAAGGTTCTTCTCCTGCCGCGTAAAGATGGGAAATATCCCCAAAGGCGTTGGCCCTAAAGCTTGCGATGCCCTGCCGCCGTTCTTCGGTATAGATGGTGGTGACGGAGGATGGTGCCGCGCACAGGCCGTGCCACAGCGGCATCGGGGAAACGTGCAGCAGGTGGCTTAACAGCACACATTCCACGCCGAAGTGGCAGAACAGCACGATGGTATCGCGGTTTGGTCGGACAGCCCGGTAGTACAGGCCTTCGCGTTCATAGCCGTGAAATGCCAGGAGCCGGTCAAATTCTTTGGTAACCCACTTGTATTCCTGCTCTGCATTCACAGAACGCATGGCATCCGTGTGATACCATTCCTCCGGGTCATAGTAGCGGAGTTCTTTTGTCCAGATTTCCGGCAGCCAGTCCCAGATGCTGGTGCTGCGGTCCATGCCGGGCTTTACAATGCGGGGAGAAAACTCCCGGAGCCATTCCTTTGTCTCAGCAGTGCGCCCCAGCTTCTTTAAAGTCAGGGATGCGGTATCCTTCGCCCGCCCCAGCGGCGAAACATAGTAGGCATCTGCCGGAGTTTTTACAAGCCGTTCAGAAAGCAATTCCGCTTCCTTCCAGCCGGTGGGAGTCAGGGAGTCAATGGAGTAGTCCGGGTCAGCGTGTCTTACGATTACAAGTTTCATGAAGAGTTCCTTTCATGCTTTATCCAAGCTTTACTTTACATTCTTTCTTATAGCAGGCAATGCCGTATTTGATGATGGTTTTCATGCCGTCTTCTTCCAGGCTGGCGGCATATTGCTGGTCTTCAATCTGTGCAAGTGCTTTATCGCAGGCAGCATCCAGATTTCTGTCATCTGCATATTTCAGTTCAATCACGATGCCAATGCGGTTTTCTGGTATTTTGATCAGAATATCACTGTAACCGATTCCGGATTCTGCATTGGATTTTATGATCCAGTTTTCTTTAAAGCGGAGCAGGCCCAGAAGAATTCCATGATAAAAGTTTTCCTTTTTCTCTTTCGTGGCATTGTCGCGGACACTGATCATATTCCAGAGATAGTCATCAAACAGCGTTTCAATCACGGCAGCATTCCTTTCAGGAAATGCGCTGCAGAAGGTGGAAATGGTTTCTTTATTGGCTCTGGATGTTTCCTTAAACCAGATGCGGATCTGATCGATAAACAGTCCCCGGATTTCCTGGTTGGGAATCATGAGCTGGTATGGATTTTCGCGGATTCCGCTTTTGGTTGTCAGATATCCGGTGCTGGTGATGGAGTAAATCTTAAAATTGTTGAGTCCAGTAAATACGCTCTCTTTTGTGATGCGAAGACATCCGGTCAGCACAGCAAATTTCAGGCTGTTGTTTGTTTTCAATGCATTTCCAAGCATGGTGCGGATCAGGGAAATCATTTCGTTGTAGTAACCATGCTGAAAGGCTTTATCGAGTGGAACATCATATTCATCAATGAGAATGATGACTTCCTTCTGGAAATGTTTGGCAAGGAGCAGGGATATATTGCGCAGGGCAGCAGGAAGGGCTTCATTTGGCATGGAAAAAATACCATTTTCTACCTGTACATAGCCGCGGTAAAGGTCCTTTTCCGTGTCTGTCAGATTTGTACTTTCAGCCAGAAATGGAAATCTGGCCGCTTCGATGCCGATGATATCTTTCATGGCAGCAACAGCGTCTGCGTATGTCTGCCCGTCGACGCCCTTCAGTGTTATGGAAATGACAGGAAACTGCCCCATATAGGCATCACACAGCGCAGTGTTTTGGAAAATATCCAGACCGTCAAAGAGCATTTTATTGCATCCAATCTCAAAGAAATTCTGCAGCATGCTCATATTCAGGGATTTTCCAAAGCGGCGTGGTCGTGTGAACAGATTTACTTCGCTGGGGTTCTTTAACAGCTGCTCAATCAGACGTGTTTTATCCACATAGTAAAAGCCGCTGGTTCGTATTTTGGAAAAGCTTTCGATTCCAATAGGAAGTTTCAGTTGTTCGCGCAAAAGATGGATGCCTCCTTTCCAGAGTGTTTTCTGTCATTCCATTTTACCATTTCAGCCCCGCCGAAACAAGCAATAGATTTTTTCTTGTGTATTCGCTGCATATGGTCTAAAATGGAGAAAGAAAAAATTCCAATACGGAGGACTCCCAATGAAAAACATCTTAGTTGCTATGCCATTCAACGATACGCACAAAGCTTATATCGAAAAAATCGGAACCGGCTGCGAGTTTCACTATACCACCATCAAAACTGCCACTGCAGAGGAGGTAAAGGCAGCGGACATCATTTTCGGCAACATCAGTCCGGAGCTTGTGAAGCAGAATGACCATCTGGAGTGGATGCAGTTAAATTCTGCAGGCTCTGACCAGTACTGCAAGCCGGGAGTCATCGGTCCGGATACGATTCTGACCTGTGCCACCGGTGCTTATGGTCTGTCTGTTTCCGAGCATATGGTTTCCATGTCCATGATGCTCTGCCGCAAGATGGATTTATATATGAAGAATCAGATCAACCATGAGTGGAAGGAAGAGGGCAGCGTAACATCCATCTGGAATTCCACCACACTGGTAGCAGGTCTTGGTGATATCGGAAGTGAGTATGCAAAACGCATGAAGGCGCTGGGAAGTCATGTTATTGGTATTCGCCGCAACGTGGCAGAGAAGCCGGATTTCATCGACGAACTCTACACCATGGACCAGCTGGATGAGGTTTTACCGAAGGTGGATTTCGCGGTATTTATTCTGCCAAGTACCCCGGCAACCCATCACATCATGGATGAGCGCCGCCTGCGCCTCATGAAGCCGGGCAGTTATCTCATCAACGCAGGACGCGGCGATGCAGTGGACTGCGATGCGTTAAATAAAGTCCTGCGCGAGGGCGGTGCGCTGGCCGGTTGTGCGTTAGATGTAACTGAGCCGGAGCCGCTTCCGGCAGATCATCCCCTCTGGGATGCGCCGCGCACCATCATAACCCCGCACAGCGCAGGAAAGTTCCATCTGCGTGAAACCTTTGAGCGCATTGTACGGATTACCGGGGAGAATCTGGAGAAATATCTGGCTGGAGAGAAGGAAGAGATGCGCAATCAGGTAAATGTAAAGACCGGGAACCGGAAATAGAAAACTTTGCCTGATTCCAGGCCTGATCCAGTTCTTTCACGGAGTCAAAAATATAAGTGGGAGGGTACGTGTGAATCTGCGTATCCGTCCGTCTGGCTTCTCCGGTCAGTACCAGAGCCGTCTCTACACCGGCTGCATTTCCGCAGGCAATATCTGTATAGAGCCGGTCACCGACCACCAGGGTTTCCTCTTTGGAAAACGGATTTTCACGGAGAGCCATGTCCACCATATCGGTAGAGGGTTTTCCGATATAACGGGGTACCTGTCCGGTGGCATTGGTGATCATCTGGCAGATGGAGCCGCAGTCAGGTACATAGCCGAAGGGCACCGGGCAGACCAGATCCGGGTTGGTGGCCAGAAAAGTGACCGGTCTGGTCTGAAGAATGCGGCAGGTGTCAGACAGCTTCTGATAGGTGAGCTCGCTGTCGTAGGCAGCCAGCACGAAGGAGATATCTGGGTCATCAGGATTTGTGGTAACGCGGATTCCGTGTCCCTCCAGTTCTAGGATCAGGGAACGGGTACCAAGTACATAGATGATTTTTCCGGCCGCATGCTGCTGCAGCCAGCTGGCAGAGGCAGTGGAGGCGGTTACAAAATTCCGGGGATCGGTGGAAACACCCATCTGCCGGAATTTTTTGATATAATCCGCAATACTTTTGGTGGAATTGTTGGTGATGAAGACAAACTGTCCGCCCCGCTCTTTGATTTCCCGGAAAAATTCCGCGGATCCGGGCAGCAGGGAGTCTCCAAGAGCAATGGTACCGTCAATATCGAAGAGAAAGAGCTTTTTTAGGGAAAGCATAAGCTACCTCCGGATCTGATCCAGAAGCCAGGAAATATCTTCCAGGATTCCGTCTTCATCATCTGCCACATCCGGGCTGTATTCCAGAACCAGATCTGCGTTTGGAGTCAGTCTCTGATAATCCGACAGAAACAGGGAAAAATCCAGGGTTCCGTGGAAAATCCGCTGATGGCTGTCGTGAACACCGTCGTTGTTGTGAAGATGGTAAGCCACGATCTGATTCTTTAACGCTTCCATGGTCTGCTCCAGGTCCCAGCCGTTGGCGTAAGCATGGCCAATGTCGATCAGCACCGGATAATGTTCTTCCCTGCAGAGCTGGATAAACGCATCCTGGTCAAACAGCATGTTGCCGCGGTCCAGGACACCGGCATTCTCCACCACCACCGGGATCTGGTGCGGCTTGAACAGCTCCGCAATTTCCCTGTAGTTTTCTCTGGAAACACGGATCATCTCTTCCCGACGTTCTTCCGTCACCGGGATGTTGTTGTGATGAAAGACCAGATACTGGCTTCGAAGGCGCACACAGTAAGGCAGGGTTTGGCGGATCAGGTCCATGGAGTGCGCATATTCCGGGGTGCCGGGGGCTGCGCTGTGCTCGGTTTCATAGTACGGGCCATGAAAACTAACTGGGATTCCTTCAAACTCCGGCAGGCAATGAAGAAGCTCTTCCTCATAGCAGTCTGCGTCAAACATAGGGAACAGCTCGACGCCAATCTGACCACGGAAGGCATGTAAATGCGGGATGACCCGGGCAAGCTGACCCGGTTTATACACATTGGTACTGACCAAAAGATTCATGATATTTACCTCCTGCTTTCTGGTTTTTATTCTGAGCATCCGGCATGGAAAAATCCAGGGCTGCGTTCAGACGGCGGATTTCTTCTGGATATCCAAGGGACTTCTCGCTCTGGGCATCAAACAGATGCAGTTTGCGGAAATCAATATTGATGAAAATGTTTTCGCCCGGGCGCGGAACCGAGTCGTTGCAGATGGCAATCAGCTCGCTCTTTTCACCCTTTACATCAATATAAACGCCGTAGCGATTGCCATAGTCCTCCACATATTTTACGGTTCCGCAGATGGAAGTTTCCGTTGGACGGCTGCTTAAGGCTACATGTTCCGGGCGGATGCCGACGCAGTATTTTCCGGATGGACAGGCATCTGCGATCGGACGCCACATCGGAGCCAGTCTGATCATCTGGTCTCCGATGGAGAGATTGCCGTTTTCATACTGGCAGGAGATGATGTTCATGGACGGAGAGCCAATGAAGCGGGCACAGAAGATACTTGCCGGCATATTGTATACATGACTTGGCGTGTCCAGCATTTCCATATTTCCGCGATACATGATGGCAACACGCTGTCCCACGGTCATGGCCTCAATCTGGTCATGAGTGACATAAACCATGGTCGGACGGTACATCTCGTGGATCTTGACCAGTTCTTTTCGCGCACGCAGGCGGAGCTGTGCATCCAGGTTGGAAAGCGGTTCATCCAGAAGAAAGTAGTCAGAGCGTTTTACGACGGCGCGGGCCAGGGCAACACGCTGGCGCTGTCCACCGGAAAGATCCTTCGGCTTGCGGTCCTCCAGACCTTTCAGCTGCAGCATTTCCAGTACTTCCTCCAGGCGGCGGTTAATCTCAGCCGCTTCCATTTTGTGGGCTTTCAGACCGTAGATGATGTTATTTTTTACAGTCATATGCGGGAAAAGGGCGTAGTTCTGGAATACCATCGACACGCCGCGGTCTCCGCAGGCAACGTTGTTGACTACCTGGCCTCGCATATGCAGGGAGCCGGAGGTGATATCCTCCAGACCGGCGATCATGCGCAGGGTGGTGGATTTTCCGCAGCCGGACGGGCCCAGCAGAATCAGCCGCTCCCCTTCCCGGATTTCCATATTCAGATTATTGACGATCACATTTTTTCCGTATGCTTTTACGACGTGTTCAAAAACGATATTATTCATAAGTCCTCCTGACAGATTAACCTTTTACGCCGGATGCGGCAAAGGTGTTGATGATATAGCGCTGGAAAATAAGATACAGAGCCAGCGGAATGATCATGGTGATGACGGATACGGCCATGGCAATGGTAAATTCGGTGCCGCCCTCAGCGCTGATGTACATCTGGAGCGCCAGGGAAAGCGTGTAGTTTTCCTTGCTCTTTAAGATGAGCACCGGCCATACATACTCGTTCCAGGAATTGATAAAGAAAATGATCCCGGTCGTGAGAATGGACGGGCGTACCAGCGGCAGGATGATATCTCGCATGATCTTGAGGCTACCGATGCCTTCCATCCGCGCAGCCTCAATGAGGGCCTTCGGGATTCCGCGCATGGCCTGGCGCAGCAGGAAGATACCTAAAACATCCGCAAACTGCGGAAGTGCCACGCCCCAGATGCAATCCCGCAGACCGATTTTTGAAATCATCAGGTAGTTTGGGATCATGGTCACGGTGAACGGAATAAACATGGTACTCAGCATGATAAAGTAGAAAAACTGTTTTCCCTTGTACTCAAAATAGACAAAGGAATAGGCGGCAAACAGGCTGGTAATGGTTTTGAAGGCGGTAACGGATGCCGCGATCAGAAATGTATTTAAGGTTATCTGGACAAAAGGCAGTTTTTCAAATACATGTCGGTAGTTTTCCAGGGTCGGATGAGACGGAATGATCTCAAAAATGGTATTAAATGCGTCCTGCAGAGTCTTGAAGGAGTTGGACAGAGCGAACACGATGGGAACCAGCATGAGGAAGACGATGGCACCCAGGATCATGTGCCAGCCAATTTCCGAATGATTGTTAGTTTTCATAGTAGACTCCCTTCTCCACAAATTTAAATTCCAGAAGTAAAAGGACAATGAACAGCAGCATGGTCAGAATGGAAATGGCCGACGAGGTGCCGGTCCGGTACAGGGTGAATGCCTCGTGGTAGGAAGCGTAGATCAGGTTGGAGCTGGCGTAGTTCGGTCCGCCCTGGGTAATGACCTTGATGGGAGTGAACACATACTGGAGTCCCTGGACAATGGTGGTAATGAACACGTAAATTCCGGTGGCGGAGCTCATGGGCACGATGATGTCCAGAAAAATCTTCCACAGGGGAACCTGATCCAGCCGTGCAGCCTCAATAACTTCCTGGGATACGCCGGAGACACCGGCTAAAATATTGATGAAGTTGTAGCCGAAGGTCTTCCAGGTGGTAATGATGCAGAGCACGGCAATGACCCATCCGTCGGTTTTGGACCAGAAGGGCATCTGGATGCCGAATTTACCGAGAATGATGGCCACCGGTCCGGAAATCGGGTTTAAGATCCAGGTATAGAGGATGGAGCCGACCACCAGGGAGATGACGCTGGGAAGGAAGAACACAGCCTTGTAAAAACTCTTTCCATGCCGGATCACGGCGGAGAGGATAAAGGAGAGAATATAGGGCAGCACAAAGTTCAGGACCAGCAGAACCAGAATGTAAGCAAGGGTATTGCCCAGAATCTTAAAGGTATTCGGATCTCGGAATACGGCAATGTAGTTGTTCAGACCGACAAATTTTTTGACAGGCTTTACCATGTTCCACTCAAAAAAGCTTAAGTAAAAGGTATAAAGGAGTGGGTAAAACATAAAGACTGCGAACACGGCTAGGGACGGGATCAGAAACAGATATCCCAGAATCGTTTGTTTTTTTGTTTCTTTATTCAAGTGATTACCTCCGTAAATTCAGGAAAACCGGTACCTTCCCGTGAGCAAAAGGGAAAGTACCGGTCTGCATCTGGAATGTCAGCTTACTGTGCGTCTAACAGGGCATTGATAGCATCCTGGGTGGAAGTCATACCCTCCTCGGCAGTTACCTGTCCACCGAAGATCTGATCTCTCATATCCAGGAGCATCTGCTCAGCCTGAAGACCTGCATCACCCGGGAAGGATGTCCAGGAAACCACGCCGTCCATCTGCTCAATGGCAGCCTTCATCATCTCATTTTCAGCCAGGAAGGATTTCAGTCCGTTCTCTGCGTCTGCAACGTCCTTTCTTGGCGGTACATAACCGGTTCCGATGGTCCATGCAGCTATGGATTCCACGCTGTACAGGTATTTCTCAAACTCCCATGCGGCTTCCTTCTGCTCATCGGTCTGTGCAGTGATAGCTAAGAAGCATCCGCCTGCCGGAACTTTACGCGGGCTGCTGCCCCATGTCGGGGATTTTACGGTAGCGACATCGAACTGCGCGCTCTTCTGAACGGATGCGCGACGGGCAATGGTGGTGTAGAGCATTGCGCAGTTGCCATCAATGAAGCTCTGGCAGCCTTCATCCCAGGAAACATGGAGAGCGGCTCCGTCCTTGATGAGGTCAGCAACCATCTGCATAGCCTGAATGCCTTCCGGGCTTGCGAAGCTTGCCTGGATCTTGCCATCTGCGGTCTTGGTCAGCATGGAAGTGTTATTGCTCTCGATGAGTCCCTGCTGTGCCCAGAAGTCTGCCGGCTCTTGCATATAGAAACCATATTTTCCGGTCTTTTCCTGAACAGTTCTGGCAAAGGAATCAACCTCTTCCCAGGTCTTCGGTCCCTCTTCGGAAAGTCCTGCTTCCTTCAGCAGATCGCGGTTGATGTAGAGAACCGGGCTGCTTAAAGAATACGGTACTCCGACCTGTACGCCATCACTGTTTACCGCCAGATCCAGGACGTTTGGCAGGAAATTGTCGGTCAGGAAGGTTTTGTCAGAAGCATCATACTGGTCGATGATCTCCTGTGGGGAGGTGTAGGAAAAGTTGTTGGAAAAATAATCCAGGAAAGCCCAGCCGATCTGAACCAGTGCCGGGGTATTGCCGGTAGCGGCTTCAGCCTGCAGGTTCTGCATCAGTCCCTTATACATATCCGGGTTATATTTAGCAACAACTTCAATGTGGTCATTGTTCTCATTAAAGTTTTTTACCAGTTCATCTACGGTCAGTCCGCCCTGGTTCTCTGCATTACAGTGCCAGTACTCGATAACGGTTTTGGAACCATTTCCAGAAGCGGTGCTCTCGGCGGAAGTGGTGGCTTCGGAAGAGGCGGAACCTGCTGTGGTATCTGCGTTAGTAGCCTGACTGGATGAACCGCATCCGGTCAGAGAGATCATGGCACCAGCCATGCAAAGTGCTGTGAGACGTGTCAGATTTTTCTTCATCATGTTGTCTTTCTCCTCGTGGTTGTGTTTGTCGTTCATTACGATTGTGTTTTGTGTGTTTCACAATTTCCGATTATAGTGTCGGAAAGTTTTGACATCTATCATGAAAAAGTAAAACATTGTAAAAAGTTGAAAAAGAAACACAGGAAAAGGAAAAATAATTTTTACAGAGCCAGGCATAGGTTCACTGGAATAAGAATAGGTTATTACTATCAAATTTTTTCGGGGAGGCTGTTATGGGAAAGAAAAAAAGCGGAAAGGTGCTGTTGGTGGCGGCTCTTCTGGCCTGGGTCTTCGTGGTGCGGTTTCTGACGGCCTGCAGCGTGGAGAAGGATGACCTGAAAAAGGTGCGTGACCTGGAATTCACCGTAGTCGGGGAGACAGATCTTCCAGAGGAGCTTAAGCAGGTGATCGGGGAGAAAAAGACGGCACCGTTTAAAATGACCTACACCGATGATCAGAATCTTTACATAGCAGTGGGCTACGGGGAGCAGGAGAACGGGGGCTACAGCATTTCAGTGAGGGAGCTTTACCTGACGGAGAATGCAATCGTGGCAGATACGGAGCTTCTGGGGCCGGAGAGCGCGGAACAGACCGGAGCAGAAAAATCGTATCCGTACATTGTCGTAAAAACCGAATATCTGGAGGAACCGGTTATATTCCAGTGATTTACTAGGAATTCTTCTGCAGGCACTTGTATTTCTTTCATATCATATGGTAAAATAAAAGCTAAAATTCTAACGTATATTGCGGAGGCCTGGGAATATGATTTTGAAAGATATCTGGATGGATGTAAAAGCCGTACAGGAGCGTGACCCGGCAGCGCGGAGTGCCCTGGAGGTGCTTCTTCTCTATCAGGGTGTCCATGCCCTGATCTGGCACCGGTTTGCCCACTGGTTTTATAAGCACCACATGTTTTTTATTGCGCGCCTGATCTCTCAGATCGCGCGCTTCTTTACCCTGATCGAGATTCATCCCGGCGCACAGCTGGGGCATGGCATTTTAATTGACCATGGCTGTGGCGTGGTTATCGGTGAGACAACGGTAGTCGGAGATAACTGTACCATTTACCAGGGCGTTACCCTGGGCGGTGTCGGCCTGAACAAGGGAAAACGTCATCCTACTCTGGGCAACAATGTCACCGTAGGCTGCGGCGCCAAAATTCTGGGCGCTTTCGAGGTCGGAGACAACTGCCAGATTGCGGCGAACGCGGTTCTGCTAAAACAGCTGGACAACGACACCACGGCAGTGGGCATCCCGGCGCAGCCGATTAAGGTGGCAGGTGTTCCCATTGAAAACCGAAAAAAAGCGGTGACCGTGGAACATTTTGAGAAGATGGAACAGCGCGTGAAAGAACTGGAGGCGGAGCTGGAGCGTCTGAGAGCGGAACTGGCAGAGAACTCCGGGGAAAACTGAGCAAAGCGCCCGGGTTGGCGCGGTATCATAAAAAGAGAAGCACTCACATAGACTTTCTGTAAAGGGTTTCTGATATGGAAAGAAAGGTGGGTGCTTTTTTATGCTGGAACTGGAAAAACAGAATCTGCGCAGAAACCGTCTGAAAAGCCAGACGGGAACGCAGGTAACCCTGGATGATGATTTTATTGTTCCGGATACGATGAGTGATATGGCTGAGGTGATCCTGGATTCCGGAATCATCCAGCTGGAGCCGGTGAAGGTGCAGCGGGAGCGGATCACAGTGCGGGGAAAGCTGGATTTTCATGTGCTTTACCGGAAGGAAGAGGGCGGCCTGCAGGCCCTTGGAGGGTCAATTCCCTTTGAGGAGGCCATAAACGTGCCGGATCTGGATGAGAAGGATTATGTCAGTGTCTCCTGGCAGATTGAGGACCTGAATACGGAAATGATCCATTCCAGAAAGCTTGGGATCAAGGCCATTGTGACGCTGGAGGCGAAGGCAGAAAGCCTGTATGATACAGAGGCGGCCGTGGATGTGCGTGGGGAAGATGATGAAATCCATCTCCAGGTAAGGCGGGAGCGGATTCCGGCAGCAGCCATTGCCCTGCGCAGAAAAGATACCTACCGCTTAAAGCAGGACATCACGCTTCCGGGCAGCAAACCGGTCATTGAACGGATGCTGTGGACGGAAATTAAGCTTGCCGGGTGCCAGGCAAAGCCGCTGGATGGCCAGATCCATCTGGAGGGAACCCTGATGGTATTTGCCCTCTATGAGGGCGGGGAGAGCGGTATGGTCCAGTGGGTGGAGGAAAGCATTCCGTTTTCCGGTGAAGTGGAGATGCAGGGTGCCGCTGCGGATATGATACCGGTCATCGGCCTGAAGCTGATTCACCGTGATCTGGAGGAAAAGCCGGATTACGACGGGGAGATGCGGGAGCTTTCCGTGGACGCGGTCATTGAGCTGGATGTGCGCCTTTATGAGGAACAGGAGCTGGAGCTTCTGCAGGATTTGTATGCCACAAACCGGGAAATTGTTCTGGACACTGGTGAGGCGGTCTTTGACCAGATCCTGACCCGCAATTTCGGAAAATGCCGCGTTGCGGAAAAGGTGGAGATGGAGACGGATCCCAGGGTGCTGCAGATCTGTCACAGCAGCGGCAGCGTAAAGCTGGACGGGGTGGAGGTCCGGGAGAACGCGCTGGCGGTGGATGGTGTTCTGGAGGTAAAGCTTTTGTATCTGACAGATGAAGACGCAAGGCCGGTGCAGGCTGAGACCCGCCTGGTGCCCTTCCATTATGAGGCAGAGGCACCTGGTATCACGGAGGACAGCATCTGGTACCTGGAGCCGGGGCTGGAGCAGCTTACCGCGGTTATGGCGGGAGGCGGACAGGCGGAACTGCGCGGAGTGATCACGCTGGATCTGTTTGTTTTGCAGCCGGAGGCAAGACAGATAATCCTGCAGGCTCAGGTTCATCCTGTGGACACAGAAAAAATGAAAGCCATGCCTGGTATTGTCGGTTACCTTGTACAGCCGGGAGACAGTCTGTGGGATGTGGCGAAGCGTTTTCATACTACAGAAAAATCCATACTGGAGGCCAATGAATTGCCGGGGGATGCCATCAAAGCGGGAGACTGCCTGATTCTGGTGAAAGAAATTTAAGGTGTCGCGCACAAAAAAGAAAAAAATGCGTATGATGTAGTATAAGACATCGCTGGTCACTGCATCAGGCTGGTGCTTTTTATAGATCAGGGAGACCTGGGCGGCGCATGCTGTACTTGCAAGCAGCATCTGCCGCCTACATAGCGTTGCGCGGGAGCGTTTCTTATGGTACGATGATAGCCGTAGTACAAAGGGGAAGAACGATGTCAGAAGAAAATTATACATATATTCTGGAGTGCGCGGACGGCACCCTCTACTGCGGATGGACAAACCATCTGAAGGAGCGGGTGGCGGCCCACAATGCCGGAAAGGGTGCCAAATACACAAAAAACCGCCGGCCTGTGGTGTTGAAGTATTACGAAATCTTCAGCACGAAGCAGGAGGCCATGAGGCGGGAGTGGGCGGTCAAGCAGTTAAGCCGGAAGGAAAAACTGGCTCTGATCGGACAGTTTGAAGAGCAGAAGATGTCAGAACAGCAGTAAAAAGCCGCCGGCCCCAAAAGAGCAGGCGGCTTGACTGATTCAGGCCACGAAGGCGTACATCATGATGTAGTGGCAGAGACTTCCACCCATCACGAACAGGTGGAAGATTTCATGGGAGCCGAAGTAACGGTGTTTCTGGTTGAAGATCGGCAGCTTCAGGGCGTAGATCACGCCGCCCACGGTGTAGATGATGCCACCCGCCAGAAGCCATCCGAAGGCCTGGCGTGGAAGGGCCGCGATGATCTTTCCAAAGGCCAGCACGCAGACCCAGCCCATGGCAATGTAGATCAGGGAAGAAAACCACTTGGGGCAGGTAATCCACAGCGCGTTGATGAGGATGCCCACGGCGGCAATGCCCCATACCAGTGCCAGAAGGAGCCAGCCGGTGCGGTCGCCCAGAACCAGCATGCAGACCGGCGTGTAGGTCCCGGCGATCAGGATAAAGATCATCATATGATCTGCCTTGCGCAGCATACGGTTGATCTTCGGTGAGATATCAAGCGTATGGTAGATGGTGCTTGCCGCATAAAGCAGTATCATACTGGTGATAAAGACGGTAAGAGCCAGTACATGGCTGGAGCCGGGGGCCTGCGCAGCCTTGATGAGGAGCGGGGAAGCGGCACACAAAGCCAGGATCATGGCAATAAAATGAGTCAGGGCACTGCCCGGATCTTTGATTTTCAGAGTCATAAAGATTCCTCCTTAAAAAAACAATGTAGTTTTGAAAACTACGTTTAACTGTTTTCTATACTATACAGCGGCGGGGAGAAAAATGCAAGGCTTTTTCTGGAAAAACTTTGAAAATCAAACTATCTGACAAAATATACCAAAAAGGGAGAACGGCATGCTGAATATACTATATGAAGATGAAGCAGTTTTAGTGGTATGGAAACCGGTGGGAATGGAGTCCCAGTCCGGCCGGGGTTTTGATGCGGACATGGTGAGCGAGATCAAACGGTATTTATCCACAAAAAAGGCGGTGGATAATCACAACTTGTCCACAAAGCCTGTGGAGCCTTATGTGGGAGTTATCCACAGACTGGATAAGCCAGTCAGTGGTGTTATGGTGTATGCCAAAACGAAAAACGCTGCTGCGTCGCTGAGTAAACAGGTAGCGGAAGGGAAGATGCACAAAAAATACCTTGCGGTACTCTGTGGAAAACCTGTGGATAATGTGGAAAAGTATGTGGATTATCTGTTGAAAGACGAAAAGGAAAACACTTCCCGGATTGTGGATATGGGGATAAAAGGTGGAAAACGTGCGGAGCTCATTTGCAGGGCGCTTGAGACAAAGCCTGTGGAACCGTATGGGGAGCTGACACTGGCAGAAATCGAGCTTCTCACGGGACGCCATCACCAGATTCGGGTGCAGATGTCAGGCCACGGTCTGCCACTCTGGGGAGATAACCGCTACAATCCTGCTTTCCAGAAAGGAGATGCGGCAATGCCAGGATCCGCGGCAGAGTGTGCGGCAGAAACAGGCGGGCAGGAACAGATGGAGAAAAAGAAGCGGGAATCTGGCCGCATCCCGCTTCGTGAACGGCGCAGGGGCGGCACAGGACGCAGCGGGCGCGCTCACCGTGTGGATGTAGCTCTGGCAGCGTATGAACTGGCCTTTACTCATCCGGAAACCGGGGAGAGCATGATCTTTCAGCACAACCCGTCTGGTGGCATTTTCCGCCAGTTCCAGATGCCCGGCCAGCAATGAGTCCATGAAAACAGCCAGTATATTCTGTGCCCGTATAAATCCGGAAATAGCGGGCAGACTAGAGAATGTACAAAGGAAGTACAGATCAAAAAGCAGGTGAGTCCATGGGTAAACCGACCGAGGTACTAACGATAACTCCATTTACATATGAAAAAAAATGTCGTATACTGGTACTGCTTCACGAAATGAAAAGAAACAGGAGGCAGGATTATGACATTTACCTATCCTGCGGTGATCACACCGCATAAAGACGACGATGGTTTCCATATCGTATTCCCGGACCTGGAACTCTGCGAAGGAGACGGTCCGGATTTAGAGGATGCTCTGGATGATGCCAGAGAGGCAGCCTACAACTGGCTGATGCTGGAACTGGAAGAAGGCGGAGAGTTCCCGGCACAGAGCCATGAGGAAGATATTGAAGTTCCGGAGGGCGGATTTGTACGCCGCATTATTGTGCGGATCAAACTGCTGCCGGACAGCGACTGATCAGAACAAAACTGGCCGGGCTGCTTGCAAAAGCCACAGCCAGTTTTATGCTGGATACAATAGGAGGAGTTGAATCATGAGATACACTGTAAAACCACATGACGTGTGCCCGACATCCCTGTCGTTTGACCTGGAGGGCGACGTAGTAAGAAACGTAGAATTTACAAGAGGCTGTAATGGCAACTTAAAGGCCATCAGCAAGCTGGTGGACGGTATGACCGTAGACCAGATCTACAATACGCTGCACGGCAATACCTGTGGCTACAAAGATACATCCTGCGCGGACCAGCTGGCCCAGGCAGTGCGCCAGTGCTACGAGGAGAGCCAGAAATAATCAGCTCATTTCCCGTGCAAGACGCAGGAATTCCTGCATTTCTTTTGTGACCCATTTATCTTTATGGTAAAAGATCTGCCGCCAGGTCTGCATCTGAAATCCGCGGACCTTAAGCGCGGTCAGCCGTTTCTGTTCTACTTCCCGCCGGATGGTAAATTCCGGCAGAAACGAGATCCCTGTATTTTTTAGAAGCATGTGAATAATGAATTCGGTACTGCCGATTTCCAGAAACGGCCGGATAAAACGGTCTGTAGATGCCAGATACTGTTCTAACATATGACGGTAGCTGGCATCTTTTTCTGTGAGCAGAAACGGAAAACGCAGCACTTCATCCAGCTCCAGTTCCCGGTTTGCCCTGGCCAGCTCATGATCCGGAGAAGCCACGAAGATATTTTCCTCCGGCTCCTCCAGGGTCTTGTACCAGCGGCTGTCGTAGATGCGCCGGTCTAAGAGATACACGATATCGATGGCATTTTCGTTCATCCGGTTTAATAGAACATCCGGGGAATCCGTGACAATGCTGATGGTGACCTCCGGATAGAGCCTGTGATATTCGGACAGCAGAACCGGAAAGATGGAGGCACAGATGGACTCAATGGTGCCAAGACAGAGCTTGCCATTTAAGGTGGAAGCATCGGAGACCGCGCCCCTGGCCTGCGCTAAGTCCTTCTGGATGGCAACTGCGTACTGGTAGAAAACCTGCCCCTGATGGGTCAGGGAAATCTGTTTTCCGATGCGGTCAAACAGGTGAACGCCCAGCTCATTTTCGAGCTGCTTGATCTGGATGGTGACCGCGGCCTGGGAGTAGCCAAGCTGCTTTGCGGCCTTGGAAAAACTCTGGTGCTGTGCCACCTGGAGAAAGGTACTGATTTCACGAAATTCCATAAGAATCCCTTCTTTCATCATTAAAAAATTATAAACGATATGATAAAAACTTTAAATTTTACATTAATGTAACTATATGTTACAGTAAATTTATCAACAAGGCAAGCCGTAATGATGAATCCGGATGGCCTTCATATCTGATCAATATGAGCAGCCATGAACAAAAGAAAGGTGATAATGAGATGGAAAAGTCAGATCCGCGTTATCAGGCATATATCCAGATCCTGAAAGAAGAACTGATCCCGGCTATGGGATGTACCGAACCGATCGCGCTGGCCTATGCAGGCGCAGTTGCAAAAAAAACGCTGGGAGAACAGCCGGATAAAGTGAAGGTTGAGGCCAGCGGCAGCATCATTAAGAATGTAAAATCCGTGATCGTGCCGAATACCGGTCACTTAAAGGGCATCAACGCGGCAGTGACTGCAGGTATTGTGGCAGGTGACCCGGATAAACAGCTGGAGGTCATTGCCCAGGTTAGTTCGGAGCAGATTCAGCAGATGAAGCAGTTTATGAAAGAGGTGCCGGTGGAGATCGAGCATCTTGCGGGCGGCTGCACCTTCGATATTATTGTAACCGTATACCATGGTGAGTCCTACGCGAAGGTGCGCATTGCGAATTACCATACCAATATTGTTCTTATCGAAAAGAACGGGGAGGTTCTGCGCAGTGAGGCGGTTTCCGATGACAGTGAGGATGGCCTGACAGACCGCACGCTGCTTGACATGGAGCATATCTGGGATTTCGCGACAACGGTGGATATCAACGATGTCAAAGAGCTTCTGGATCAGCAGATTGCATGCAATGTGGCTATTGCGGAAGAAGGATTAAAGAATGATTACGGCGCAAATATCGGAAAGGTACTTCTGGATATGGGCGGGGACGATGTCCGTGTGAGAGCAAAAGCCATGGCAGCGGCTGGTTCCGATGCCCGCATGAACGGCTGTGAGATGCCGGTAGTGATCAACTCCGGAAGCGGCAACCAGGGTATCACCACTTCGGTTCCGGTCATTGTTTACGCAAAAGAACTTGGCGTCAGTGATGAGATGCGCTACCGCGCCCTGACGCTTGCCAATCTGACTACTATTCATGTAAAGACCCCGATCGGCCGTCTGTCTGCTTATTGCGGAGCGGTTGGAGCAGGTGCCGGGGCAGGTGCCGGAATCGCATACCTTTGCGGCGGCGGCCTGAAAGAAGTAGAACACACGGTGGTCAATGCGCTGGCAATTGTTTCTGGTATTGTCTGTGATGGAGCGAAGGCATCCTGCGCTGCAAAGATCGCGTCGGCGGTTGATGCGGGAATCCTCGGCTACAACATGTACATCCGCGGCCAGCAGTTCCGTGGTGGAGATGGTATTGTTTCCAAGGGCGTTGAGAATACCCTGCAGAATGTCGGCCGTCTTGGAAAAGAAGGCATGAAAGAAACCAATGACGAGATCATCAAGATCATGATCGGAGAATAAAAGAACCCGTGTTTTTTAAGAAAAGCTCTGAGCCAGAAAAAATTCCGGCGCGGAGTTTTTTCTTATGCCCAAGTTTTACATTTTTTTTCATGGAAAAGCCGGAATAATTGTGGTAGTATAGGTTCATATACCTTTGAGAGAATCGGCCTGACCGGATATTGAAAGAGGAATGACCATGAAAAATAAGACTGGAAAAACAGCGCGGTTCCTGCTTATGATTATCATGACTATAATCGTTGCGCTGATCATGTATCAGAAAGTAGAAGATGGAAACAGGGCAGTACTTTTTCTGCTGCTGTGTTATTTCCTGTGGAATGTATGGACCATGCGCCAGCTTACAAAAAGCCGGGCGGACACAGTTATGGAACTGGAGCGAAGTACAGCCCTGATCCAGTGTGTCACGGAGCTTTCTTCCCATGAGGATGTAGATCAGGCCATCAACAACCTGTTAAAAATTGTTACGGCATATTTCCAGGGCGACCGGACATACATCTTTGAAATGGATTATGAGGAAAAGCTTGTCCACAATACATATGAGTATGCGGCAGCGGGAGTGACGAGGGAAATAGAGAACCTCCGCAATGTCCCGATCCAGATTATTCAGACCTGGATCGACATGTTCCATGAGCGCGGAATGTTCTATATTTCGGATTTGGACCGGGAAAAAGAGAAGGAAGATGCCCGGGCCTATGAAGTGCTGAAAGCACAGAACATCAACAGCCTGATCGCGGTACCCTTTAAAAAGAACGGAGTAGTGACCGGATTTTTTGGTGTGGACAATCCGCGGGAGCATTACCGTGATTTTGAACTGTTGTCCTCCATCCAGTTTTTTATCATGAACCGCCTGGAAACCAGGAGCCGTCAGGAGCAGCTTCAGTATTTAAGCTACCGGGATATGCTGACCAACCTTTATAACCGCAACTGCTACATCCGCTTTATGGAAAGCTACCGAGGGCAGAAGTTTGAGAATATTGGTGTTGTGTATATTGATTTAAACGGATTGAAAAAAGTGAATGATGAGCAGGGCCATGAAGCTGGAGATTCCTTTATCCGGCGGGCTGCCCAGCAGATCGTCGCTGTATTTCCAGAGCATACCTACCGCATTGGCGGTGATGAATTTGTGGTAATCTATCCGGGAATCCTGGAGCAGCAGTTTGAATTCCTGATGAGCCAGCTGAGGCTGAACGCGCGCCAGCACCATGTGAGCTTTTCCTGTGGAGCAGTCTGGAAAAAAGAGTGCGATTCCCTGGATGCGCTTTTAAAAGAAGCGGACGAAAAAATGTATGAGGAAAAGAAACATTTCTATGAGAAAACAGAACACGACCGGAGACGGGAAATCCGCAGAAGTGAGCATGTGTAGAGAAGGGCAGCAGGACGTCGGCCGCATTAGCGGCAAACAGCAGGATGCCGCCTGCGCCAGTGGGGAACAGGTCATCCGCACCACCGGACGGAATAACTGTGGCGGCCGCTGCGTCATCTGTGTTCACATGAAAGACGGAACGATTGACCATTTAAGTACTGAGCGGCCCTGTGACGCGCCAGAGGGGGAAATTCCCCTGACAGCATGCGTGCGGGGCCTGAATTACCATAAGACTTTTCTTGGCGAAGACCGTCTGCGTTATCCTATGAAGCGGGTGGGAAAACGCGGCGAAGGAAAGTTTACGCGCATCAGCTGGGCGGAGGCGGTGGATACCATCGCTTCCGAATGGATCCGCATCCGCGATACCTACGGTGTTGGGTCTCGTTATGTAAATTATGCAACGGGCATCAGTGCTTTAAACCGCGGAAACAATATGGCTAAGCGCCTGCTGAATTTAGATGGCGGATTTCTGGATTACTACAATTCGTACAGTACGGCCTGCATCCGCCAGGCAACGGACATTATGTATGGCACCAACCAAACCGGTCATAATCCGGAAGACTGGTTAAACAGCAATCTGATTATTCTCTGGGGGCACAACCCGGAAGAAACCAAGTTTGACAGTGTCACCATGAATGTGCTTCTGCGCGCAAAAAAGAAGGGCATTCCCATCATTGTCATCGATCCGAGAAGGAATGACACGGCAGTACGTCTGGATGCGGAGTGGATTCCGGTCCATCCTGCCACGGACAGCGCGCTCATGGACGCTATGGCGTGGGTGATTGTGGAAGAAGGGCTGCAGGATCAGGAATTTCTGGATCGCTGCTGTATCGGCTTTGACAAGGCCCATATGCCGAAGGGCATAGATTCGTCCGAATGTTATCTTTCCTATATATATGGAGAGAAGGATGGGATACCCAAAACGCCGGAATGGGCAGAGCGTATTACCGGAACAGCGGCAGATACCATCCGCAGCCTGGCAAGACGCTATGCCCTGGCAAAACCCGCGGCGCTCATTCAGGGTTACGGCCCGCAGCGCAATGCCAACGGGGAGCAGAGCACCCGGGGCGGCATTCTGCTTGCCTGCATGACTGGCAATGTGGGAATTTCCGGCGGCTGGGCCAGCGGCACCGCAGACTGGGTGGAACATAAAAACCCATCCTGGCCAAAGCTGTCAAACCGTTACAACCGGCAGATTCCGGTTTACTTGTGGACCGATGCCGTGCTGCACGGACATACCATGAACCAGTTAGACGGCGTACAGTGGATTGACGGCTCGGAAGAACCAGTCACACTGGAAAGTGATATCAAGATGATTCTCAATCTGGCTGGCAACTGTCTCATCAACCAGCACGGAGACATCAACCGTACGGCAGAACTCCTGCGGGATGAGAGTAAATGCGAGTTCATTGTGGTCAGTGATTTGTTTATGACAGCCAGCGCGAAGTTCGCGGACATCCTGCTTCCGGGCATTTCCATGTTTGAGTGTGAGAATATCACCATGCCCTGGCAGTATGGCAATTTCCTGGGCTTCAACAACAAGGTGATCGAGCCGCTTTACGAAGGGCGGTTTGAGTATGACTGGTTTTCCGAGGTGGCAGACCGCCTGGGATTAAAAGAGCAGTTTACCTGTGGCCGTACCGCGTCGGAGTGGCTGGAATATTTATATAAAGAGCTGAGAAAAACAGAAACAGAACTGCCGGATTATGAGATTTTTAAGAAGCAGGCGCTGTTCCATTATCAGAAGCAGCCAATTCGGCCTGCTTTCAAAGAAGAATGCCGCGATCCGGAAACGCATCCGTTTCCTACAAAGAGCGGAAAGATTGAGATTTTTTCTGAGAAGGTCTACCGGACCGAGTTTAAAGAATTTATGCCGGCCATTCCGCGCTACGTTCCGCCGGTGGAGGGACCGCAGGATCCTTTGGCAGAAAAGTATCCGCTGCAGCTGACTGGCTGGCACACCAAGCGGCGCTGCCACAGTATCCACGACAATAACCAGGACATGCACAGGCTGGATCCCCAGACTCTGTGGATGAACCCAGCGGATGCTGCAGCCCGGAATCTAAAAGACGGGGATCTGGCAGAGGTATTCAATGACCGGGGACGGATCCGGATGCCGGTGCGCGTCACTGACCGGATCATGCCGGGCGTGACCGCCATCTCCCAGGGCGCATGGTACCGGCCAGACAAAAACGGAACCGACACTGCCGGTTCTATTAACGTGCTGACATCCCAGCACCCGACCCCTTACGCCCGGGGTAACGGGCAGCACACCAATCTTGTGGAGGTGACCCGATATGGTCTATGAACTGACAGTCCAGTCCGTAAAACTGAAATCAACCCTGTTCACGCCGCCGTCCCGGCTCATCAATACCTGTGAAGCCACCTGCGCCATTGGCATGCTCTACAAAAAAGCAGGCCAGCCCATGCCGGAGGTGAAAGCAGGAGACAACCTGGGAAAGCTCATTGAGGGCATCCCGCAGCAGGTCTACGATGCGGAAGGCGGAAACCTGTCCGAAATCGTTCGCAACTACACCTGGTTCGACAGCGATGAAGTGACGGAAGACGCAGCCATCACGCTTCGGATGGGGTATGAAGCCATATAAAAATTTAAGAATAATTACGAAAGGTCCGAAGCAGGCCGGGGCGGTAGCCCGCTGCGCAAAATAGAAGTGCTGTGTTCGGACGATGTGGCTGACAGCCGTTTGCGGATAGTCGGACTGACCGTCCGCCTCCCGAAAACGTCAGTCGCCACATAGCCGGACACGTTGCACTTATATT